>SNRY01000084.1_pt1 | contig 37893 bp, 36 predicted proteins | sample 4693421 | NCBI WGS metagenome assembly SNRY01 (sample SAMN11003215, study PRJNA524138) | termite gut metagenome | isolation source: Bacteroidetes bacterial symbionts from single cell of protist host amplifed... | host: Streblomastix strix ... | reverse complement strand
CATCCACATGTCCGGAAGCTTTCCAGATAGTAGGGTGCATAAAAATAGCAGAATCGAGTCCTACTATGTTTTCATGTAGTAAAACCATGCTATCCCACCAATATTTTTTGATGTTGTTTTTTAATTCAACTCCCATCTGCCCATAGTCGTAAACGGCACCCAGTCCATCGTAAATATCGCTTGAAGGAAATACAAAACCATATTCCTTGGAATGAGACACTAACTTTTTGAAAAGATCTTCTTGTATCATTTTTGGTTAAATTAATAGTGTATAATCACTGTAATAATGCGTCCTTCCTTTGCTGATACGACGAAATATATTCTACAAAGTAAATGTTTTTTTCAATATAAATTTGTATTTTTGTATTTGCATCTATCTTTTCGATACAATAAATAAATTGTTATCATCTACTTGTTTGTTAGTTTAAATGAAAGAATCTAATCTATGAATGACGATATCAACGAGTCAATGGAAGGGCAGTGGGAGGAATTGCATACCGCTTATAAACCAACCGATTTTCAGGGCGAAGGAATTAAATATCTGTTAACAGGGATGTATCAGAATTGGTTTTTGGATTATGCTTCGTATGTAATATTAGAGAGAGCGGTTCCGCATATTAACGATGGGTTGAAGCCGGTACAAAGGCGTATTTTACATTCGATGAAACGTATGGATGACGGGCGTTACAATAAGGTGGCTAATATTGTGGGACATACTATGCAGTTTCACCCTCACGGTGACGCTTCAATCGGCGACGCTTTGGTACAATTGGGACAGAAGGATTTGTTGATAGATTGTCAAGGAAATTGGGGGAATATTCTCACCGGCGACGGGGCTGCTGCTCCTCGTTATATTGAAGCAAGACTTTCAAAATTTGCTCTTGACGTGATTTTCAATTCTAAGACTACTCTTTGGAAACTTTCTTATGACGGTAGAAACAAAGAGCCGATTACGCTACCTGTAAAATTTCCGCTTCTTTTGGTTCAGGGAGTGGAGGGTATTGCTGTAGGTTTGGCATCTAAAATACTTCCGCATAATTTCAATGAGCTTTGTGATGCTTCTATTAGTTATTTGCGTAGGGAGGAATTCCGGATTTATCCTGATTTTCCTACGGGAGGGTTTGTTGATGTTACTAAATATAATGATGGTGTACGGGGTAGCTCGGTAAAAGTGCGTGCCAAGATAAATAAGGTAGATGTCAAAACTCTTTCCATCACCGAATTGCCTTTTGGGAGAACGACTTCTAATCTTATTGATTCCATATTAAAAGCTGTTGATAAAGGAAAAATCAAAGTGCGCAAAGTGGATGACAATACTTCTGCACAAGTTGAGATTTTGGTGTATCTTGTTCCGGGTACTTCTTTGGATAAGACGATTGATGCATTGTATGCTTTCACCGATTGTGAAATAAGTATTTCGCCCAATTGTTGTGTGATTGACGAACATAAACCTCATTTTCTTACTGTTAGTGAAGTATTGAAAAAGTCGGTGGATAATACGTTAGCTTTTCTTCGTCAAGAATTGGAGATTCACAAGGAAGAGCTATTGGAAGATTTGTATTTTGCTACGCTTGAAAAAATATTCATCGAAGAGCGCATTTATAAAGACGAGAAGTTTGAACAAGCCAAAGATATGAATGAGGCATGTGCGCATGTTAACAACAGATTAACGCCTTTTTCCCCACAATTGGTTCGTGCGGTTACGAGAGATGATATTTTGAAATTGATGGAGATAAAAATGGGACGTATCCTAAGGTTTAATTCTAATAAAGCTGAGGAAGATATCGTTCGCATGAAGGTTGAGATTGAGAAAACAGATAAATACTTGAAGGGTATTGTAAAATATACGATTGAATGGTTCCGTTCCATTAAGAAGAAATATGGCGAGAATTTCCCCCGTTTGACTGAGGTTCGCAGTTTTGAAACTATCGAGGCTGCTAAGGTGGTGGAGCCCAACGAAAAGTTGTATATCAATAGAGAGGAAGGATTTATCGGTACTTCTCTGAAAAGAGATGAATTTATAACTAATTGCTCGGATTTGGATGATGCCATCATTTTCAATAAAGATGGGAAAATTCTTGTGACCTCTGTATCCGAAAAGAAATTTGTGGGGAAGAATGTTCTGCATATAAGTATTTTTAAGAAGAATGATGATAGAACGATTTATAACGTTGTGTATCGCGACGGGAAGTCAGGTTATAATTATATTAAGCGTTTTGCCGTACCTACGCTGGTGCGTGATCGTGATTATTATGTTGTACCCGAAGATTCTAACTCCGAGGTGATTTATTTTTCTGTCAATCCCAACGGAGAAGCTGAAATTGTTAAGGTGGCATTGAAAAGACGTACCGGTGTCCGTAAACTTTCTTTTGAAAAAGATTTCAGTACGGTGTTAATTAAAGGGAAGCAAGCACAAGGTTCCATTTTGACAAAAAATGAAGTAGCAAAAATAGTTTTGAAACAGCGAGGCGGCTCTACATTGGGTGGAAGGAAAGTTTGGTTCGATCGTAACGTCCGACGACTCAATTATGAAAAACATGGAGAATTTTTGGGTGAATTTAACGAGGGGGATAGTGTGCTTGTGGTATTGGAAAACGGTGATTTCTATACGACTGACTTTAACTTAAGTAACCATTATGAAGAGAATGTGAAGTTCCTTAAAAAATACAATCCTAATACGGTTTGGACGGCTATTATTCGTGATGCAGACCAGAACGATTCTCCTTGTTTGAAGCGGTTCTGTTTTGAAGCTACTTCTCATAAGCAAAATTATTTAGGAGACAACAAAAACAATCAGCTTCTGATACTTACTTCTTACCCTCATTCGCGTTTTGAAGTGATATTTGGCGGTGAAGATAGTTCTCGTAAACCCATGTATGTCAATGTCGAAGAATTTCCTCTGAAAGGGGTCAAAGCAAAGGGAAAATGCCTTTCTCCTTATGTTATAGAAACAATTAAAGAAGATAATGTTCTACTGCCGACGGATGAGGGTATTGTTGACGATACGGGACAGATGAAATTATTCGAGTAGGAATTGGTGTTTCGCACTAAGCAAAAGGTTTATTTAGAAGGTGTACAAATTATGTTGAAGCCATACAAGTAACGGATAAAGTTGTTACTTTTGTTAGACGAATTAATACTAATAATTAAAATCTGAAAACAATGGCTTATTTAATTAGTGAAGATTGTATTGCTTGCGGAACTTGTATTGACGAGTGTCCGGTTGAAGCTATTTCCGAAGGAGATATTTATTCTATCAATCCGGAAATTTGTACGGAATGCGGTACTTGTGCGGATGTTTGTCCTTCGGAAGCTATTCATCCAGCCAAATAATGTAGCAGACCGTTTCGATATGAATATGGAATAGAGTAATTACGAGATATTTGTATTATAGTAGCAAGGATAAACTTGCTACTTTTTTATTATGCCTTATTCCCTATTTCCGAAAATCTTGCTTCCTATTCGTATCAGTGTGCTTCCTGCTTCGATTGCTATGTGACAATCGTGAGACATACCCATGGAAAGTTCACAAAATGACGATTGGGTCGGAAAATAAGTATTTTTAATTTCAACAAAAAAATTTCTCAGGGAATTAAATTCGTGCCGGATTTGCTCTTCGCAATCTGTATTGCTTGCCATTCCCATCATTCCGCATATCCGAATACCGGCTAATTTTTTCCATTTATCTGATACCAGCATTTCCCGGCATTCTTCTTGATTGAATCCGAATTTAGTTTCTTCTTGTGCAATATGTATTTGTAATAAAACGTTCACAACGTTTCCTGTTTTGACTGCTTGTTTGTTTGTTTCGTTCAGCAGGTAGTAAGAGTCGATGCCATGAATCATGAATACATAAGGAATGATGTATTTTATTTTGTTTGTTTGTAAATGACCGATAAAATGCCATTCGATGTCTTTGGGCAAACTTTCATATTTGGCGGTCATTTCCTGTATACGGCTTTCTCCAAATATCCGTTGCCCTGCCCGGTATGCTTCTTCAATCGCTTCTTGGGGATGATATTTGGAAACCGCTACTAATCGTACGTTTTCCGGCAAATTAGCTAAAATTTGTTGTAAGTTGCCTGAAATACTCATTTTTTATAAAGAAAAACATCCATAATAGCTGTTTCAATCACTGATGCTATTTGGTAATCCGCCATGGTTCCTTTCATGCCTTCGTCTAATTTTTTAACGGCGTCGTGCAAGTCGGTTGCTTGTACAAGTATCTGAGTAGCTGTTTTCTTTTCTACACCGCTTTTTTCATCAAACGTGACGAAAAACAGTTTGCATTTAAACCAATAGTCTGTTTCGTCTTTATCAGAGAAGAAAAGCTCGTTGTAGTCGGCTCTTTTGATATCTGCTACAGTAAACTCACCCGAAATGAAAGGAGTGATTTCTTCAATGATGCGCGCTTCTGCTTCTGTGAAACTGAGCGCGTCAACCAGATATGATTCTGTCACTCGCTTGTTCATACCATTTTCCATTACTTTTTCGTAACGTATTTTACATTCAAACCAAGTATGTAATGACATGTGAATTAATTATTTGATTTACAACTAAAGGCTCTGCATCTCACAAAGTCTTTTATAATAACTGTTCTGTTGCAATAGATCTTCATGTTTACCTCGCTCTGCAATTTTCCCTTCGTGCAGGACGCAAATTTCATCTGCGTTGTGAATAGTGGAAAGACGATGAGCAATGGCGATGGTAGTACGATTTTTCATTAAGTTTTCCAAAGCTTCTTGTACCATGCGTTCCGATTCGGTATCTAAGGCTGAAGTAGCTTCGTCTAGAATTAAAATAGGGGGATTTTTTAAAATAGCACGGGCAATGCTGATTCGTTGACGTTGCCCACCTGATAGTTTGCTACCATGGTCACCGATGTTAGTATCATATCCATGCTCGGTGGCTATGATAAAATCGTGAGCATTAGCAATCTTTGCAGCTTCGATAACTTGTTCGAGTGCAGCGTGTTTCACTCCGAAAGCGATGTTATTGAAAAATGTGTCGTTGAAGAGAATAGCTTCTTGGTTGACATTGCCTATAAGAGAGCGAAGGTCGGTCAGAGTGGTATCCCTTACATTTATGCCGTCAATATATACTCCTCCTTCAGTAACGTCGTAATAACGGGGGATTAAGTCAACAAGGGTGGATTTTCCCGATCCCGATTGGCCTACCAAAGCTATTTTTTTTCCTTTGGGAATAGTTAGATTAATATGTTCCAATACGAAAGTGGATTCATATTGGAATGAAACATTCCGAAACTCTATCCGATCATTCAGTACGGATATAGGTATAGGATTTTCTTTAATTTTCAGTGTGTTTTTTGCTAATAATATTTTATCAATCCTTTCTATGGATGCAAGTCCTTTGGGTATGGAATAACTTGCCTTTGAGAATTCTTTCAACGGATTGATAAGGCTGTATAGAATTGCTAAATAAGCTATGAAAGAGGCGGCATTGATGTTAGAACTATTGTTTAGAATTAATATGCCACCAAACCACAATACAATAACAATTAATATTGTACCGAGAAATTCACTCATCGGATGAGCCAATTGCTGACGAGTGTTTACACGCCCGAGAATGTTACGATATTCATCATTGGCATGAATGAAACGTGTATTCATTTTATTTTCAGCATTGAATGCTTTGACAATGCGCAGACCACCAAGTGTTTCTTCCAATTGCGACATCAGATTACTCCATCGCTCCTGCGCGAGGAGTGAGTTTCGTTTCAATTTTTTGCCCACAATTCCCATCAACCACCCCATAGCGGGTAATACGATTATAGTAAATAGAGTCAGCTGCCAACTGATGACAATAAGTGTAGTAAAATAGATAAAAATTAGGATCGGATTTTTGAATAACATATCCAGGGAACTCATGATGGAGAATTCCACTTCCTGCACATCACCGCTTACGCGGGCAATGATATCTCCTTTTCGTTCTTCGGAAAAAAATCCCAACGGAAGAGAAAGAATTTTTTTGTAAAGCTGAACGCGAATGTCACGCACAATGCCTGTTCGTATGGGAATCACTGCGGCTGCGGAAAGAAAATAGCATCCTGTTTTTAAAAATGTCGCTACTATTAAGAATAAACCTAATATCAACAATGTATTGCTTTCTCCGTATTGACGAATTAAATCAACGATGTAATAATAGGCGTTGTTAATTGCTATGTCTTTTATATTCATGCTCGATTCATTCCAAGGAATGTATGTGTAATCAATTTTATTTTGCTTAAAAAGGATTTCGAGAATTGGTGGAAGAAGCATGAAAGAAAAAACGTTAAGAATACCCGATAGGGTATTAAAAAGGACGTTTAAAATTAAAAATTTCTTATAGGGAGGGACAAAACGTTTTAGTACGCGAAAAAAATCTTTCATCGGATTGTACAGTAACTATTAAAGTGCAAATATAGAGAAATATGCCTGAATCGGGAAAAATTGTAGAAGGTATGTTATAAAAAGAAATACGAAAGATACTTTATTAAAGCGTCTTCCGTATTTTCTTCTTTGGTTTTATCACTTGTTGCGAACTATCGCAAATTTCATTTGCTCAATAATAATTAATAACAGTTGGTAAATTGATATTTAATATTGTTAATGCACACATTGTCAGCACTGATATGGAGTTTGGTTCTGTCGGTAAATTTAACAAAGAGACCATGTTCCAAAACAACAATCCATTCAATAGTTTTATTTTCGAATTGTTTAATATCAACATTTTTACTTTTTGATTTTGATTTGGCAAATGCTTTTTCTTTAGCAGATACCGGAGCAACCGTTTTTCCGCCTACTTCTGTATTACTTCCGGAATTGGAGTTTCCTATTTTTATTGTATTTCCTTTATTTTCTTTTGACATCTTTCTTGACCTAAGGGTAGCTCCGTTGATAGTAGGTTTCGGATGAAATATGATATTATTTGGTTTAATCGTTAAAGTCGGCGCATTTTCTATTTGAAAGATAAGCAGCATTCCGTTCTGTTCTATAGAAGAAATCTTTTTGTCGTGATACTGTTGAAGAGGTCTGAAAGTTTCAACTGTAGCGACATTTATCAAAGAATTTTTGTATTCGTATTTTCCATCTTCACTAAACCAAATTTCTCTATATTGCTTTGTTGCACAGGAAGAATAAAGGAAAATTATTGCTACGATAAAAACAAATTTATAGATTTTCATAAAATAAATTATTAAAATTTTAGATATACAAAAGTAGTACTTTTTCAACAAAAGAAAAATAATAATCTAAAAAAAATAACATAAATTTTTAAATTTAAGAAATAGTTTGTATCCGTTTCGCACGTTTTGTATATTTTTGCAGATAGAAAACAGTCAACCGGTCTGTCGCTTGCCAGTATGTAAGAGGAAAGTCCGGACAACATAGAGCATCCTACTTTCTAACAGAAAGCTGCCCGCAAGGGTAGAGTAGCGTAGAAGAAAATAACCGCCGATTTTCTATTGAGAAAATCGGTAAGGGTGAGAAGGTGGGGTAAGAGCCTGCCGCACATGTGGTGACACATTGTGTCGTACGCCTTAGGAGTTGTGAGGTCATGTAAACCGGCGTTATGAGAGTTGCTCGCTCCATGTCGGAGGGTAGACCGCTCAAGGAGTATGGCAACATACTTCTTAGATAAATGACAGGCGTTTCAATGAATATCGGAATACAGAATCCGGCTTATAGGTTGGCTGTTTTTTTATGTATGTGGAAAAAATGCAATGTATAAAAAGTTAATTGAATTTTGGAAATTCCTGACTTACGATATATGGCGAGTGACAGAGAATGAGGTTTCAAAAAGACAATTTTCATTATTGACTATTGTAAAAACGATATATCTCTGCATTAATCGATTTATTAGTGATCGGCTCATTAACAAAGCTTCCGCTTTAACCTATTGTTCTCTTTTGGCTGTTGTGCCTATATTAGCTATTATTTTTGCCATAGCTCGTGGTTTCGGTTTTTCAACAATCATGGAGAATTTGTTCCGTTATGGCTTCGGAGGGAAAAATACAACGACGGAAACATTACTTCGGTTTGTTGATTCCTATTTGTCTGAAACAAAAAGTAACGGATTATTTGTCGGCGTAGGTTTGATATTGTTGTTGTGGACGGTTATTAACCTAATCAATACCATCGAAAGTACTTTCAATGGCATTTGGAGTATAAAGAATCATCGAAGTATGTATCGGAAAATCACCGATTATTTTTCTATGTTTCTTTTGTTGCCCATTTTACTTGTTGTTTCGGGTGGACTTTCTATTTTCATGAGTACGGTAGTGGGGGAAATGGAAAGTTATGTTATATTAACTCCACTTTTCCGGTTTTTAGTGAAACTTGTGCCTTTTGCATTGACTTGGCTGATGTTCACGGGGTTATATATATTTATGCCCAATACTAAGGTAAAATTCAAATATGCTTTTGTCTCGGGTATTTTTGTTGGCAGTATGTATCAGATTTTTCAATATTTATATATTAACGGGCAAATGTCAGTTTCAAAATATGACGCTGTTTATGGTAGTTTCGCTGCTATTCCGTTGTTGCTCTTGTGGCTTCATATATCATGGATTATTTGCTTGTTCGGAGTTGAGTTGACTTATGCAGGACAGAATATACACAATTTCAGTTTCGATAAAGATACGCACAATATCAGTCGTCGTTATCGTGATTTTGTGGCATTGTTGATTATGTCGCTTATTGTTAAGCGGTTTGCTCTCGGTGAAAAGCCATATACGGCTCAAGTAATCTCGCAAGAGTATCATATTCCTCTGCGTTTAACTAAACAAGTACTCAATTTGTTGGAAGAAATTAATTTGCTTTGTGAAGCTGTAAACGACCTAAAAAGTGAAGAAACGGTATTCTTTCCTACTATGGATATTAATCTGTTGAATACAGGAATATTGTTTGAAAAGTTAGATATATACGGCTCAGAGGATTTTAAAATTGATACTCAAGATCGTTTTTACGGACAATGGAAACTTTTGTGTGATTCCAAAGAACAATATTATAAAGAAATGAGTAATATTTTGTTGAAAGATTTGTAAATTCAATTAAGAAATTACCATCCCTCCCTACTTTTTTAATATTTATTAGTTGTGTCATTAACTGATTATGATGTAATTTTGAGAAAAATTTAAGCAAAAACATAAGATAAATAATAGACAAAGTATTACCATGGCTGAATCAATAGATATTCGCGAGCTAAATGAACGGATTGAAAGACAAAGTACGTTTGTTATCAATCTCACTAAAGGTATGGATCAAATTATTGTGGGACAAAAACATTTGATCGAATCCTTGTTAATTGGATTACTGTCCGACGGACATGTTCTCCTAGAAGGTGTTCCCGGTTTGGCAAAAACGTTAGCTATCAAAACGTTGGCTTCGTTGATTGATGCAAAGTACAGTCGTGTGCAGTTTACACCCGATTTGCTACCTGCCGACGTTACCGGTACAATGATTTATAGTCAGAAAGATGAAATGTTCCAAGTAAAGCAGGGGCCTATCTTTGCAAATTTTATATTAGCTGATGAAATTAACCGCGCGCCAGCCAAAGTGCAAAGCGCTTTACTCGAAGCTATGCAAGAACGTCAAGTAACCATCGGTAAAGAAACATTCAAATTGCCCGAACCTTTCTTGGTACTCGCTACACAAAATCCTATTGAACAAGAAGGTACTTATCCGCTGCCTGAAGCGCAGGTGGACCGTTTTATGTTGAAAGTTGTCATTAATTATCCCAAATTGGAAGAAGAAAAACTGATTATTCGCCAGAACATCAAAGGTGATTCGTTTGACATAAAACCGATATTGAAATCCCATGAAATTCTCGAAGCCCGTAAGGTAGTTCGCCAAGTATATTTGGACGAAAAGATAGAACGCTATATTGTTGATATGGTATTTGCCACCCGTTATCCTGAAAAATACGACTTGAAAGAGTTAAAAGAAATGATAGGTTTCGGTGGGTCGCCGCGTGCATCTATCAATCTGGCATTAGCCGCCCGCACGTATGCTTTCATTAAACGCCGGGGATATGTGATCCCTGAAGATGTTCGCGCAGTAGCTCACGATGTACTTCGCCATCGCATTGGTTTGACATACGAAGCGGAAGCCAGCAATGTAACTCCGGACGAAATAGTAAGCAGAATTTTAAACAAAGTGGAAGTACCATAAGGAAACATTTAATTCATCAATAAATTATATAGAAATGCAATTAGAATTTGAAGACTTTGAAAAAGTCAGAAAAACGGTAGAGCGTATTATTGCTGATTTCAATATTGATATTCAGAAAGAATTGGATGAATCAGGAAAAGATATTCCGAAGGAGGGAAAACGACCATTTTACAGTCACATGAATGCGTTATTTTTAAATGTCATTTTAAACCGACTTGATGAGTTGGGTCCAAAAGTGGAACCAAGAGCCTTTGAAGCACGAAAAAAAATTGTTGAAATAATAAACACTCTCTGATATGGCTTCGTATTGTAATGAATATATAAATGCCCGAATTATTAGTGTAATTATTGCTGGATGTGCATTATTCGTTGCTTGGCGTAATTTGAAAGGACTCTGGAGAGCGCAATCTTTACAAGCACAAATGGGTTTAATTCAATTGGAGAATGAAGTGCGGAAAAATCATTCACAATTTAAAATTGCTTTTCGGAAATATGATGATGAATATCAAAAAAAGCAAGATTCAACGCTTTTGCAAATGATGAATATTGAGCGGACCAACGCTTTTGAACTATATATATCAACTGCCGACAAACTGGCAGCGTTAATTAATTCACAATTTTTGAAAGGGCAATTTCATAAAAGAAATTGGAAAGATGAATACTTCGCAATTTTTGAAGAAGTAAAGAAATGCTATCAATCCGATGACACAATCATTTCCGGTAAAAACACATGATAAACAATATCAACAAGTTGCTTACAAGTTGGGGAAAACCGAATAGCGAATTATAGGATGGAAACTACTGAAATACTAAAAAAAGTCCGTCAAATAGAGATAAAAACGCGGGGATTATCAAGCAATATTTTTGCCGGACAATATCACACAGCTTTTAAAGGACGGGGAATGGCTTTCTCCGAAGTGCGCGAATACCAGTTTGGCGACGATATTCGCGATATTGATTGGAATGTGACGGCACGTTTTAATAAGCCTTACATCAAGGTCTTTGAAGAAGAACGCGAATTAACGGTAATGTTACTCATTGATGTTTCCGGAAGTTTAGAGTTTGGAACGGTTAAACAGTTGAAAAAAGACATAGTAACTGAAATCGCGGCTACACTGGCTTTTTCTGCCATTCAAAATAATGATAAAATCGGCGTTATCTTCTTTTCCGACAGGATAGAGAAATTTATCCCGCCGAAGAAGGGACGCAAACATATATTGTATATCATTCGTGAACTGATTGACTTCAAAGCCGAAAGTCGCCGTACGGATATCCATTTAGGAATGGAATACCTGACAAATGTAATGAAAAGACGATGTACGGCTTTTGTTATTTCCGATTTTATCGACCAAACCGGTTTTAAGAATGCCATGACTATCGCCAACCGGAAACACGATGTAGTTGCCATTCAGATATACGACAGGCGTGTAGCGGAACTTCCTTCCGTAGGTCTGATGAAAGTAAAGGATGCTGAAACGGGATATGAACAATGGATAGATACCTCGTCGTCTGCTTTGCGCCGTGCACATCATGATTGGTGGGTACAGAGCCAAATCGTTTTGAACGAGACTTTTACAAAAAGTAAAGTGGACTATGTTTCTATACGTACCGACCACGATTACGTGAAAGCGTTGTTGAACTTGTTTGCTAAAAGGAATTGACAGAAAAGGATTATAAAATATTATAGACATTATATTTTAATTATAGAACCTGCCAAATTTGTTTATCAGCTTAAAGAGGTGGGTTGTTCTTGTTACACATCAGTGAAAATCAATTTTCAAAACCAATAGCGAATGAATAAAAATAAATATTTCATACTATTGCTATTTATCACCGGAACGACGAAACTTGTTGCACAATCACCTATCGTTGAGGCTGAGATGGACTCCATACAACTAATTATTGGAGAACAAACGAAAATACATTTACAAGTGGTAACAAACAGCAAACAAAGAACTGTCTTTCCTTTTCTCAACGAGGGAGATACGTTGGTAAAAGGAATTGAAATAGTGGAAATCTCCAAACCGGACTCTCAATATTTGAATAATAATCAACGTTTACTTATTGAACAAGATTATACCATTACCTCTTTTGACTCTGCACTCTATTATCTTCCTCCTTTTGTAGTTAATGTGGATAGTGTGGAATATAAGTCGAAACCACTGTTTCTCAAAGTGTATTCCATGCCGGTGGATACGTTACACCCCATGGCGTTTTTCCCACAAAAAGACATAATGAGTCCGCCATTTGAGTGGGGAGATTGGTACAGCCTGATCGGTTGTTCGTATGTGGTATTACCTCTGTTGATACTGCTTGTTTATTTGATAATCCGTTTATGCGATAATAAGCCCGTCATTCGCAAAATAAAGATAGAACCGAAATTACCTCCTCACCAATTGGCTATGCAAGCAATAGATGGAATTAAAAGCGAGAAAATATGGCAGAAAGGCAGAATTAAGGAATATTATACCGAATTAACGGATATAATACGCGTATACATATCGGAACGTTTTCAATTCAATGCACTTGAAATGACTTCTTCCGAAATTATTGACCACCTGCTTAAAATAAAAGACAAAGACACTTTCATAGATTTGAAATATCTTTTTGGAACTGCCGATTTAGTGAAATTTGCCAAATATAATCCGCAAATGACTGAGAATGACATAAATCTGACTGTTGCTATTGAGTTTATTAATCAAACTCGGCAACCCGACGAAGAACTTATCCCACAGCCCACTGAAATGACAATTATCGAGAAGCGTTCTTTGCGTTCTAAAGTATTGCTTATCGGTTGCATCGGCGTTCTTTCAGTAGCTATTATCAGAGCCTATATTTACATAGGAATCCGATTGTATGATTTATTTTTGAGCTTTTAAGTTCATGGAAAGTTTAATCGGACGTCTGAAGAACTAAACTTATAAACCAACTATAACAACTTAAAAATAAATAAATTAAAAACTTATCAAATTTCATGACATTTGCCAATGCTGAATATTTATTATTGCTGCTTTTACTCATACCTTACATAGGATGGTATATCATGCGGCAAAAGAAGAATGAAGCAACTCTACAAATCTCGGATACACGGATATATACTCGCGCTCCGAAAAGCTACAAGATATATTTGCTCCATTTGCCTTTCGTATTGCGTATCATTACATTGATATTAATCATAATCGTCCTTGCACGTCCGCAAACCACAAATTCTCGGCAAAACACCGAAGTAGAAGGTATTGATATTATGCTTGCCATTGACGTATCAACAAGTATGCTGGCTGAAGACTTAAAGCCGAATCGTTTGGAAGCAGCTAAAGAGGTCGCTTCGGCTTTCATTAACGGGCGACCAAACGATAATATCGGCATCACTGTCTTTGCCGGTGAAAGTTTTACCCAATGTCCGTTGACCGTTGACCATACCGTCTTGTTGAATCTTTTTAACGGAATAAAGTGCGGCATTATTGAAGATGGCACAGCCATAGGAATGGGAATAGCCAATGCCATTACAAGACTAAAAGATAGCAAAGCGAAATCAAAAGTCATTATTCTACTTACCGACGGAGCCAATAATAAAGGAGACATATCCCCTCTTACTGCTGCCGAAATAGCTAAAAGTTTTAATATCCGGGTATATACCATCGGTGTGGGAACCAATGGAACGGCTCCTTATCCTTATCAAACGGCTACTAACGGAATACAATATGTGAACGTGCCGGTGGAGATTGATGAAAAAACCTTAACTCAACTAGCAATCAATACAAACGGTAATTATTTCCGCGCCACAAGCAACTCAAAATTGAAAGAAGTGTATAATGAAATTGATAAATTGGAAAAGACAAAGTTGAATGTTACAGAATACAGCAAACGATACGAAGAATATCGTATATTTGCTCTTTTCGCATTCTTTTGTCTCCTACTGGAAGTATTATTGAGAAATTCAATCTTTAAAAAGATACCCTAAAAAAGAAAAGAAAGATGTTCCGATTTGAAAATCCTGCCTATTTATGGATATTATTACTATTGCCTTTTCTGATAGCATTTTATGTGTATTCCAATTGCAGGAGGAGAAAAGCTATCCACTTATACGGTGACCCTGCATTGATGAAACAATTAATGCCTAACGTTTCCAAATATCGACCTGGCATTAAGTTCTGGTTATTATTTATTGTGATAGGAATGTTTGCGCTATTACTGGGGCGTCCACAATTTGGTTCCAAACTCGAAACGATGAAACGTCAAGGTGTAGAAGTTATCATTACTTTGGATATCTCCAACTCCATGCTGGCAGAAGATATACAGCCGAATCGCCTTGAAAAAGCCAAACGTTTGGTTTCTCGTTTAGTAGATGATTTAGAAGACGATAAAGTAGGATTAATCGTATTTGCCGGAGATGCTTTCACGCAACTTCCTATTACGAATGATTTTATTTCGGCAAAAATGTTCCTCGAATCTATTTCTCCTTCACTCATTACCCAACAAGGAACAGCTATCGGTGCAGCCATATCGCTGGCAAGCCGCAGTTTCACCCCGCAAGAAGGCGTGGGACGCAGCATCATAATGATTACCGACGGAGAAAACCATGAAGGAGGGGCCACGGAAGCTGCAAAAGCGGCTGCTGATAAAGGGATTCAGGTTAATGTGCTGGGAATCGGTTCTCCTGACGGGTCGCCTATTCCCACTGAAGATGGCAAGGATTACCGTAAAGACCGTGAAGGGAACGTCGTTGTTACTCGCTTAAATGAGGCTATGTGTCAAGAAATTGCAAAAACAGGAAGTGGGGTATATGTCCATGTGGATAATAGCAATTCTGCCCAACGCGTCATCTCCCAACAAATAGGGAAAATGGCAAAAGCCGATATGGAAACAAAAATATATACGGAGTATAACGAACAATTTCAATCTATAACATGGATTATTTTTATCTTATTACTGATGGAAATGTTGATACTTGAATGTAAAAATCCAAAATGGAAGAAGATAAGGTTTTAAATTTATGTGAGTTAATGAAATTTTTAAGTATCTGTAATTTGGATGGCAAATGATAAATTATAAATGTATCGTTTCCGTTTTATGTTTGTTTGTAACTCTTGCCGTTTGGGGGCAAGAAACAGACCGTGATTATATCCGTAAAGGGAACCGTTTGTTTAAAGACAGTGTATTTGTTGATGCGGAAGTAAATTACCGGAAAGCATTAGACATTAATCTGAAATCAACCGTATCCATGTACAATTTAGGTAATTCGCTATCTCAACAGCAAAAAGCGGAAGAAGCGATAAAACAATATGACAATGCTGTAAAGATAGAAAAGAATAAAACTAAACTTGCTAAAATCTATCATAATAAGGGGACGCTATTTCAGGCAATGCAAGATTATGCAAAGGCAATAGAGGCTTACAAGATGTCCTTGCGCAACAACCCGCGTGACGATGAAACGCGTTATAATCTGGCTTTGGCACAGAAGTTACTGAAAGACCCGCCGCAACAAGAAAATCAACAAAACCAGCAAGACCAACAGAATCAAAATCAGGATCCAAAAGACCAACAACAGCAAAACCGGCAAGACCAACAACAAAAAGACAATGAAATGTCCAAAGAAAGCGCTGAACAAATGTTAAATTCCGTCATGCAAGACGAAAAAGAGGTACAGGATAAAGTAAAGAAACAAATAATCATCCAAGGACGGAAGTTAGAGAAAGACTGGTAAACACAAAACAATAAAAAGATATAAAAAAGATGAGGAAATCTATTCTCGTACTTATAGGATTTTTATTTTTGGTAAACAACCTCTTTGCAGGTGATATTACCTTCACTGTTTCAGCTCCGGATGCTGTTGTTGTGGGACAGCAATTCAGGCTGTCATACACCGTAACGACTCAAAAGGTAAAAGACTTTCGTGTACCGCCCATTAAAGGCTTTGAAGTATTGATGGGACCGGAGGTTTCGCGGCACTCGGAAACAAGTATGAATTTAGTGGGAGGAAAAACCACTACTACCACCATTAGTAGTCTTGTTTATACTTATACATTATTGGCTACTGCCGAAGGAAATTTTTCCATTCCCAGTGCAACCATTGTCGCTGATGGCGAGCAAATGCTTTCTAATTCGGTGACGATTAAAGTCCTTCCGCAGGATAGAACAGAAGAACATTCATCGGCAGCTTCCGTTTCCAATCAAGATTTGTTTGTTACCGCCACGGCAAGCAAAACAACCGTATATGAACAAGAAGCTTTTTTACTCACATTCAAACTATACACATTAATCGTTGCGAGTTTCGACAATGTGAAGCTCCCCGATTTCAAAGGTTTCCACTCTCAAGAAGTTGAATTGCCTCGAAACCCCAGATGGGAATTGGAACATTACAACGGAAGAAATTACCACTCCACTGTCTATCGTCAATTTATATTATTTCCGCAACATAGTGGACAACTAACGATTGATCCTGTTCGTTTTGATGCTTCCGTGAGGAAAGCCGTACAATCTGCCGACCCTTTTGATGTATTTTTTAATGGTGGTCAAAATTACATTGATATTAAAAAAACTATTCTCAGCCCTAAATTAACTATTGACGTTAAAGAACTTCCTTTTAACAAACCGGTAAACTTTTCAGGCGGAGTGGGAGATTTTGCTATCGCCTCTTCCGTTAGCAATACGAATGTAAAGACAAATGATGCCGTAACGCTTCAAGTGGTCATTTCGGGAACAGGCAATTTGAGATTAATTTCCAATCCGGAGATTACATTTCCAAGCGATTTTGACGTATATGATCCGAAAGTAAATAACAGTATCCGTCTCACTACAAACGGACATACGGGAAATAAAACTATAGAATACTTGGTCATCCCACGCCATGCCGGCACATTTAAAATTTCCGCTTTGGCTTTTAGCTATTTCGATCTGAAATCGAAATCCTATAAAACGCTGACAACCGAAGAATATACCATTGATGTAAAAAAGGGCGAAGGAAATTCGGAACAAGTAGTCAGCAATTTTACCAATAAAGAACGTTTAAAAGTGCTGGGTGAAGATATTCGTTTCATCAATTTGAAAAATGTAACATTACATCCCAAAGGACAATTCTTTTTTGGTTCAACCGTTTATTGGTTATTTTACATTATTCCTGCTTTGATAGTTATCATTTTTTGCATTGCTTACCGGAAACAAGCAGCAGAAAACGCAAATGTGGTTAAGATGCGTACCAAAAGAGCTAATAAAGTGGCAACGAAACGCCTGAAACGTGCCGGAACCTTTCTTTCCGAAAATAAGAAGGAATCTTTCTACGATGAAGTGTTAAAGGCTCTTTGGGGATATGTAAGCGATAAACTAAGCATACCCGTTTCTTTGTTGACAAAAGATAATATAGAAGACAAGCTTAAAGAACGTGGAGTGGACGATATGCTGATAAAAGCATTTCTTGACATACTGAATGAATGCGAGTTTGCCCGTTTTGCCCCATCCACTGACAACAGAGTGATGGATAATGTATATTCCTCTGCACTCGATATTATCGGTAAAATGGAGAATACTATTCGAACCAAGTAATTATTCAAACAAAACATGTCATGAAAAAGATACTATTTTTTATATTTTCTCTGTGGGTTGCACTTGGTATATCTGCCCAAGAATCGGTGAAAACGGATTCTATCTCGCAGCAGGAAATAACCAAAGGCGAAGGGGATACTGCTTTTATGAAAAACGATTACACATCGGCTATTCAGATATACGAGGCTTTATTAGAGGAAGGCGAGGCTGCGGAAGTTTATTACAATCTTGGAAACAGTTATTTCAAAGCAGATAATTTAGGAAAAGCCATTGTTAATTACGAACGGGCGTTGTTACTTCAACCGGAGAATGAAGACATCCGCGTTAATTTGGAGATTGCCCGTAGTAAAACAGTAGATAAAATTGATGTCATACCGGATATATTTTTTGTTTCTTGGATAAAGGATTGGAGAAATTCCAAGAGCGTGGACACTTGGGGAGAATGTGGCATCGTGTTCTTCATTTTATTTGTGGTTGCACTTTATTTTTTTGTGTTTTCAAAAAAAACAATTCTTAAAAGGAGTGGACTGATAGGTGGATTTTTCTTTTTAATTGTGGTTATAGTAGCCAATTTATTTGCTTCGCAACAAAAAAAGATATTCTTAAATCACGAAACAGCCATAGTGGTAAGCCCGGGCGTAACCGTGAGAAATACTCCTTCCGATAGTGGAACAAGTTTGTTTGTACTCCATGAAGGAAGTAAAATTCTTATCAGCGACGATTCTATGAAAGAATGGAAAAAGATTCGATTGGAGGATGGTAAAGTGGGCTGGGTACCAACATCGGATATTGAAATTATTTAAAGCGTCCACTCAAATAATGGAAGCAGTTTGGAAATGATAGAGTTTCTTTCGCTGGATTGTACTTCCGTAGAAGGTATTCGGCACAGTGACGGTGAAATTACGACTTAATAATATAAAGTAATAGCATTAAATTATAACGATTATGAGCAACAAGACAAAACGTTTTTTATTACCTGAAGAAGAAATTCCCCGGTATTGGTATAACATCCAAGCTGATATGGTCAACAAACCCATGCCTCCCTTACATCCGGGCACTAAGCAACCGCTAAAGCCTGAAGATTTGTATCCGATCTTTGCCGAAGAGTTATGCAGACAAGAGCTGGATCAATCCCATCCATGGATAGAAATTCCCGAAGAAGTACGCGAAATGTACAAATACTACCGGAGTACGCCATTGGTTCGCGCTTACGGATTGGAAAAAGTACTTGAGACGCCGGCTCATATTTATTTCAAAAATGAGAGTGTAAGTCCCGTGGGTTCCCATAAATTAAATTCGGCACTGGCGCAAGCCTACTATTGCAAACAGCAGGGTATAACGAATGTTACTACCGAAACAGGTGCGGGACAATGGGGAGCCGCGTTGGCTTATGCAGCTAAAGTGTTCGATTTGGAAGCTGCCGTATATCAGGTGAAAATCAGTTATGAACAAAAGCCCTATCGCCGTAGTATTATGCAGGCATTTGGAGCGCAAGTAACAGCTTCTCCTTCCATGTCCACCCGTGCAGGAAAAGATATATTGACTGCCCATCCTAATTATCAAGGCTCATTGGGCACAGCCATCTCCGAAGCAGTGGAATTGGCGCAAGCTACTCCTAATTGCAAATATACCTTAGGCTCCGTACTTAATCACGTTACACTCCATCAAACCGTTATCGGATTGGAAGCCGAAAAACAGATGGAAATGGCAGGTGAATATCCGGATATAATTATCGCTTGTTTTGGCGGCGGTTCCAATTTCGGTGGAATATCTTTTCCATTTATACGCCATACCATCTTAAAAGGAAAAAAAACGCGCTACATAGCTGCCGAACCGACTTCTTGTCCGAAACTGACGCGTGGAAAATTCCAATATGATTTTGGCGACGAAGCCGGATATACTCCCTTGTTGCCAATGTACACGCTGGGACATAACTTCACTCCTTCCAATATCCATGCGGGTGGACTTCGTTACCATGGTGCGGGCGTTTTGGTATCGCAACTGTTGAAAGATGGATTGATAGAAGCGACAGATATTGAACAGGTGGAATCTTTTGATGCGGGAATGCTTTTTGCACAAGTCGAAGGTATTATTCCGGCTCCGGAATCCTGCCATGCGATTGCAGCTACTATTCACGAAGCGGTAAAATGTAAAGAATCGGGAGAAGAGAAAGTGATTCTGTTCAATCTTTCCGGTCATGGATTGATTGACATGGCTTCCTACGATAAGTATTTAGCTGGCGATTTGAACAATTATGCGGTTAGCGACAAGGAGATAGAAGAGAATTTGAAAAAGATAGGGAATTTGGTATAAGTAATGAAAAATCATATCTTCTGTTCCATCCTTTTAATTTTTCTTGCGGCTTGCGCAAATCAAGAAACCATATTAAAAAAAGAATTTGAAGAATTAAAAAACCGCATCCAAAAACAATATGTTCCCGATAAACGAGTAGGAATATGGGACGTAGATTGCTATTTTATTAAAAAAGAAAGGGTATTAAAAGGTACAACAACGTCTATCAAAGCGAAAAAAGCTTTGATAGACGGATTGGAAGAAAGAGACTGCCAAGTAACGGATAGTTTGCAATTACTTACCCGACAAAGCAGCATTGGACGGAAAAACCTATGGTATCGTCAACCTATCGGTATGCAATATACACTCTGAACAGGATTTCTCTTCGGAAATGATGACGCAAGGCTTGTTGGGTATGCCGGTAAGGGTGTTGCAACAAAGCAGATGGTATCGCATTCAAACTCCCGACAAGTATATCGGCTGGGTACATCAAGCAGGCATTACGCTGATGACTAAACAGGAATACAACGAATGGAATCTATCGGAAAAACTTATAGTAACTTCGCACTACGGATTTACTTATGAAAACCCGAATGCTGCATCACAACCCGTGTCGGACGTAGTGGCTGGCAACCGGTTAAAATGGGAAGGAACGGAAAGTAATTTTTACAAGGTATCTTATCCTGACGGGCGAAAAGCGTATATCGACCCATTTATTGCCCAACCTGAAAAAGAATGGCGCACTTCACTTAGGCAAGACGCTGAAAGCATTCTTCATACTGCCCGTAGCTTAATGGGAGTGCCTTATTTGTGGGCGGGAACTTCATCAAAAGGGATGGATTGCAGCGGTTTTGTACGTACGGCGCTGTACATGCATGATATTATCATACCGCGTGATGCCTCCCAACAAGCTTATGCAGGGAAACATATTGACGTCACCCCTGATTTTCATAATCTACAACCGGGTGATTTGCTTTTTTTTGGTTATCCGGCTACTGACGGAAAAAGGGAGCAAGTGATACACGTCGGGATATATATGGGTAATAAACAGTTCATTCATTCGCAAGGATATGTACAAACAGGCAGTTTCGACAAGGAAGATAAGGCATTCGACGAATTTAATCTAAACCGTTTACTTTTTGCTACGCGTCTACTTCCTTTCATCAACCATTCCGACAGCAATGAAATTAATACCACACTTACGAATCCTTATTACCAGCCTCAAGAATAAAAACTAATGAAATCAAACAGAAGAGAATCTTTATGTAAAAACATACCATGAAAACTAATACTCCTACACTTTTCGTTTTTGTTTTCTTTTTTATTTCGTCAATTATTCCGGTAAACGCACAGTGGCAACAGAGGAGTAAGCTGTATCTCGAATACATAGATAAATACAGCAATATGGCAGTAAAACAAATGAAGATGTATAAAATACCTGCCAGTATTACATTGGCACAAGGATTGCTTGAAAGCGGCGCAGGACAAAGTACCCTTGCAAAAACACATCATAATCATTTTGGTATCAAATGTGGGGGAAATTGGACAGGTCCTTCCACATTGCACGACGACGATCGCCGAAATGAATGTTTTCGCGTCTATCACAATGCTAAAGAATCCTACGAAGACCATTCTCTTTTTTTAAGAGGGAGAGCTCGTTACGCTTCTTTGTTTCAATTGAAGATAACCGATTATGAAGGTTGGGCGCATGGATTGAAAAGAGCGGGATATGCTACGGCGCCAAAATATGACTTCCAATTAATTGAGATTATCGATAATTATAAATTATATAAATATGACCGCAAAGGGGGAACTACCTCATACATATCGGCAAAGGATTTGCACCAAGTCTATCTGTCTAATGACATAGTCTATGTAATAGTTCGCAATGGAGATACTTTTGAAAGCATTGGTGAAGAATTTGACATCCGAAAAAAGAAACTTATCAAATATAATGACCTATACAAAAGATATACATTGACTGATAAGGACATTATTTATTTACATGAAAAGAAAAAAAAGGCGGAAGAACCTTACACTGTCCACGTGATACAAGACGGCGAATCCATGCACTCCATCTCCCAAATTTATGGAATCAGATTGAAAAGCTTGTATAAAATGAATCATAAAAAAAAGGACTATGTACCCGAAGTGGGAACAGGGTTGAAGTTGAGATAACCGATAAACAATATTAAATCTATGGATAACCTCATCCTTCCTCCTTTTTTGGATAAAGGCGATAAAATAGCCATTGTATCGCCTGCCGGTAACATAGATAGGTTATTTTTAGAAGGAGCTGAAAAACGTTTATTTTCTTGGGGGTTGCAACCGGTTTTAAGTAAATACGCTAGTTATTCGTCAGGGCAATATGCCGGAACAATCGAACATCGGGTGAAAGACTTCCAAACGGCTATGGATGACGAAGAAATAAAAGCAATCTTTTGTAGCCGCGGCGGATACGGAACCGTACACATTATTGACAAACTCAATTTTACTTATTTCCACGAACATCCTAAATGGATGATAGGATTTAGCGACATTACCGCCCTACACAATCTGTTTCAAACGGAAGGATATGCCTCCATCCACTCATTAATGGCACGACATCTCACTGTAGAACCGGAAGACGACCCAGCCGCCGTATTCCTAAAAAATCTACTCTTCGGACAACTTCCCCATTATCGTTGTTCTTCCCATACATTAAATCAAAAAGGTAATTCACTCGGTATCCTTCGAGGAGGAAACCTCTCCGTTTTGTATGGACTACGTGGGACACATTACGATATCCCTTCCGAAGGAACCATTCTCTTTGTAGAAGATGTCAACGAACGTCCTCATGTCATTGAACGCATCATATACAACCTTAAATTAGGGGGAGTACTCGAAAAACTTTCCGGACTTATTATCGGTCAATTTACTGAATACAAAGAAGATTATTCGTTGGGAAAAAATCTGTATGCTACATTGGCAGATATCTTGAAAGATTATAAATACCCTGTTTGTTTTAACTTTCCGGTAGGTCACATTACTTATAACCTCCCACTCATTAATGGAGCACAAGTAGAATTTTCGGTAAGCAAAAAAATAGTCGAACTCCACTTTTAAAGGACAGACTATCTTTTCAAATACATGCCTTTTGCCTTACATTTTTCAATAATTTCGTCGCAAATACTTTTCGCTCTCCTTATATTAAGTCCCACAGCGGAAGCCACTGCCATGACGTCCTCCCAGGAGGGTTCTCCTTGATTATTTACTGTTGTTGTATGGTAACCGTTAAATCCTATACTTGGCAGCACATCATAGGCTGGAGAAAGTTGCCATCTATTATTTTTTAATTGGAAAGAGAAATTCTTAACATGGTCATCCCGGTTACAAATAGCCACATTGAAAACCATTTGCCGAAATAATGCGTAAACTTGTTCCATATCTAATGTAAGTTTCCAACAGATTCTTAATAAATCCGTATAATCCAAACAAGGTATCCGGTAATCGGCATTCAACAATCCGGCTATGCTTATGGTATGAATTTTCCCTTCTGTAGTTCTGTCAAAACGCCTTACACCAAAATATTTATTCTCAAATAGTTTCGTTTCGGGCATCTCAATCTCACATTCTTTAGCCAGTTGTGAGTATTCATATTCTTTTTGACCTACATCCACCGGATCTGACGTCGATTTGAATTTTACAAGCCATTCCTTTGTGTTAATGGATACAAATATTTTAGGACGGGCTCCTCCCGGCGAACCACCACGTTGATACAGAGTATCCAATGACCCTCCTATATAATCACTTGTCAATATTTTTTCGGATTCGATAGCCAACTTATTAAAATCAACAAACGACTCCTCTGCTACAACACTCTTGTCCGGACGATACTCCAATGCTCCACGTCCCATAGAACCCACAAGTGCCAAACGTTCTAATATAGTCAGTTTATACGGATCTATACCTTTTTGTTGTAAATAACGATCTAATAACAAACTTCCCCAACCGTCCGGTAAACTATCGTCAAACACACCAAACCCACCCCGAAACGGATCGCGCTTGGCAATAAAAAGCCCTGATTTTAATGGAAGGAAAAAGGGAGATATAGAAATTCCATCTTTTATGAAATTTTCATCATATTCAAAAGCACACAATCCTTCGGGGGTCAAAGCCAATTTACCAACGTACCTGTCCTTCAAAAAAACTTCTATCACAGACTTCTTGCTCATGTCCGTCTCCCTCTTTTACGTTTTTTAACTTTTTTATGATTTAATAATTCACTCATACTACTATAACTTCGAGTTGAAAAAAGAGTATCAAAATCATTTGTCATCTCAAGTGTCGATGCAATCATTACAAGTCCTCGTAAGGATATTTCTCCTTTAGTTTCAAATCTACGATATGTTCCAAAACTTAATCCGGAACGTGAAGCAAGGTCTTTTTGCGTTAAATTCTTCTCCAGTCGTCTTTCTTTTACCCGTTTGGCAATTGAGTATATAATAGCATCATAAGAATCGCTTATAAACGTTATTATATTATCTTTTATTTCATTATTCATTGCTAAGTGCTAATATTTTATCTTTTGCAAATGTATGAATTTTACAAATAAATTCAATAAACAGAAAAATATATTATATATGTACTTGCTATGACAAAATCTCATTTATATAACAAATTTCCTCCTATTTAGTTTGCAATTATTAAGAATTTACCGGTATCCTATTCTTAAAAAAACTTGTTTTTTACGCTTGTCTGATGATTTTTAATGAAACAAGATATATAAATTGTATTTTTGCCAAACAATTATATATTTTTAACGAAGATGAAACAAATTTACCTATTACCGGTCCTTTTGATACTTTCGGCTTTTTCATGCGGAATCAACAACCAAACATCTAATATCAACGAGTTTCCGGTGACGGTTTCCATACCCGATTTTGATGCAGATAGCGCTTACCAATACATCAAAATACAAACAGATTTCGGACCGCGTATACTAAATTCCGAGCAACACAAGGCATGTGGCGAATATCTGGCAAAAAAGCTGAAATCCTATGGAGCTGTAGTAACCAACCAATATGCCGACTTAACAGCTTACAACGGAACTATATATAAAGCACGTAACATTATTGGCTCTTTTAAATCTGAAAACAAAAAACGTATTCTTCTTTGTGCTCATTGGGACACACGTCCATGGGCAGATAACGACCCTGACAAAAAAAATCATTATACTCCCATACTTGGTGCCAACGACGGCGCCAGTGGAGTTGGTGTATTGCTCGAGATTGCAAGACTTATCAACCAGCAAGAAATACCATCTTTGGGAATTGATATTATTTTCTTTGATGCGGAAGATTGCGGCGCTCCGCAATTCTATAACGGTACTCATAAAGATGAATATTGGTGTCTGGGGTCACAATATTGGGCGAGATACCCTCATGTACAAGGATATAATGCCCGTTTTGGAATTTTACTCGACATGGTAGGAGGGAAAAACACAACTTTCTACAAAGAAAAGTATTCTGAAGAATTTGCCAAAGGAGTGAACATTAAAGTATGGAACAAAGCCAAAGAATGGGGATATAAACATTATTTTGTCAACGAAAAAGGTAGCCAAATTACAGATGATCACTTGTTTATTAACCGCATAGCCCATATTCCCTGTATTGATATTGTTCCCTACGAACAAGAAAACAATCTATCTGTATTCGGTTCTTCTTGGCACACGATAAACGATAATATGGAGGTTATTGATAAATCCACACTTAAGGCTGTGGGACAAACCGTTTTGGCTGTTATATACGACGAATAAAGAATTGATATTTTTCTTTTAGAACATGGTCTCTCGTTTGAAAAATTTTCCGGACAATAAAATTGAAAGTAAATTATGATACATACTAACAATATACTGCCAATAGCAAGTCCACTTAAAATATAGAAATCACGAATTATCTATACATAATTAGCAATATCTAAATTATTTAGCCGTTGCTTGTTTTAGTAACTCTTTTGCATTGTTAAGAGCTGCTTCCGTTAGTTGCGATCCACTCAACATTTGAGCAATTTCTTCCACACGTTCTTTATCTGTCAAACGACGGATGTGGCTATTGGTTTCCGATTCGTTGTCTTGTTTATACACTTTATAATGTACTTGTCCACGGGCGGCTATTTGAGGTAAATGGGTGATGCTGATAACCTGACGATTTTCCTTACCCATTTTTTGCATAATGCCAGCCATACGGTCGGCAATATCTCCTGAAACTCCGGTATCTATTTCATCGAATATGATGGTGGGAAATTTCACGGCTCCTGCTATCATGGCTTTTACGGAGAGCATTACGCGAGCGATTTCACCGCCGGATGCTACGGAAGAAACCGGTTGCAAAATTCCGTTTTTATTAGCGGAGAAAAGGAAATTTACGGTATCTTGTCCTGTTAGGCAGGGTTCTTTTATTCGGGTTTCTACTTGGAAACGGATATTAGGCATACCTAATGGTATCAAGCGGGTGGACATTTCTTGTTCCACATTGCGGGTAATGGAAATGCGTTTTTGAGTCAGTGTTCCGGCTTGTTGCTTTACTTCGTCGTACTTTGTATCTCGCTGTTTGGTCAATTCTACAATGTGTTCGTCAAAAGAAGTAATCGTTGCTAATTTTTTTCGGTATTCTTCTGTCAGGAAAATCAATTCTTCCTCTGTTTGTACACGGTGTTTTTGCTGCAAGGAATATATCAAGCTAAGACGTTCGTTTACTTCTTCCAAACGGACGGGGTTAAATTCTATTTTTTCATGTTGATTGCCTATTTCTTGGGCTTGATCTTTCAATTCAATGTAGCAACTTTCCATTCGTCCGGCAAGTTCTTTGACAGAAGAATATATTTTTTGAAGATGGGATAAAATGGTACAGCTTTCTTTTAATTGGAGGAGTACTCCATTTTCGTCCGATGTTAGGGCTTGTTTCACGTGGTAAAGTTTTGCTTTAATTTCCTCAGCGTGAGTTAGAATTTCCATTTCTTTTTCCAACGATTCTTGTTCTCCTGCCATTAAGCGGGCTTCATCCAACTGTTCTAATTGAAAACGGATGTATTCTTCATCCACCCTGATTTGTGCGACTTGTGTAATTAAATCTATCAATTTTTTATCAAGTTGTTTCCATTCGGTATAGGTTTTACGGTATGAATCACGTTCTTTGTTATTGTATGCTACTATGTCGAGTACGTTTAGCTGGAAATCCTCTTTATTGAGTAAAAGGTTTTGATGTTGAGAGTGTACGTCTATTAATTGTTCACCCAAATCTTTCATTTGCTGTAAAGAAGCGGGAATGTCATTGATGAAGGCGCGGCTCTTTCCAGAGAATTGAAGTTCACGTCGTAAGATACATTCATTGTCGTATTCCAAATTGTTTTCTTCAAAGAACGTTTGCATTTGGTAAGCGGAAATGTCAAACCGGGCTTCAATGACACATCTTGCGGCTCCCTGACGAATAGCTTTTATATCTGCACGCTGACCCAACAGTAAGCCTATGGCTCCGAGAATGATGGATTTTCCTGCGCCTGTTTCGCCGGTAATAACGGAAAAACCGGATTCAAAATCAATGTCCAGTTTTTTTATCAACGCATAGTTTTGTATGTATAATGAATGTAGCACGATTTACTTTAGATTCTCTCTTCTTTTAATTCCTTAACAATTCTGTTAACAATATCTTTTGCCACTTCCGCTTTTTGTTTCAGGTTGTAGTCGATTTTTCTTTCGTTGTCAATGATACTTATTTTGTTGGTATCGTGGCGAAAGCCTGCTCCTTTGTCGTTGAGTGAGTTAAGCACGATGAAATCAAAGTTTTTTCGCCGAAGTTTGTCCCGGGCATTTTGCAATTCATCGTTTGTTTCGAGTGCAAAACCGATTAAGCGTTGTTCCGGACGTTTGATTTTGCCTAAACAAGCTGCAATATCGGTAGTTGGTTTCAATTGCAATGTTAGCGTATTATCACTTTCACGTTTTATTTTTTTGCCGGAAATAATATCCGGAGTAAAGTCGGCAACGGCAGCACAAAGTATTCCGACATCTGCTTCCGGATATTCTTGCATGGCGATGGTGTACATTTCTTCGGCAGATTCTATATCTATGCGGCGAATGTTCGGATGGTTTATTTTTTGTTGGACAGGACCTGCGATGAGGATTACCTTTGCTCCACGATGTGCGCATTCTTCGGCTAAAGTAAAGCCCATTTTTCCCGATGAATAGTTGCCAATGAAGCGAACAGGATCTATTTTTTCATAAGTAGGTCCGGCAGTTATCAGTATGGTTTTCTTTAATAGGTCTTGCGGGATAGAAAAAAAATCTTCGAGTATGTGAATGATATTCTCCGGTTCTTCCATTCTACCTTTACCTACCAACCGGCTGGCTAATTCTCCTTCGGTTGGCTCTATGATGTAATTGCCGAAAGAACGAAGTTGTTCCAAATTGTGTTGTGTGGAAGGATGAGCATACATGTCCAAGTCCATGGCAGGAGCAACAAATACAGGGGCTTTTGCAGAAAGGTAGGTAGTGGTGAGCATATTGTCGGCTATTCCATTTGCCATTTTCCCGATAGTGGATGCAGTAGCGGGCGCTATCAGCATGGCGTCTGCCCACATTCCGAGGTCAACGTGGCTGTTCCACGTTCCATCTCGTCCGGCAAAGAAATCATTGATAACCGGTCTGCTTGTTAATGCAGAAAGAGTAATGGGGGTAATAAATTCTTTTCCTGCCTCGGTAATAATAACTTGTACCTCTGCGCCTTTCTTCACTAATCCCCGAATAATGTAACAAGCTTTGTAGGCAGCAACGCTGCCCGTGATACCAAGTATGATTTTTTTTTTGAACATATATGGTGGCGAGTAGGTAAGGAATCTTTTTATAATCTCATAATTTCTCCCGTAGCCGAATTTTTGTCAACATCGCTTTTGTATTCAATGGAAAATCGTTGCTCATTATCCATCCGTAATATCCGGAATCTTTCTTTAACACTTCGGATACGGACTGACCTTTGTATTTGCCGAAATTGAAGATTTCTATTTTGCTTTCATTATAAATCATACGTCCGGCAAAATCAACATTTTTGTTAAAGCTGGAAAAATTGGATAAATAGGCGACATCATTCAATAAATCCGGATAATGGTCCAACTGAGATTGTAAAACTTCATAGGTAGCACGGGTATCAGCTTCGGCTGTGTGCGCGTCTTCCAACTCTCTGCCACAATAAAATTTATAGGCAGCGGAGAGTGTGCGTTGCTCCATTTTATGGAAAATGACTTGTACGTCGATAAATTTATGACGACTTATATCAATATCTATTTCTGCACGAAGAAATTCTTCCACTAAAAGAGGAATATCGAAACGATTGGAATTAAATCCGGCTAAGTCGCATCCTTCAAGGTCATTGGCTATGTTTTTTGCCACTTTTTTGAACACAGGGCAATCTGCTACATCGTTATCATAGATGCCGTGTATTGCTGATGCTTCTTTGGGTATGTGCACTTCGGGATTGATGCGCAGTGTTTTTGATTCTTCGTTTCCATTGGGATGTACTTTCAAATAACTTATTTCAACAATCCGGTCAATATTGATATTCGTTCCCGTAGTTTCTAAATCGAAAAAGACTAACGGATTTTTTAAATTTAATTTCATTTCATTTCAAAATTAAACTTAATCATTAAGCATCATTGGCATCAGCAGCATCAACAAGTCTTCATTTTCTTCTTGTTCTGAGGGAAGAATGATGCCTGCACGCGATGGGTCGGCTAATTCGATAACAACTTCGTTTGCCGAAATATTGCTGAGAATTTCTATAAAGAACGATGACTTGAAACCAATGCTCATTTCATCGCCGACGTATTGGCATACTAATGTTTCTTCGGCAGAGGTTGAAAAATCAATATCTTGTGCTGAAATGGTAATTGTATTTTCTTGTAAACGAAATTTGATAAGGCTACTGCCTTGTGAGGAAAAGATAGACACACGACGTAATGCGCTTAGGAGTTGTTGGCGGTCGGCAGTAACTTTGTATGGGTTGCTTTGCGGGATAACCGAATTGTAGTTTGGATAACGTCCTTCAATCAAACGGCATACCATACGGTAATTTTCAAGAATAAAAACGGCATTGCGCTGATCAAATTCTATGTCGATGTTTCCCATTTCTTTCGGCAATAAACCTTTCAGTAAGGAAGCCGGTTTTTTAGGAAGAATAAATGCAGCACGTTCTGCTCCGTGAGTATCTAAGACTTTACAACGAACCAATTTATGTCCGTCGGAAGCAACGATCGTAATATTTTCAGAAGTAATGTCAAAATAGATACCGTTCATTACAGGTCGCAATTCATCGTCGGCAGTGGCAAAAAAAGTTCGATTGAGGCTGTTCATTAGTACTTGTCCGTTTATGTTCAAACGTACTGAGTCATTGCCTACGGTTGCCGATTGCGGAAATTCGTCGGCATTTTGTCCTATTAAGTTATATACCCCGTTTTGATATTTCACAATAATTCCGTATGTATTAATATCTACGATGAAATTAAGCGGCTGTTCGGGCAGTTCTTTCAGTGAGTCTAAAATAGTTTTAGCGGCTATGGCAAAAGATCCGTTTGAATCGCTGCTATTTAGGTTGACTGAGGTAACCATTGTTGTTTCGTTGTCTGAAGCCGTTATAGACAGTACGGAATCCTCTATCCGAAATAGAAAATATTCTAAAATCGGCAAGGAATTTCTTGAGTTTATTACACGACTGATAGCTTGTAGGCGGCCAAAAAGTAATGAGCTGGATACATTAAAGGTCATAATGATTTTTTGTTTTAGGTTTTCTTTTTAAAATAGACAAAACTACAAAAAAGATTGTTTTTTTGCAAAATTAAAATTGTTTGGAATTACGAATATAGGGTTTTTGCTCTGATTTTTTAATTTTTGTTTTTCTATTTAGTAAGGTGCGCGGTATTTGCCGTCCTCCTCGTCTTCCAGCATGTTCAGGTAGGAGATGTAGCGTGATTGACTGATATTGTGTTGTTCTACAGCTTTGCGTACGGCACATTCCGGTTCCTGACGATGGGTGCAATTGTGGTACCGGCAGTTTTCCGATGTTTTGAATATTTCGGGAAAATAATGTCCGATTTCTGTTTTTTTCATATCGAAAACGCCAAAACCTTTGATACCAGGTGTGTCGATGATGTATCCACCTTCAGGAAGGGGAAACATTTCCGAGGAAGTAGTGGTATGTACTCCTTTTTTGTGATAGGAAGATATTTCGTCTGTTTTGACGTGTAGCTCCGGTAGAATAGTGTTGATAAGTGTTGACTTTCCTACTCCCGAATGACCGGAAAAGAGTGTTACTTTTCCACTGATTTCTCTTATGAGAAAGTCGATGCCCTCTCCTTTGGGAACGGATGTTTTGAAGCAGGGATAACCGATATGGGTATATAAAGCGATTAATCGGTCTAATTGATGAAGTTCGTTTTCGTTATAAGCGTCTGTTTTGTTAAACAAAAGTTTTACAGGTATTCGATACGCTTCTGCCGAGGCAAGGAATCTGTCTATAAAGATGGTGGAAGTTTCGGGGTAATTGATAGTTGTTACCAGTAAGCATTGATCCAGGTTGGCGGCAAGGATATGCGATTGTTTGGAGAGATTGGAAGAGCGACGTATGAGGTAGTTTTTTCTTTTTTTTATTTCGGTGATGAAGGCGATTTGTTCTTGATTACAAAGGATGTGGACGTAATCTCCTACAGCGATGGGGTTTGTACTTTTTATTCCCTTCAGACGGAAGATTCCTTTGACTTTACATTTTATTGTTCGCCCGTCGCCGGTCTTCACTTGATACCAACTACCAGCGTTTTTAATCACTAAAGCTTCGTTTTTATTCATTTTTTGTCAAACAATGACAAAGGTATAAAATTTTGATAATGAGCGTCCACTCAAATAAATTTCCTTGTTTTTTGTTATTGAATGAGTTGTTATAAAAAATGTCCGGATTGATAGAATTGCATTAAAGAAAAAGAAGTATATTTGTCCGTAAATTTATAAATTAATCTTTATTAAAATTATTCGTTATGAAAAGAAAGTTATTATCTTTTTGCGCAGTTGTTTTGTGCTGTTCTTTGATGTTCAGTTCTTGTATAGGTTCTTTTAGCTTAACCGGTAAAGTTTACAAATGGAACAATAATGTTGGTGATAAATTTGTAAATGAATTGGTCTTTTTGGTTTTCAGTATTCTTCCGGTATATGAGATTTCGCTGCTTATTGATGCTGTGGTACTTAATTCCGTTGAATTTTGGACAGGCGCTCCTTTGGCAAAGGCTGGAGAAGTGAAGAAGGTGAAAGGTGAAAATGGAGAGTATTTGGTTAAGACGCTCGAAGATGGTTATGAAATCAGCAAAGACGAACAAACAATAGGTTTGATTTATAATCAAGAAAGAAATACGTGGAACATAATTAACGACAATGTTAGCACGGAATTGGTAAAAATAAACAGTAACGGTACTGCCGATATTTTCTTACCAAATGGTGAAACACAAAATATTACGTTGGATGCGCAAGGAATCGCAGAAGCTCGTAAGATTACAATGATGAATGACATCTATTTTGCTATACGATGAAATAACTATTTTTATAGACTTTGTTGCAACGGTTATTTGTTGATATTCAGCCAATTAGTCATATTATAGATTTATGTTAAATATATAGTTTTCAAATAGTTAACGAATTCATACTTTGTCAAAGGGCAAAAAATACTATTTGTAATTAATTGAAAATAAATACATTACTCGTTGCAACAAAGTCATTTTTATAACTGAAAATGGGGATGAAATCTTGTTCATTGAACAAAAGAATAAGGTTTCATCCTTTTTTGTACTAACTACTTATTTATCCTAATGCAAATAGCTACTTTACTGTCCGGAGGCGTTGATAGTTCTACTGCTCTTCATCTTCTTTGCGAACGGGGTTATAAACCTGATCTTTTTTATATTAAGATAGGTATGGAAGAGGATCCCAGTTTCTCTTGTAATGCAGAAGAAGATATGGAGCTTGTTTCGTTCATTGCTTGTAAATACGGATTGAAGATGGAGATTATTGATTTACACAAACAATATTGGGAAAATGTTGTCGCTTATACCATTGACAAAGTGAAAAATGGGCTCACGCCCAATCCTGATGTTATGTGCAATAAACTTATTAAATTCGGTTGTTTCGAGGAACAAGTGGGGCGGTATTACGATAAGACGGCTACGGGACATTATGCTACTATACAAGAGAAGGGTGGTAAAATATGGTTGGGTACGGCTAAAGATCTCGTAAAAGACCAAACTGATTTTTTAGCACAAATAGATTATTTACAAGTTTCCAAATTAATGTTTCCCATCGGAGATTTGTCTAAGCAAGAGGTACGGCGTATGGCTACAGAGGTTAAGCTTCCCAGCGCTTATCGAAAAGATAGTCAAGGTATCTGTTTCTTGGGTAGAATCAACTATAACGATTTTCTTCGCCGTTTTTTGGGGGAGAAAAAGGGATCCATTATTGAATTAGAAACGGGAAAATGTGTAGGAACACATTCAGGATATTGGTTTCACACTGTCGGGCAGCGTAAAGGATTGAAGTTGGGGGGTGGTCCCTGGTTTGTTATCCGAAAAAATGTCGAAGAAAATATTATTTATGTCTCTCACGGTTATGATACGGAAAAGCAATATGGAAATACCTTTATTTTGCGAGATTTTCATTTTATCACAGATAATCCGTGGGGAAATAAAAAGCAGGTAAATATTACTTTTAAGATACGTCATACTCCGGCATTTACAAAAGGTACGTTACAATGTGAGGGGGATTCATACCTTGTTTACAGTGAAGAAAAATTACAAGGAATTGCACCCGGACAGTTTGGGGTAGTTTATGATGAGAAAGCGGAAATATGTGTGGGAAGCGGGGAGATAGGATAAAGCATTTGGGTATTTATAAAATTAGGAACAATGAAAATTATTGCAATTCATGGTAGTCCCCGAAAAGAGGGAAATTCTTATTATGCTTTAACACAAGTGGGCAAATTCTTACAAGAAGAGGGCATTGATTTTGAAATTATTCAAATAGGTAATAAATTTATTCAAGGTTGCACAGCATGTGGGAAGTGCAAGGAAAACAAAGATAGTAAATGTGTTATTACTGATGACATATTGAATGATACGTTACAAAAAATGAAGGAAGCAGATGGAATTATTCTTTCTTCTCCTGTTTACTACTCCGGTATAGCCGGTACGATGAAATGTTTTTTGGATAGGGCATTTTCCGTATCGGCAGCTAACGGGCATTGGTTTCGTCATAAAGTTGGAGCATCGGTAGTCGCTGTTCGCAGGAGTGGGGGGAGTATGACTTTTGACGGGTTGAACCGGTATCTCGCCATGGAGGAAATGTTTATTCCCTCTTCTAATTATTTGAACATTATTCATGGAAGGGACATCGGGGACGCCGTACATGATGCAGAAGGCATTCAGATTATGCAATTATTGGGAAAAAACATGGCATGGATGTTGAAAGTCCATCGAAAAACAATAGGAGAAATAACGGAACCGGAATCGGTAGAGAAAGTAAGAACAAATTTTATTCGATAGCTTTTTATGAACAGACGTAATTTTATAAAAATTGCCGGTATTACCGGAACGACTTTGGCTGTTCGTGAAGGAGTCGGCGCTTTAATCAAGAGGAATATGAAATTAAATAAAAGGGTAATTGCCCTCAATGGAAGCCCGAACGAGCAGGGAAATACGGCTTATGCTCTTTCTCTGATTGGGGAAGAATTGGAAAAGGAAAATATTGGTTTTGAGATTATCCACATTGGCGACAAGCGTATTCGCGGATGTATGGGGTGTTACCGTTGTTTTGAAGCGGGTGGATGTGTTTATATTACTGAGCAGGAGCAAGTATGGCTGGATAAAATGAAGCGGGCTGATGCTATTGTTTTGGCTTCTCCGGTTTATTTTGGCGGCATAGCGGGTACCATGAAATCTTTTCTCGATCGTATCTTTTTTGCGTATTCGCAGGAGTTTCGTAACAAGATAGGCGTATCTGTTGTGACGGCACGTCGTTCGGGAGCTTCCGTCACTTTTGCAAGTTTGAACCAATATTTCACGATATCACAAATGATTGTTCCTTCGTCTGTCTATTGGAATAATATTCATGCGACAGTGAATGCGGAGATAGCTGAGGATAAAGAAGGGGTAAGAATTATGCAAATGTTAGGGAAGAATGTAGCGACATGTTTGCACAAGCTTTAAAGGATTTCTTGCTGTAATTTAGGATTCTACATTTAGGGCAATCCATAATCTTTTTAAAGTAAAAATAATATTCCTATTATTTAATAATATTGTTTTTGCTATTAAAATATGGCATTGCTAATTATGTATAGATATTAACGATATTTGTCAAGTTATAGTTCGTTTATCTACATGAATTACAATTAATTATAGTATTACGATTTTATTTAAAATGATAATATCTATATATAACTAGCAATACCTTTTTCTTTATATTTGTAAGTCTGTAACACGGTCATTTAATGTTACATTTTTTTCTTGGATAACAGGTGAAGATTATAATTGAGATGACTAATAATAAGTATATATGTTGTTTAATTCTTTTGAATTTATACTTTTTCTTCCAATAGTTTTTACGCTTTACTGGTTTGTATTCAAACGGTTAAACAGGCAAAACCTGTTTATAGTAGCTGCCAGCTATTTTTTCTATGGCTGGTGGGACTGGAGGTTTTTAGTTCTGATTGCTTTTACTTCCCTTTGCAGTTATTACAGCGGTATATTGCTGGAGAAGGCGGAAAGTAAACGCACGAAACAGAAATGGATTTCGGCTTCCAACATCGTTTTAAACCTGCTGATACTTGGCATATTCAAGTATTTCAACTTTTTTGCAGATAGCTTTGCAGCACTGTTTGAGTCTTTTGGATACAATATGGATACGGTAACATTGGATATACTGCTTCCGGTAGGTATCAGTTTCTATACTTTTCAAGCACTAAGCTACAGTATTGATATTTACCAACACAAAATTAAACCTACACGCGACCCGATAGCATTCTTTACTTTCATTAGCTTTTTCCCTCAATTGGTTGCCGGACCGATAGAACGTGCTACTAATCTTCTTCCCCAATTCCAACGGGGGCACACATTTGATTATTCCAAAGCGGTTGACGGGATGCGTCAAATGTTATGGGGGTTTTTCAAAAAGATGGTGGTGGCGGATAATTGTGCGGTGGTAGTCAATAACATTTGGTCAGGGTATCAAGAAGAATCCGGAGGTCAATTATTATTGGTTGCTGTTCTTTTCACCTTTCAGATTTATGGTGATTTTTCGGGATATTCCGATATCGCTATTGGTTGCGCCCGTCTTTTCGGGATAGATCTTAAACGTAACTTTAACTTTCCGTATTTCTCGAGGGATATTGCCGAGTTTTGGCGACGTTGGCATATTTCTTTGACTACCTGGTTTCGCGATTACATTTACATTCCGTTAGGTGGTAGTCGGGTAGGCAAGTGGAAAATTTTCCGCAATACGATGGTTATTTTTTTAGTAAGTGGTTTATGGCATGGAGGCAACTGGACGTTTATTATTTGGGGAGCATACCATGCCCTGTTGTTTCTGCCGCTTCTTTTGTTTGGGAAGAATCGTAAATATACGGATACTGTGGCTGCAGGTCATTTACTTCCTTCTTTTAAAGAAATCGTACAAATGCTGTTGACCTTCTTTTTGGTCGTTATCGGGTGGATAATCTTTCGGGCAGAGAATATTGGTCAAGCATGGGATTATTTGTGCCAGATGTTTTCATCGTCTTTACTTACATTACCAAATCATGAACGAAAAACGACTTTGATAGCATTGATATATTCAATCATGTTATTGACGGTAGAGTGGTTGCAGAAGGATAAACAGCATGCACTTTTTATTAATGATATTAAAAATAAAATAGTACGATGGTGTATTTATTGTTCTTTAGTTATCGTTATCATTCTTTTCGCTGGAAAAGTAGAATCATTTATATATTTTCAGTTTTAAATCAATGAAACAATTTTTGATAAAAATTTCACATACAGTTTTACCTTTTTTATTTTTATTTTATATAATAGCTATATATTATAAATTTTGTATTTCATCTATAGAGTATTTGGTTGAAAAGTTTAGAGATAATAAGCGATTTACAAAATCCCGTTCCGCTGATTCTACAATTACAATTTTTGGGGAAAATAAAGTAAAAAAACCACTGTTAAATAATATCAATGCAGTTTGTTCAGGTCCTCTTCTTTCGAAACAATTTATATTTAATATTCTTTCATTTTTATAATGAGCTAAATAATTCTGATAACCAAATATTCCTTCTTGGCTAAACGAATCTCCTATTGTAATAATACCATAGTTATTGCATGTTTCCTCATTGAAATTATCTACCATTACATCTGTAAGATAATTACTTTCTATTGTTTGGACATAATCTTTACCAAAAGTAATCTTACCTAACTTTCCTAGATCTCCACTTTCATTAGGTGAAATACTGAAGCAATATCGGAAGAATACAATTATTAACGATAAAAAAGACCTTTTGTATGAAACTATAAACATATACGTAAATAGTTTATAGTTTCATACAAAAGGTCTTTTTTATTGTTAATAATTGTATTCTTCCGATATTGCTTCAGTATTTCATCTATAGAGTATTTTGTTGAAACGTTTAGAGATAATAAGCGATTTACAAAATCCCGTTCCGCTGATTCTACAATTACAATTTTTGGGGAAAATAAAGTAAAAAAACCACTGTTAAATAATATCAATGCAGTTTGTTCAGGTCCTCTTCTTTCGAAACAATTTATATTTAATATTCTTTCATTTTTATAATGAGCT
>SNRY01000083.1_pt1 | contig 38667 bp, 48 predicted proteins | sample 4693421 | NCBI WGS metagenome assembly SNRY01 (sample SAMN11003215, study PRJNA524138) | termite gut metagenome | isolation source: Bacteroidetes bacterial symbionts from single cell of protist host amplifed... | host: Streblomastix strix ... | reverse complement strand
GGAATTGATTAACGACATTAAAAATCATAATCCGTTTTTGGAAATGATGAAAGCCTCCGCAGTGGAAGATTGAATAACGTAATAACAGCCTCCGGTATAGGAGGGGGCACGGATATTTACACCGGTTACATGAGATTAAAGACGGCAAGGCAAATACTTACCGTCTTTTTTTGTGCCTGTAACAGACCGTCAGTGTAACAGACTGTATTACAAACTCCCTTGCTTTGAGGTGATTTACCTCCCGTTCCACACATGTATAATAATAGCAAAAGTACTTATAATGTAAGTGCTTTGATTTTATAGGGGGTAAAAGATATTTGGCAAGTTTCAAAATTAGATGTACATTTGTTACGTCAGACCAAGACAAACGTATTAGTGTGTTTTTGCAGTAGCTATTTTTATAGCTATTCAGTTGCTGTTACTTGCAAAGATATAAGGCTATCAATCCACAATGGGTTACTGCATTCATGCTGTAATTTGTCTTGGTCGACACGTGGAAAGATAGCCTTTCCTATGTTTAATACTTTAGTTTTTCATTACATGACCAAGACAATGAAAGATGCAAGTACGGTGAAGCACAGTAGCCATACAGCAACGTTATTCCACGACACGGAAGCCAATCTATCAGCATTAAGTTTGCTGGACATCCAAGAAGTTTTAATACAGGTATTTGAGCGACTGCATGAGAAAGCGGAATTACACATTCATTTTATTGTCAATAATGGGAATAATTACGGTTGTATGATTGGGGGAAACAACGAGGGAAGCCTCACCAATCAATACAATGAACGAGGCAATAACATACAGGGAAATGATAACAGCATTAACTCTGTAAACGTATCCGGCAATGATAACAGCACTAACAGCGTATCCGGCAATGATAACAGCATTAACTCTAGTAAGCTAAGCGGGGTGAACTGACTAAGTTAAACTTATGGTTTAAGTGAATTTGTGTAACATCATGCAGTACAATGCCGTACATGTAGGTAGCCCAGAATACATTTTTGTAGTTTGGGCTATTCTTATGTGGAGGCTACCCATACCGTACATGTAGGCTATGGAAGGTAGAAAACACTCCGGTGTCATTCATACGCTACATGTAAGATAACAGGATATAAAGCACTCCGGTAGCACTCATACGCTACATGTAGGATATTCAGTGTATAGACCGCTTGGGTAGCACCCATGCAATACATGTATAGTATGCAGGATATAAAGCAATCCTAAGTTAGACTTAGGTACATGTAGGTTGCCAACTATTAAGAAAAGTAAACATTCAAAACAAAATCAAATGTAGTACATGTAGGCTATGGAAGGTAGAAAACACTCCGGTAGCACTCATGCAGTACATGTAGAAAATGTAAGGTAAAAAAGACTTTATCTTTTGGCATACGGTACATGTAGGTTGTGGATTGTATTTTTAAGCCATTTTAAGACGTTTTTTAGACAGGTATAGCACGATATAGTAAAGAGGCTGTTTGTTATAATAAAGCGTGAAAATAGGCTTTAAAATGAATATTTAAGGGTGCTTTGGCGGTGTAACACTAAAGGGGTCGTTACTGCCGACATCCTTACAAGGTTTTGGGACGCCCAAAACACAAACTCGCTCCACTGTGAAATAGTGATACTATTAAAATAATGGATGTGTTTGTATGATGCTTTGAAAAAAGATGTACCTTTGAAAATCAAAAGCCCGCTAAAAGTCGTTTTTTGGCGATTTTGTTACCCGTTTATTACCCAATAAGAGTAAAGGCGGGCTTTTTCTTTTAATAATCAGCTACTTACGTACACTCTTTGGCTTATTGGGGTTTTTTTAGCGTAGAGCAACGAAGCGTGAAGAAAAAACCCTAATAAGCTACTAGGGCAATTGTTTCAATACCCCTGCTCGTCGTTGCGTTTTAGCGTTTTATTCCCCTGCTTTGCCGTTTTTTCTGAACCTGTTTCCTGCCACACAAATACTCATTCAGGTCTTTGTATGTAGCGTAGAACACAGATTGGTCATTAACCTGCTTGCAGAAACTTCTTAACTCTTGAACCGCATTCTTCCCTGCCGCATCATTATCCAGAAAGGAACTAACATTGCCGTAATTGGTAAGCCTATTGCTAACTTTGGGTAGATTTGCCAATGAATTAAGGATAATCACATCCGTTTGGGAATATTGCCAATTCTTTACGGGGTGCATAACGACGGGGAAACATTTTATATATGTAACTTACTAAAACACAAATACTTCATTGTCGGCATCGGAAAAACGAAATGTTTACTTTGCTATACTTTCGCTATACACCCCTCTTTACTTTTCTTTTACACCCATTCATAAATCACCAACCGACTTACGGCATACCTTACATCTGCTCGGAGAGATAAACATGCTTTACATTAGCTCGCACAAGCTAAATAAAGCCGTATGTTGCGTTATTCTACATAAATAAGACATAGGTATATTTGGAATAAAAACACACGCAAAACGCATTAAAAGCGTTCCGGTGGGATGTGATATAACTGCACTTGCTTAATGGTTTTCTTAACCCTCTTACATAAAACGCATATTTGTTTTACCCCTGAAAAGTTTGGATATGCGTTTGGATATGCGTTTGGATATGCAATTTTAACTAAAAAACAGGTCGATTCAGGTATATGAACTACCCAAAAAATGGTCGTTTTTGGGTAGTTTTTATCGGATTGAAAGGGGTGAAATACCACATTTTTGACTGGTAAAATGATATAAAATACTGATAAATAGTGTGTAACATGAAAAAAGAGTATATTTGCTTTTGCTTTTAATATTTAAAACATGGATTACAGAGAATTTAACACAGAGAATCTAACGCTGGAGGTATTGGTTCATTTTACGGACAAAGACGGAAAACGAATAAAACCCAGTTGCAACCGTATCCGCATACCCCTGCAGGTACCGAACCTTACGGGGAAAGAATCGGCAATGATAACGATGTTTCTTGAAACAGCTATTGGGGCTTGCCTTCGAGATATACCAATTCTTCGCAGGTTGGCTCTCTCTCAAGAAAGGTATAAAAGCTTAATGGGTAAAGGTGATAGTGTTGATTGTATATTTCGATCACTTGTTTCTTTTCCGATTCTTGACAACATTGAAATTCAAGATGCTCCACATAATTGCCAAGATGTTTCTTGATGGTGTGTATTACACATAAATCCGCCTCCGGATGGAGGCGGTCGAAATCGCTCATCCTTTGCCAAAATTCACCATTCATATTACTCGCAGAGTTCTTGGATTCCTCTGTAAAGAATAAATGATTGTACTTCTTTATATGTTTCATAGATAACTGTAAATCAAGCAATGTAACTACACGCTACATTGCTCATATCAATGGTATGGAATATGTTTATTTATCAAGCTTAACAGCGAATCCGGATAATTCATAATATGTCTCTAAAGCTCCCAAGGGTGTTTTTTTAGACACGTTTTTGGCATTGAAATTTAATATGGCATCAGCACCTTGTTTTTTTGCCTCTTTTACAATCGCATCCAGCATATAATCAATGGACGGAGAAAACCAATTATCTGCAACACCCACCACGGTACTTAACCCCTCTTTACTCCTACTATATCCTTTCAATGCGCCATCCCTAAACTTAATAGATATACTGGATATGGGGGTATATTGAAAACCTTCGGCTATTGGAGAAATGATAAATCCTTCTTTGTGGTACTTGGAAAAATCCAAAGTGCTTGTTTTTTCAAAATAATTTGCTGTCATGCAAGAGCTAAAAAGCACAACCATACCGGTTAGCAATAAAATTTTTTTCATGTTTTTTTGAATTAAATTATTAATAAATATTGTTTTTAATCCGGCTTTACCGGTTTTTTATCACTGTATATCACTTTTTAATGTGCGGATTCCGTGTTTTTCTCGCGCAATGGACACCTGCAAAGCTTGCAGGTGTCAGTGGAACCTCTTGTTCGAAGCAATCGACATCGACATCGAGATCGGAAATAAAATTTTCCATCTGAAGATGATGTTCCTCCTTCAAACAGATATCATTCTTTTTTCTTAATGCTTTGTAGTTTTTTTGCAGCGTTTCTATTTCGTTGCCCATTTTTCCTATCTTCATTGATAACTCCTCGTTTTTTTCCCGTTCTTTTTCGTATAATTCTTTGTAAAATTCATTTTCTTGAGATATGACCGGTTGCAATGGTGGTCGCTCCTCGCGGAGCATAGAACTGCCCGCTGTAAGCTGTTCCGAATCATTGACCGGATATATTTTTTTCATTGATGTTGATTCCTCGCGGAGCATGGAACCAATGCCGGTGAGAAGCCATTCAGGATTAGCGTCTGGTATATTTGATAATATATTTTCGATTGCCGTCGAGTTTAATGGGGTGTTTTTAGCTTTTCCTCTGAAACTCGCAGAAGTCATGCCTATTTGTTCAAAAAAAGACTCCTTTTTTAGCCCTTTAAACTCAATTAATTGTATAACTCTATCTTTTATCATTGAAAATATTTTTCTATTATCGAAAATAAATTTCAAATCTTCTTGCGTACCGCAAATATATTTTCTAATTTTGTCTCGTTCTTCACTTTTGAAGAACGCTTCAAAGATAGCAAAAGTTTAGAATTTAAGAATTATGATAAAGAAAAGGTATATAGAGATTGAACTCATAAAGAAAAAGGAGCTTGCGGGAGAGTTTAAAATATCCGTAAGAGCGGTGTACGACGCACTTAATTATAAGACGCAAAGCGGTACGGCAAAAGCTATCCGCGCGGCTGCATTGCAAAGAGGAGGCAGGGTATATGTGCCGGAAGATTTTGGAAAAAACTTTGAACGAGCTGCCTGTAAAGATTGAATGTTATTTCAAATATTATCATATAAATCATGAAAAAAGAAAATCAGACGACCGTAATTAAAACATTCAAATCCCTTGAATTCGGAGAGATTAGAACGGCAATCAATGAAAATGGAGAGACGTTGTTTTGTTTGGTTGATTTATGCAATGCGCTGAATCTTTCCAACTCAAGAAGAGTCTCTCAAAGGATTGATGATGATGAGCGGTGTAACTTAGAGTTACGGCGTGAAAATCAGAGAGTTGGGAATACCCTGACGACTTTCGTAACCGAAAGCGGCATGTATGCCGTAATCCTGCGTTCCGATAAGCCTAAAGCCCGGCAGTTTCGTAAATGGATCACTTCGGATATTCTGCCGTCTCTTCGCAAAACGGGGGTTTACGCACTGGGCGGTTCGGCGAAGAAACCCCTTAGCGGTGACGTTGTTCTTTTGCTTCAAACTATCAAAGGGATGCTGGTTCACGGCGATATGAAGAGTGTCGCTTCCAAAATCGGCGTAACCCGTATGGCGGCTCATGAGGTGCTGAACGGGAGAACGCAGAGTGTTCGTATTCTGTTTGCTCTGTATGAACGTGCGCTGGAGAACAAACAAAACCTGTCTAACCTGTACCTGTTTCCCCGCCGGGCGATTGAGAAATTAACGAGTATCAAATAATAAAAGTATGCCCGAACGTAGTAAAATATTGCAATACACTCCATGGTCGAATGAAGATGCCGAAAAACTAAGAGAAAAAATGGAAGAGACGTTGTTTGACAAGTGGAAAATGAGTATGCAAAATCAGGAAAATACAATGAAAATAAGATGCGCCAGTTGCTTGAATTTTCGGACACAAGCTTGCAAGGAAAAGGTGAAGTGGGATGATACAGCCTGCGAGAATCACGAGAAAAATCACTGGTTGGGCAGGATAATGCCATAATGTTAAAAAACGGTATAATATGATAGAATACAAAATCAAAGTAAGGGAACAACAAACCATTGTAGCGGGGAATTTTGCAGATTATAACCGGCAAATGGATGCCATCCGGTCTACCATGCACCCCGGTGAAACGTTGATAGAAACCACAAGAGTAATAGGTATAGCGGTGATAATGACCACTGAGCCTTCGAAAAAAAGTAACAAATTGAATAAAATTTGAAATAATATAAAGGAATATGGAAATAAATAGGATCCCACACATGACAGACCCACTGTCAAGAGCATGGGAACAACCACTAACAGAGGATATTTTGCTTGATGATAAACATGCTCTTATGCACCAAGAGGATTTTGACACATTACACGAATATTCATTAACTCTCCCGTCCGGCGTATATGAAGGGAAGATGTGGAAATGTAGTTATGAGGACAGGTGGTTGCTATGCTGGTATGATAAAGATGATGATCCGAGTAAATGCTCAATAAAAAGAAGAGAAATAATTCTATTATAAATGTAGGAAAATTTCACAGAAAGCGTCGACTTGCATTCCGGAGCGAGGCCGGAGCGAGAACCAAGAAAAACAGAATAATGCACGGATATGGATTATTATAACGATAAAATAGGCGTGACTTACAACGAATTAACCTCTGTGATGAGAATAGGAACACTGAGATCACTTCTTGTTCGTGGTCGGGTACATCGCCTTAATCGTGGCGGGGGTCTGAACAATCAAGTTTTTATTGACTACTTTACCCTACCGATTGTTTACCGTGAAGCCTTTGAAAAGCAGTTCGGCAACCCACAGGAGATTTTGGCGCAGCGTAAAAAGGAAGAAGCCATACCTCTTGACCCGGCGGCGAAGGTTTTTTACAGTGAATATCGGTATGAGAAAGCCGGAGAGACGGTAAGCCTTTCGGAATCGCTGCAAAAGGAATACACCCTGAACGCTTCGGTAATCAAACTATTGGAAACGACTTTTCAAAAACGCAAAGCGATGCGCAAAGCGATGGGTGGAGCAACGAAGCATGTGTTTGAGACCATTGCCGCCGAATGTGAAGATTTGCGCGACCTCTGCGGACATACCTTGCCGGTCAATCCGGTGCGATTGCGTGAAAAGATGAATGCCTTTAGAAGTGAAGGGTTTATTGCTCTCCTGAGCGGAAAAGTAGGCAACAGCAATACATTGAAAATCAGCAAGGAGGTCGGGGACTACATTATAGCACTCAAGCGCAGCCGGGTTCCTGTTTATACAGACACCCAGTTGTTTGAGGTGTTCAATTTGGAAGCCCCTCTTCGTGGCTGGAAGCCGTTACAGAGCCTTAGGAGTTTGACAACCTATCTAAACCGTCCGGACATAGAGCCTTTGTGGTACGATGCGGTACAAGGCGAACTCGCGGCGCATCAACGTTACAGTCGCAAAAATCACACCCTTATGCCTTCCATGCGCGACTCGCTGTGGTACTCGGATGGTACCAAACTCAATCTGTATTACAAGGATTTTGACGAAACGGGTAGATTAGTTATCAAGACCACTGATGTATATGAAGTAATGGATGCCTATTCGGAAGTGTTATTGGGTTATCACATCGGGGTGGAAGATCACGAAACGCAGTATCATGCTTTCCGTATGGCTATACAGACTGCCGGACAAAAACCTTACGAATTGGTTACGGACAATCAAGGCGGGCATAAGAAATTGGATACGGCAGGGCTTCTGCGTAAAATCTGTCGTGTTTATCGTCCTACGGCTCCCCATTCCGGGCAATCAAAGAGTATTGAATCTGTTTTCGGTCGCTTTCAAGCCCAACATCTTCATAAAGACTGGCGGTTTACCGGTCAAAACATTATAGCTAAAAAGGACAACAGTCGCCCGAATTTGGAGTTTGTGGAAGCCAATAAGGATAAATTATACACATTACAAGAACTTAAAGCAGCTTACGCTGCTGTTAGGAAGGAATGGAACGAAGCTGCTCATCCCGCTACGGGAATTAACAGAATAGAGATGTACAAAAGCAGTGTGAATCCGGAGGCTGTTCCGGTGAATGCGCTGGACATGGTGGAAATGTTTTGGATTCAATCGGACAAACCTCATACGTTTACCTCTTCCGGTTTGGACATTACCATCAACAAACAAACACACGCATACGAAGTATATGCTTCTGCGGGAGTTCCAGACAGGGAATGGCGGCGCACAAATATCGGCCGGAGGTTTATTGTGCGGTACGATCCGTATTGTTTGACTTCCATCCGGCTTTATCGCATGGAAGCCAGCGGCGACCTGCGGTTTGATCGCATTGCAGAGCCTTATATGGTGGTACACCGGAATATTCAGGAACAGGAAGCGGGCGACATGGCGTTTATCCGCAAGAATGTAGAAGAGAATACAGAGGACAGGATTACCCGGCAGGTAGCTGCACGCGCTATCGAGCAGAAACACGGGGTAAGTCCTGAACAGCACGGACTGAGCAGACCGAAAATGAGAGGCGCCAAAAAGGAAGCGGAAGAGGAGATACAAAGGCGACTGAAAAAATACTCACGCCCCCCCGAAGAGGTGGATGTTGGCAAAGTTGCCAAGTTGATCAGCTTGACAACTTTCGACGAGGTTGAAGAATATGACGAACGAAAATCATTAATCAAATTTTAAAAACACGACGTATGAACACATTGAGCGAAAAAGAAAAGAATGCCATCGGTGAGGCACTGGGGGAATACATCAAGAAATATCCGAGCCAAAATAAGGCAGTTGAAAGTTTGAGCGGAGTTTCCGTTGGAACGGTGAGTCGCATTGCCAGAGGCATGTATGAGAACATCAGCGATGAGATGTTTTGCAGCATCGCGGTACAAATAACGCCAAAGGCGGATGAGTGGCAATATGTGGAGACTTACTGTTACAAAGAGATAGTAACGGCGCTCGAAGACGCTAAAAAATACCGTATCAAACGTTGGATTGTAGGTGAAGCGGGTTGCGGTAAGAGTACCTCTGCGAATATTTATGCTAAAGAACATAAGAATGTATTTGTGATCCTGTGTGATGAGGATATGAAAAAGGGTGATTTCGTACGTGAGATAGCTAAAAAGATGGGTATCAAAACCGCCGGCTTACGGATTAGAGATGTGCTGGATGCTTGCATGGAAAATCTCATACAAATGGATAGTCCCCTGCTTGTCTTTGATGAGGGAGATAAGTTGAATGACAACGTTTTTCATTATTTCATCAACATATATAACCGGCTGGAAGATAAATGCGGTATTGTCTTCTTGTCAACGGATTACATCAAGCATCGCATACAAACCGGACTGAGGTATAACAAAAAAGGATACAACGAAATCCATAGCCGTATCGGAAGGCGGTTTTTTGAATTGGAGGAAATCCGTAAGAGCGATGTGTATTCCGTTTGTCGGGCAAATGGACTGGAAAATGAAGAGGATATACTTAAGGTGATCGGTGAGATAGCGAAAGAAGATAGTAAAAAAACAACCGGGAGCTATGATTTACGCTCCGTGTATGATACCGTCCATAAGATAAAGAGATTAAAAAGGGCGTAAAATAACCATTTAAACAGTGTTTAAACGGTATTTAAACGAAAAAAAGAAGCATGGCAAAAGCACGATCCGTTAAAGAAGTACTCAAAATGCAACCCCCGAAGATCAAGTTAACCGGCAGGTGGGCGGAAGCCTTCGGGGAAATTGCCAAGACAGGAACATGGCTTGTATGGGGGAAGTCCGGCAACGGAAAATCAAGTTTTGTGATGCAGCTCTGCAAGGAACTTGCCAAATTCGGGAGAGTGTTGTACATCGCTTCGGAAGAAGGGTATGGGTTATCAACCAAAAATTCACTCGAAAGACACCACATGATAGAGGTAAACAACCGGATGACATTGCTGGATGAGGAGCCTCTGAGTGAACTCAACGAGCGATTGGATAAGAATAAAAGTCCCGATTTCATTGTGATAGACAGTTTTCAATCTTACGGTTTTACCTACAGGATGTATCTCGAATTTAAGAAAAAGCACAAGGATAAGCTGCTCATCTTTATCTCCCATGCCGAGGGTAAAAATCCAAAAGGCAGTGATGCGGACAGTACCCAATATAACGTAGGTCAGAAGGTATATGTGGAGGGTTATCGCGCTTTTACAAGGGGACGTTTTTATGGTCAGCTTGGATATTACGACATCTGGGAAGAGAAAGCTGTTGAGTATTGGAGCAAACGTGACATGAGCCGGATATTAGAATAGATTATGGAAAAAAGAAGCTACGCACTTTTTTACGCACTCTTGAAAAACCTGAAGGGTTATGACAAGGAAGATGCCGTGTATGATTTCACAGACGGACGGACAACGCACCTTTCGGATTTGTCACAAACGGAATATCAGGGAGCGTGCCGCTATCTGCAGGGAATTGCGGACATGAATGCCGACCGTCGCCGTGCAGGCTCGAAAGTATTGAACCTGCTCACCGGAATGGGATTCAGGACAACCTGCAAGGAGGAATGGATAGAGATAGATCGCTTTTTGCTTGATAAGCGTATAGCCGGCAAACGCTATCGTGACCTATCGGTGAGTGAATTAAAAGCCCTGCTCCCAAAGCTGCGGAGCATGAAAGACAAGGGGTATGTACATTTATTGAATCAAGAATCATTAGTCAATTAAAACAATAGAATCATGGAAGAATCAAACGCAGTATTAAACGAACAGGAATTGGAAGAGTTTAAGGAGTACAAGCGCAAACAAGCTGCCGATGCGCAAATGAAAGACAATTTGAAGGTATATGGACAAATGGTTGATGATGAAGTGGAGAGTGCGATTCCCGTGCTGCTCTGCCTGAGTGAAGACATCAAATCAACGAAAGACACCGTGTACAGCAATTTTAGAAGCATCATCGACATGAAAACCGAAGTCTTGCAAGCGGTCAAGGACAATCAGCGCACCCACACTTTCACTAATTCCAAAGGAGACAAACGCATCATATTGGGCGTATATGTAACGGACGGATACCGTGACACGGTAGAAGAAGGTATTGCCATCGTGAAGGAATTTATCCAAAGCCTTGCCGGTGAGAACAATTCCAAAGCAGCTTTGATGGTTAAGATGCTGCTTAAATTGCTCTCTCGCAATGCTGCCGGAGAGTTGAAAGCCAGCCGGATCACACAAATTCGCAAAATGGCAGAGGAGAGCGGTAATGAACGCTTTATGCAAGGGGTGAAAATCATTGAGGACGCTTACCAACCCTCGGTGAGTAAAAATTTTATACGTGCGGAGGTAAAAAACGAAAAAGGCGCCTGGGTAAACATCCCATTAGGAATAACAGAGGCATGATATGATTATAGCGATTGATTTTGACGGCACGCTTCATACGGGACAATGGCCGGGTATTGGGACACCGGCACCGTATGCGATTGAAGTAATGCGGAAGCTAAAGGTGGACGGGCATTACCTGATTATATGGACGTGCCGTGAGGGGGAACGGCAAACGGAAATGATTAATTGGCTACTTGAGAAGGGCATTCCTTTTGACAGGATAAATAATCATCATCCGGATAGCGTAGGAAAATACGGCTCTAACTCACGTAAGGTATATGCTCATTTATACATTGATGATAGCCAAGTGGGCGGCTTGCCTACGTGGAACGAGATATACGAATGGGTGAGGCAAAAAGAGGATGGAATGTCACACTCAATGTAAATTTTATGCAGGATGGGTAATTACCCCCCCCCCGAAAAATCGCGTAGTCATGTATAACTTAATTTATAGACTACGAAGAAAAGGTTTCAAAGTGATCACCGGACAACGTGTAATCATAGCGGAATACCTTTCCAGCCCTGTTGAAGTTCGCCAAATTTGGCGATTGGTGAACGAGTATAATTTTAATGTACAGTTTGAAATGAAATAAATTTATAACCATTAAACGAAATGCAACCAAATACAGCACAAAAATACGGAGCGATGGATGCGCTTGCACGCAGCCTGCATGAACAAATCATTAACTCCTTACCGGTGGGATGCGCGAAAGAAGAGAAGCAATATATCCTGTATTATGTTTACTCGCATCTGAAAAAAGATATTGTCGCCTTGGAAGGCACCGGAACAGAAAAAAATAAATAACACAAACAAATGGAAACCACAAATACAATCAGTTTCAAACAGGATTTGGAAAATCTCCAAAAGTATCTGTTCCATTTTGCTTATAAACTGACAAGTAATCGGGAAGATGCAAGCGATTTGTTGCAGGATACTTCCCTGAAGGCTTTACGGAACGCGGACAGGTTTGTACCGGGTACTAATTTTAAGGCGTGGATGAGTACGATTATGAAAAACATATTCATCAACCGGTATCGAAAAATAATGTGCAGTCAAACCCGTGTTGAATATACGGATAATCCTTACCTGTTGAATCTTTCGCAAGATTCAGGATGCAACACAGATGGGAATTGTGATTTAAAAGAGATAGTTCGTGCTATTCACGGACTGCCTGTTGAACAAAAGATACCTGTTATTATGTGCGCATCCGGCTTTAAATACGTAGAGATAGCTCAGAAGTTAAATGTTCCGATTGGAACTGTAAAAAGCCGTATTTATGTTGCCCGTGTCAAGCTGCAGGCGGAGTTACGGGAATTTATTTAATCATATCGAAGTTATGAATATGCAAAAGCAAGGATGCTATCAGATACCCCACTTTATTATCTTAATGTCTTAAAAATGGACGAATACAAGATCAATCCTCCCTACAAGGCGGAAATAGTCTCTTTAAGAGACGGTAAAACACACGAATTAGCAGGAGAATGGTGGAAAGCAGATAAGGATTTCAGGCATTGTTTTGGTATTTCTCTTAGGGCGTTTCACGATGGGATTACGACTATTGTATTTGAAAAAGTATCAATCAACCCATTTAAGTTTGACGATTATCTGCACGATTTATACGGAAATTATGAAGATGAAAATAAAACACTTGAAGATATTATCCTTGAAAAATACGGAGAGGAAGCGCTCAAATTAATAAAAGAATTACTATGATATACGGATATGTAAGAGTAAGCACGGATAAACAGGATTGCGAGAATCAGAAACTCGGAGTAAACGCAAAGGCGCAACAGCTCGAATTAACTGTACAAAAGTGGATTGAGGACAACGGTGTATCCGGGACAAAGGAGCCTGAGGAAAGGGCATTAGGAGGTCTGCTAAAAAAGGTAAAAAAAGGGGATACAATTATCATATCCGAATTGTCCCGATTCGGGAGAAGTCTTTACATGGTTATGCGAATCTTGGAAGGATTGTCTAAGAATGAAGTTAATGTATATTCACACAAAGACAACTTCAAACTCGACAACACCATCGAAAGTAAAGTACTTGCTTTCGCTTTCAGTCTCGCTGCAGAAATTGAACGGGACATGATCTCCCGACGAACTAAAGAAGCCCTCGCAAGAAAAAGAAAAGACGGAGCGGTGCTTGGGAGACCCTTGGGAGCTAAATCCGCAAAGCGAAAGCTTGATGATAAAGAACAGCAAATAGTTGAGTATCTAAAAAAAGGGCTGTCTTATTCCGCTATTGCAAGAATGACGGGAACGCACAGGCTTACGATATGTGATTTTATTAAAAGGAACGAGCTGGAAAAGCATAAGACTTGTTATAAAAGCAATAAAGTGTCTGTAAAAAAGAAATTGTTGATTAAAAGCATCACAAAAGACGTTGCTATTGAGAACGAGGCTTTAATTGACTTGTATAAAAAGCACTTCTCTTTTGAGTCAATGGGCAAGGAAATGGGTTTGGAATCACGTACTCTCGTTTCAATCCTAAAAAGAAGAGGGATTTATGATAAAATTAAGGAAATAAACGAGCAGCAACGAATAAAAATAAAGTCAAGAAGACAAATTGAACGAGAAAATGAAAAGAACGTGGACAGAGGATGAGTGCCGGATACTTGCTTCCTGTTATCCGACCGCTTATATCCCGGATTTGGCTATACAACTTGGAAGGACTGTTAAAGCCATCATGGGAAAAGCAAAAGAATGTAAGTTAAGGCGGTCAAAAGACTTGCTTGTCTGGAGTCCTGCGCGGGTAAAGGCACTGAAAGAAATTTACGGTGAAAAGACCAATGCGGAGATAGCAGCGATCTTAGGCGTTTCGAAATGCTCAGTGGGCGGAGCGGCTTTTAAATACAAACTGTACAAACCGGCAGCATTCCGGTGGAAACATTCCTCAAGGGGTTTTTTCCAAAAAGGGCATGTTCCGGACAACAAAGGAAAAGAACAGACGGGTTTCATGTGTGAAGAATCAATTGAGAGAACTAAGGCAACCCGGTTCCGAAAAGGACATGTTCCCCACAATCACAAACCGGTGGGATACGAGCGGTTAGACAAATACGGTTATGTAGAGATTAAGACGGCAGAGCCGAACTTTTTTGAATTCAAACATCGCGTGATTTGGCAACAGCACAACGGGGAGATTCCGGACGGGCACAAAATACGATTCAAAGATGGCAACAAATTGAATCTGCGCATTGAAAACCTGTATATGGTGAGCAATGCGGAGCACATGATAGAAAACACGATACAGCGTTATCCTGTTGAAGTGAAAAAAGCAATACGAAAAGTAGGGAAATTTAATAAAATCATCAAAGAATATGAAAAAAGGTAGTACGGATTTGGGCAAAATCATAGAGCATATAGACGAAGCTATGTGGATGTTGAAGAATAATAGTGATCCGGAGGCATCCGGCAACGAGAAAATGGATATAGAAACGGCAAAGGCTTTGGCCGACCTTGGCAAGGTGGCGGTGGGCGCTTATAAGGTAAAAGCGCAGGTACTCGGAATCATGTCGAAAGCTGAAAATCCTGCTGCAACAAAGACGTTGCTGATAGAATCCGGCATTGTTAATGATGAGAATAAATAAAATGAAAGAAAGAAGAAAAGTCACGTTCATCAGTCCAGAGGAAGGATACGCCGGACTGACGGTAGAGAAAACAGGACGTAATGATTTATGTCGATGTGGTTCAGGGAAAAAGGCAAAGAAATGTTGCGGAACAAAAACGGGATATCGCAACAGGGAATGAAAAAACGAGGCAAGCATCCAACGAAAAAAGCGATTACAAACAAATAATCGCTTTTTTGTGTTGTTAAACATGCAAAAAAAAGATGCAAATATTTGCATAGTATTATAGAAAAGCCTATCTTCGTGGTATAGAAATAATACAGATAATAAACACACACGATTATGAATACAGTAGTTTTTAAAGGCGGAAAAAGGGGAATGATTAAGCAAGTATTAACCTCATCAACAGGTTATGTTTTAATTGAATGGGAAAATGGAACACAAACAAAGGAAATGTCATTTAATTTAATCAATGCAGAAGGAAACACTTTGAAAAAGAGGAAAAAAAGTGAAACGGAAGGAATGTCAAGAGGTGAAAAAAAACGTTATAACGACAAAAAGGAATTAGAAGCATATAACAACCTCTCGCGCATGGAACGCCACAAACAGGACATCCTGCATGTCAACAGCATGACACAAGGAAATAGAACTTCGTTATCTTTCAAGATGTGGGAAGAAAAGATGAGCGCAATTTGGATCAAAGCAAGAGATTTGGGCGACAAATACATTGTAGGCATTCATGATTCTGTGTTCAATTATATGAGAGCGACTGAACGACAGGCATACGCACTTGCAAAGTTTGCAGACGAAAATAATATTGAGTTTATTAACAATTAAAACAAAAATTATGAAAATTAACACACCTCAGCTTTATTCACAACTTAAAGAAAAAGGTTACGAAGTACGTCTATCGGAACTATTCAGTTACGAATACAACCCTGATAAAAAATTTTATTGCATCTTTTTGTTTGGAATAGAAAAATTCACTGAAAAAGATTTTTTCAAACTGAAGAAGGATATAAGTGAACACAGTAGTTTTATTTGTGACCTTTCAATTGATATAGAAGATGTCTCGATGGGCAGTAAATCTGAAAGAAGGCTATGCTTTACAATTTATAAATTGCAAAGTGAAGCCGAATACGTCAATCAGCGTTAGTAAAAAAATCCGGTTGTCTTACAACCGGATTCGCTAAATTTTGAAAGCAATTCACAACGACATATTAGAATTCCTCTTATTGAATCTAACATGGTGCAAATATACACTTAAAAATGAAAACAAAAAAAGATATCTCAGAATATTTGAAAATTGTGCGGCAACACAAAGGGTATTCGATGGGCAAGGTGGCGCGGGAAGGTAAGATACGCTCCTGTCAAGTAGCCGACATCGAGGCCGGGGCAAGGAACTACACGGTTGATTCGTTGCTGGGCTATTTAGCAGGACTTGGGCTGGAGATAACCTTCACAAATAGTCCGCCGGGTAATGATAAAAGTTAAAAAAAAGCGATTACAAACAAATAATCGCTTTTTGCATTTTACAACATGCAAAATTTGTTACATTTGTAATAACTTTATAACGCATTTATGTCAAAGGGGAGAAACAAACAGTTAATCAAAAAGCGCGATGAATACCTTTGCCGTCGTTATTATTTTTGGACGGAAGTAAAGAGGTTGCGTTTTGATGATGCTCTCAGAATTCTCTCCGAGCAGGAATTTTTCTTGTCGGAGGAACGCATCCTGTCCATTATCCGGCAATCCGGCAAGAAAGACCCGGTTGTGTCGGTTGTGAAAGTTCGCTATCCCCGTTTGACTTATCAACAATTTTCCCTGTTCACGGATGAATCGGGTTACCCTGTTTCGCAGATTCGTCGTGAAAATAAAATCGAAAAATCTTCTCATAAACTTTGATGTTGCCCGGAAGTGTGTAATCCCGGCTTTTGAGGCGCACCATCGCGCTCATATACTTATTTACCCGGAAACCTTGCAGGGCTTTATACACTTCCGTACTCAGCTGCTGCCGTTCACGGATTTTATCCGTAGTTCCGGAGCCGATATGGGTATCGTCGTAGCAGTCGATAGCTAATTTTACGGTCAATTGCGTTTCTCCTTTTTGTACGCCCAGCCCGATGTCCGTCCAGTTGGTGTCTGTGTTGCTTACCAATACACAGGGAAACGTTACCGGATACGTATCCTCGTCTGTTTCCAACTGCCCGGTGTCCTCATCTATCCAGAGGGGTAAGGCATGTCTTTCCCCTACTTTTTCTTTGATGCGATTCAGCAATGCGATTAGTATTTCTTCCATGGTTATGAATTTAAAATGTTTCTGATTTCGGTGTCTGTCATTTGTCTGATTTCGTCGCTCAACTCTTTGCTTTCCCCTAAGAATTGCCGTTGCGGGATTTTGACATCCAGCTTCTCTTTTTTTGTCAAAGCCAGCGCTTTCCATTTTTTTGCGTTGTCCGACGCTGATTCCGCCTTTTCCTTTTTCTCTTTTTTACTATCCGATTTTTTAATACCGGTTTGCTCGAAATAATTCCGCCACGCCCATTTCCGCATTTTTGGCGTAACGTTTGGGTGGGTAGTTCCTCCCCAGTTATGCAGGGGTGCGTATTTCAGTTCGTTGGATACTTTCACGCCATAGTCGGAAGGGATGTATTTGATGCTGCTGTATAAATGATTTCTGCTGCTCAGCAACGCTCCGTAATTCTCAGCAGCATACTTTCCGCCTGCCTGTTGCCGTTTGGTTTTTGGCCAAGGGTGTTTGCCGTTATTGGTGAAACTTTCCTGCCGGATATTGTCCTGAAAGTGTGCCTTTGCCAAATTGCCCACTTTAATGGGTAAAGCCCGGCGCATGAGGCTGTCCAGTTCGCGCCGTTTGGCGGCTATCAAGCGATTAAATTCATCCAAATTCATTCTTTTAACAGTTTATTTTTTTGCAGTTAAAAAATAGTGTATATTTGCAGTGCCCTTTTGTATGTAAGTCGTATCAGGTTGCTGACCTGACTCACCGCTTTTCAAAAGGGTTTTTTAGTTTATTCTCCTTAAAGTGTTCTTTGTCCTGTATGGCGTGTATCCGAAACTCACCGTTCATCCTTTCCTTTACTACCAAAAAAGAGTCCTCGTTATTGAGGGGGAAGCGATAATAGTGCCAGTTCTTTACGTCTCCGTGTCCCGGAACAGCGGTACCCTTCATATCCGGCGACCATCCCATATATTCCGCTTTTTTCAATAGTTGTGGCAACCAATAACAACAGGTATTTTTCATGTAGTTATACTTGTGCGGTTTGCCGGTAATGGTCTTGATGTCCTGATGGGATACGGAAATAGTCTTTGCCAATCCTTGGGATGCTTGCAGCATCAAACTTTTACCTTTAAGTTCCTTTTGAAAATGTTTGCGGACTTCCTCGCGGGAATATTTGGTCATCAGCTTGTCGGACTCAAGCAGGATGTTTTTTTTGCTCCCATAGTGGTCGGTAAAATAGGGGTGTGAATCGGAAAACAGCTTACCGTCTGCTGCCGGGTTGTTGTCCAATCCGGCTGCCGGTTCGTCCGATTCGCCTGCCGGAAGGTCGCTAACCGGTGTGGGTTTTTTATCCGTGGCTCGCAAACCGCACTTGCATCCCCAGCGGTCGCCCGGCTTGTGCCGGTTCCAAAAACCGTCCATTATCGGACGGATAACGCCCCAGAATATTTTGTGATCTTTTCCAGGCGTGACGGACGTGGACTCTATCCACTCCAGATTGGGCAGTACTCCCGCTTCCCGCTCAAATTGCCTCCATTCCGCCGCCAGGTGCGCCCGCTCAACAGCTGTATCATATTCGGTTCGGAACCATTGTTCGACTTGATGGTCGGCAATGGTTTGAACATCGTTCAACCATTGTTTAAACGATTTTAATTCGCCGTTTTCATCCAGCAACCTGGCTGCCATGTCATTTTGCATCCGGTGTACTTTGAATGCGGCAAATACCCCGTTATTATATTTCAGTTCCTGGTAGAACTCAATGTCCTGATCGATAGAAACGGTTTTGCCGAAACCCTTACCGGTTGCCCCGTTGAGTTTGTCCCAAAATTCACTGAAGAGATTTTCCTCAATTTGTGTCATGGGATTGAAATCCTCGTTATATATCCGTTTGAGCGCGTCTTTGAGCGCATCCTCATCAAAGGTGAATCCGGATGAAGCGTCCGGCAGGGCGTTCCGGTACAGGTCGTTTATTACCAGTCTGAAGCTGCCCCGTCTTGCGGGGCGCGGACGAAAAAACTTCTCAAACGGTTCAGGAAGCTTTTCTTTTCTTTCTGTGTCGATTCCTCTGCCGGTGGTTGTTCATCTTCCTTTGTAGACGGTGCGGGCGGTTGCCCCTCTACGGGTTCTTTAGACAGGGCGACCGCAAGGGTCGCCCCTACGGTCTGCTCCTTCAATTCCTTGTAATTTTTCGGCTTTTCCACGCCAAAGGTTTCATAAAGATAATCGTCCGAGAAAGGCAGGTTGAATGTGGTATAAAGATCGGTGAGGATGGATGCTTTTTCCGTTAGACTCATGCTGTCGGGCTCGGGAAAGCAAAACTCTCCCCCCGTGGTATTGATGCCTAATGAGAGGAAGATATCCGTCATGTCGTAGTTGAGTACATCCAGCACGTAGCGGCGATCCGCCTGCGCCATCTCATCTTCTACTTTTTTGTGTACGGTTCCAAGCGCCTGTGTTCCCTTTTCGGATGCTTCGGTAGTAAGCGTGTTTCCAAGCATTAGTTTGGAAATTTCACTGTTGCAGCGTTCACACAAACGTTCGTACAGGTCTGCGCTTCCGGTTTTGTTACCACTCTCAAGCAGGTTCAGTGTGCTCTCTTTAGAGTGGATAAGCACAGCCAAACTGCCCGTGTTTTCAGCATCTTCAATAGCTTTTTGGCGGGCTTCATCATCGTCCGTTTCATACACATACTCACGGATGGGCATCCCAAACACTTCGGAGAACTGCGCCCAGTCCGCCGTCGTGTTCCGCTTGTAAATCACCCAGGGAGCGGCTTTCGCCAACAGCCCCAAATCATCCTTATCACCGATGAAAATTAGATCGGCGTAGTCGTCCCAAGATGTGCCGGTGATATCCGTCTGGCGTTTGAGAATGATCCGTCGAAGGGGGTCGGCGTGTTTGCGCGGGACAAGGTCGTAATCCACCCACTGTTTAGTCCGGTAAAATTGGCAAAGTGTAAACCCCCAAAGTTGGGCGTCCATCACATCCTTTACAAATTTACGGAACCAAGGCGATCGGATTTGCTCATTAATGGCATCATCCGGTTTGCCGTTTCTGCGGAACTCTATGTTCGATGAGAGGACGGCCAGGGTGCGTTTATTGATTACACTGGAGAGATGCGTGTCCATGAGGATGTCACTGTACAAATCATACAGTTTGTAGCGCCGGGGATAGTCCACATTTTCAGCGGATTTGATGGAAGCCGTGAAGTCGGCAATATCAATACCAAACCGTGTGGGTTGTGTCAGCACGATGGTAGAAGGCGTGTTTTGCCCCGGTCGAGGAATGTTGCCCCCGGCAGTTATTTTGTTTTTCTTTTTCATATTAATAGTGATTTACCCGTTTACGATTACTTTTTATAAGAAAAGTCGCCTTTGCCTGCCTTTCTTCTGCCGACAGGAGTGGCGCGCCGTCAATGCTGATGTCCTCATCGGCGACCTGTTGCAGCCATTCTTTTGCACGGTCGTACCGGTCTTTTCGTATTTGCGAGATTTTTTGCGGGTTGTGAATGCAAAAAATATGATAGACGGCAATGTCAATCGCCATCATCAGTATGAGCTGGTTGCGGTCTGTACCGGTTGCGGAGAAAATACGACCACAATCGTACCGGCGTGAGAGATAGCCCCGCATCTCGGCGATAGCCCTATCCTCGCATATTTCGACAATAGTCTCATCTTCACGCGTTAACGCATCCAAGATTTCGCGATGTACACTGGCGTCGTAATCCGCCTGTTCAATAAACCGGCTCATAATCTGTTTTTATTTTTTGTGCGCACCGCCTTGCGGGAAATAGTCTTTTCCGGTTCGACGTCGCGCAGTTTACTATCAATTTTCTTGTTTCCCCCTTCCACCGTATCAGGACCGTCGGCGGGATAATCTAAGCGGAGATTAAACAGTTTAAACTGTTCCTCCAGTCGCTTCATGTGTGGATTGTCCTTTTCATTTTCGTTCAGGATAAGATTTCCCTCGCGGTTCATCGGCTCCAAATTCGCCTCGATACGACTTGCCTTGTCTGTTTTCTTTTCTTCGTCCCCACGGATGTAGAGGGATATATTCCGTTCACGGCGCACTTTGCGTACCAACGGTTGAAAGACCTGTTGGAAAAACGGGTCTTGTAGTTTGTTGTTTTCCATCCAACAGTAGACCGGTGTTTTTTCGTTTACATATTCCAGCAGTTTGACGTACCAGTCTATAAATTCCGCGTTCAAACCCCTGTCAAGAAACGCTTTGATGACATAGAGTTTACCGTTTAGTTTTCCAAGCAGGCAGACTGATTTGGTAGAACTTTTTTTTGTTTTGTTTTCCCCCGGCGCCGGGTCGCCGTAAACAATTAAAAAGCGAAATTTATGCAGGGGAGGCACTTTGCCGTAGGTCATCTCCTTGAACACTTCCCCCTCTGCGATAGGGTTGTTGAAAAACTCCTTTTGTCCGGATGCGATGCTTATCAAAGAGAGGAACGTATCAATATCCTCTTCGGAGTTCTTTTGCGGCCACACGGAATGACCGTTCCCGTCACGAATGTTTATCTGCTCGAAATATCCGATTTTAGGGATTGATTTCGCCTTATCGCGGGCGCGGGAGATGCAACAATCGTTAGCGATGATGTTCCCGTTAAAAAGGATGCGATAATGTCCGGACACGGACATGGTAGGTATCAGGGCCTCTTCGAGCCATTTCCATTTGGTGTTAATACGCTCCGGGTTCCGGCATTCTTCGTCGGTATCAATATCGTCAATGAGGATAAAATCCGGGCGAAAGTTCTTGTTTCGTGTGCCACGAGGAGACTGTCCGGCGCCGATGGCGCGAAACGAACATCCGCATTGGCAGGTAAATTCGCCGGTTTCCCAGGCGCCGAGTTTCTTTTGCGCCCCGTAATCCTGAATGATGCGCTTGTTTTCCTCCATGTTTGCCATGAAGGGCATCAGCAGACGCTCTGCATTGTCGTATGAATTGGAGATAAGCAGTACGTTTTTAATTAAACGCATAAGAGCCAGCTTACTGATTTCCATCATGGAACGCACCGACTTCGCTAATTCACGCGACCAGGCGCGCACTTCATACCAGCGACCGTTCAACATAATGCGTTTGGCAGCCTTTTTGTGAAAGGCTGCCGCCTCGCAGGTATAATATTGGTCAAAATAGTAGCGGAACCACGCTTCATCGTCCGCTTCCAAACGTTTTTTTCTATTTTCGATATCCGCCGTGGAGTCTTCGAGGTTGATGTCCGAACCGTTGCGTATCGACGCAAAAAGTTCGTCCCAATTTTTGACCGCCTGCCGGTCTGCGGGTGTGATTAGTTTCTTTGCCATTTTATGTTAACTTGGATTTCACATACGCATCCAGCAGGGGGGCGATTTCTCTCACCCGCACGGGGTCGAATGTCCGTATAAACTGAATCAGATCACCGAATACCGAAGTGATGTCGGACAGCCCTACCTCCGTTTCCATTTGTTTAATCGACTTGGCCAACTTGGTAATCGTGTCCGCTTCGGCTGATTTTGCATACCGTTCCCCCTTGGATCGATTTAAAATAACCGTGTTCAATTCACTCAACTGCCGGTAGAGGTTTTTCAGCTGCTCTTCCTTGGTTATTGTGATGGATACTTTAAGTATTTCCCAGCTTTCGGAGTTTATCCACTTGTTAATAGTTGCCCGGGTAACTCCTACCCGTTCGGCAATTTCTCCCTGTGTGAGGTTTTCTTTTGTGTAGAGCAATTTTGCCCACTCCTTCTTTTGTGTGATCGTTAAATTGGACATGGCCGTATTTCCTTGTTTTTTTAGGGCGACCGCAAGGATCGCCCCTACTTTTACGCAAAGGTGGGCACGAAAATGAGGTTTTGAAAACCGAATCCGCATGATACCGCCCGTTGGCGTTATCATACCCCGTATAAGTTGTATCATAAAAACCCGATTTGCGTATCCGGCAAAACGCTCTCACTTTTGCGCTGAAAGAGCGCAAAAGAGTTTAAAAAACAACAAACTTGAAAATGAGTAAGAAATTCTTTAATATCATAGCTGCCGGTAATACGGCGACTATCTGGTTATATGGCGACATAGGAGACTCTTCCTACGAGGACGTATGCAGCGCGAACATTGCCCGAGAACTTAAAGAAGCGGAAGGGGCATACAAGAGGATTGAAATCCGAATTAACAGCCGTGGTGGCGATGTGTATGCGGGAATCGCTATCTATAATGCCATTAGGAACAGTAAGGCGGACATCGGTCTATATATTGACGGTTTTGCAGCGAGCATGGCATCCGTGATCGCTCTCTGCGGAAAACCGGTACAGATGAGCCAGTATGCCCGGCTGATGCTGCACAGCGTATCAGGAGGCTGCTACGGAACGAAAGAAGAGCTAAAGGGAGTCGTTGAACAAATCGAATCGTTGGAAGGCAGTCTTTGCCAGATGTATGCCCAAAAGACAGGGATGACTTCCGATGAAATTAAAGCTGCCTATTTTGACGGAAAGGATCATTACCTGACTGCCGCCGAAGCTTTGTCTATCGGGTTTATTGACGGCATTTACGATGCCGAACCGGTGCCCGAAGACAGTACCCCCGAACAGATTTACCAGCTATTCAATAACCGGCTAAACAAGCCACAAAACAACAATACAATGAGTTTTTTTGAGAATTTCAAAAAGCATCCCCGGTTCAAAGATGTAGCCTCGGATGATGAAGTCCTGCGTATTATAGGAACCCTTGAAACCGAAGCAGCTAAGGTTCCGAATCTGACTGCCGATGTGCAGCGGCTAACGGGTGAACTGAAAGGTTTTCAGGACAAAGCCAAAACAGACGAGGATGCTGCAAAGAAGCAACTGTTGGATGCGGCCATTGCCGATGGTCGTATCAACGAAACACAACGCAGTGTCTATCAGGCATTGCTGGACAAGGACAGGGAAAACGGCGAAGCTGCTTTAGCGGCGCTTCCGGTGAAAAAAAAGGTATTGAACGACTTGAATGTAGCTCCCGATGGGGAAGGCTATTGGGACAAGCGACAGAAAGAAATGAGAGAAAACCGTAAAAAACGATAACAATGGCTATTAAAATTCAGAACACTAATTACAACGGCGAGGTATTGGAGAGACTACTCACCCTGGCTACCACCGGTAACGAAATTGTAGAAAAAGGATTGATCTACATTATTCCCGGTGTGGAAAAGAAAATCAGCGTGCCCCGTCTGAAAACGGGTAAAATGCTGCAACAACGTAAGGAACTGCCCAAGCCGGACGATTCACAGGGCGACTTCAAATGGAGCGAAAAGGAATTGAATCCCAAAGACTGCATGGCTTTTACCCTGTTTAACCCGCGCACGTTCGAACACGTATGGCGCCGGTGGCAACCCAAGGGGGAACTTGTTTTTGCAGATTTGCCTCCTGAAGGACAAAACGCTTTGCTGGATGTGATGTCCCGCCAGATTCAAATGGAACTGGGAGATCATTACATCAACGGCGAACATGGAACCGATGACGATCACCTGTTTGATGGCATTTTGATTCAAATCAAACGGGATAAGGATGTCCTGATTCTTAACGTGGTTACCTCTACGATGACCGACCGCCTGAGAGCTATCCGGGATGCGATTCCCGTTGCTATTCGCAATCATCCGAATCTCCGTATTTTGATGAGTATCGCCGATTTTGATGCGTACGATGACGAACTGACACAACGCGAATCCAAAAATGCCGACGAAACGAAAGTAAATGAACACCGTTTCAAAGGCATCACCATCGAAACGCTCGCCGCCTGGCCGCAGGGTTTGATTATCGCTACGCTTTGCGCCGACGATATCTCCGGGAACCTCTTTGCCGCCGTTAACCTGCAAGATGACGAACATGTCATTCAGATTGACAAATACATGAATGCCGGCGAACTGTATTTTTTCAAAATGTTGTTGAAAGTAGACACGAACATCGGATTCGGTGAGGAAGTGGTTGTTCTTGATTTCCGGGATGGACCTGAATTTATTCATGAGGACGAAGCTATTTCGGTAGACCCCTCTGAGATATCATTTGCCTCTGAGGGTGAAACCAAAGAGGTGGAAGTTACGGCTACGGGAGACTACAGCTTTACCGGGGTTCCACGCTGGGCGAATGTGGAATACAGCGAAAACGGATTGGCTGTTACAGTCGGCAAGCTCAAAGAGGGAGATCAAAGAAGTGCTACCATGCAGGTAACCCTTGACGCGGACAAGACAAAGACGGCTACCATCCAATTGACGCAAACTCCTGCTGAATAAATATGGGAAAACCGATATCCAGGGCGACCGCAAGGGTCGCCCCTACAAGCATTAAAAAATGAAACAACCGGTAAAATATTTGGTAGTCCATTGCACCGCCACGCCCGAGGGACGTGCGGTTACCTCTGCGGAGATACGCGCCTGGCATACCAACCCTGTAAGCAAAGGCGGGCGGGGTTGGAAACAGGTGGGATACACGGATATGATCCATTTGGATGGAAAGGTGGAACGCTTGGTGGATAACAACGAGGATGCGAATGTGGATGACTGGGAAATCACCAACGGCGTTGAAGGGATGAATGCCATCAGCCGGCACATTGTTTATGTGGGAGGTGTGGCAAAAGACGGTAAAACGGCTAAGGATACCCGTACTCCCGCTCAATTAAAAGCGCTGGAGGCGTATGTGAAAGATTTCCATACCCGGTTTCCACAGGTGAAAATAACAGGTCATAATGAATTGGCAGCCAAAGCCTGCCCGTCTTTTGACGTACAAAAATGGCTTGTTTCCACAGGTATTATTTAACAATAAAGGAACATGGCAATAATAGACATCCTGGAATGGCTGATCCCCTCAGGCGGAATAGGAGCGGCGCTTATCTGGATAACAAACAGAAGGCTGCGGAACACACGCACGGAGAAAGAAGTTCACGAGACGTACAAGATATTGTATGAGGACATCAGCAAAACATTAATAGAGATTCAAAATGAAAACAAGAGACTTCACAGCGCCGTATCCAGTCTGGAATACGCTATTTCAAAAGCTAACACTTGTCCTCATTACGCTCGTTGCCCTATCCGTCGCGAGTTGCCGGACTGTCAAACAGACACAGGCGACAATATTGGAAACGGAAACAAACGTGAGACTGCAGGACAGCATAGAGATCAAACAGGAGAGGACGCAAAAGATAGTGAAGGTTCCTATGGAAACGGCGACATTGACACTGACCAAGGGTCAAATTGAGTCTTTGCCTGTTCATGCTGTTTATGAGAGCAAAAACGGAAGAGCTCAAGTAACCCTGAAAAAAACCGCAACCGGTGAAACGGAAATCACGGCAAATTGCGACAGCCTGAATCTGATTGTTGAATCCCTCTATAAAGAGGTATTTCACCTAAGGGTTTTGGAAAGCGAGTTAACGCAAAAGCTAAGCGAGCAAAAAGTGACGGAAGTTAACCGGCTCACGGGTTGGCAGTGGTTTTGGGTCCGGTTGGGGCAAATTTGCTTAGTGGCTCTTTTTCTTTATGGGTTGGTCAAATTGGTAAAAAAACATTATAAATTATTCATTTAGGACGACCGCAAGGGTCGCCCCTACAATCAATTAAAAACAAACAATATGGCAAATGAATTTATGTACGGTCTTGACCGGTTCAGTTTGAACGGTGAAGATTTAGGATATATCGAAGAGGACAGTTTTGACTGGGGAGGCTCGGAAGGTGAAGTGACAGAAATCCGCGCTGCACAGGTTAAGGGTGTGCCGGTACTTGTTATTCCAAAGTCGAATGGAAGCCAAAAGCCTACCTTCGACCTGATAGACTTATCGTACGAGAGCTTGCAGCGGGTATTGGGCGGCACGCTAATCATTGGCGCTGAAGATAAAGTTACCGGATGGAAAGCGCCGAAAGACAATTTGATGATAACCGGAGAAGTGATCATCTATACGACCTCCGGGCAAAAGATTACCATACCCAATGCGATGCTTCAGGGGTATATCTCCGGGGGTCTGAACATGACCAGCGTATCAAAAATAAAGTGTACGCTTTCCATCATGCAGCCCGCAGAGGGTGAGCCTTATACGGTTGAAGATATTGTGGAGGTTGAATAATGAACGTGCAACAGGAAGCGTCGGAAGCGCTCCTTGACAGAGGCGTTTCCGTTCCCTTGAAGGAAATAAGATTATTTGGAAGGCGGATTACCCTGCGGCTGGTGCTTAAGCGCCCGTGTCTGGGTAATCGCATCCGGATTGCCAGGGAGTACCTGATGCTGGATTGCACCAGTGAGCAAATGAGCCGGTTTACGGATGTGGATCAGATGACATTCGTTGCCGTTCACGGCAAACGGCTGAGCCGGATGATGGCGTTGTGCGTTTGCCGGGGATATGTTTCCGGAGGTCTGTTCACACCCTTGGTCGCCTTCCTGATTCGCTGGTTCATACCGCCTGCTCTCATTCAGGGCGTAATATTGAATTTCATTTCCCTGATGGGAACCAAGGATTTTATGAATTTTATCAGATCGGTAGAACGGATGAACCCGATGCAACCGAGACTGAGCCAAAAGTAAAAGGGGAGTTAAGCGCCCGCATGGAAGGTTCCCATAGCCCCTTTGGAGTCATCTGGCAGATAGCTACAGCAACGGGCTGGAGTTTGCACTATATTTTATGGAAAGTGAATTACCAGACACTGGTCATGATGTCCGCCGATGCTGTTCGTTATGTGTCAGCCAAGAAACGCAAACGTGGGGGCGACCAAAGGGCGACCGCAAGAGTCGCCCCTACAACGGCATTACAATATTTTCAAACCCGGTTAAAATAATGTAGGGGTGACCTTCACGGTCGCCCAAAACAAGTAATAATCCATGAATCCGGTAGAAATAGAATTTTTGATGCGCGATTCGCTCACTCCCGGCTTGCAGAAAGTAGGTAAGACCGTTTCTCAAACCTCCGAGCAGATAAAAGCCAAAATCAACGAGCAGAAAGCGGTTGTTAAAACCGTTGAGTCTGACTTGAAAGATTTGGAAAAACAGTATGCCCGGCTTTCACCCGGCAGGGCGCAGGCGGAAATGCGTGCCGAAATCCTTGCTGCTAAAAAGGTGCTGGAAGAAGAAAAGGTAGCCTTGCAAGCCGTTGAACAAGGGTTTGGGCAAACAGCCGTTTCCGGCAAACGTCTTTCTGCCCGGCTAAAAGAAGTGCAGAACGAGATGATTCGCATGCGTTTGTCCGGTGAACAGGGGACATCCGCCTATGCGGAACTCAAAAAAGAAGCTGCAACACTGGCAGATACAATAGGAGATGTTCGCACAGAAACACGCGCGTTGGCTGATGATAATTCGCAGCTTGCCGGAGGCATGTCGGGGATAAGCGGTGTAGCCGGTGCGTTCACCGCCGCAACAGGCGTTATGGGCGTGTTTGCAGGTGAGAATGAAGATCTGGCAAAGATTCAAACCAAGCTACAAGGCGTCATGGCAATTACCATGGGGCTGCAACAGGTGATGAACACCCTTAATAAAGATTCCGCCTTTCGTTTAGTCACGTTGACAAAAATCAAAAACGTCTTTACTGCAGCCAACGTTCGCCTGGCGACCGCGCTGGGCATCTCGAACATGGCTGCCAAAGTGCTGATGGGAACGCTGACCCTGGGATTGTCCGTAGCCATAGGCGGGCTTATTTACTTATGGGATAAATACAGCAGCGCGCAGGAGAAAGCAAAGAAACAGCAGGAAGAGTTCGCATCCAAGACTTCCGAGACAGCTGCTTCCGTCGTGGCGGACTTCCGGCGCATGTCGCAGGAATGGGAAGCGCTGGGTAAGGATGCGAAAGCCAGACAAAAGTATGTGGATGAGAATAAGGAGGCGTTCGAGAAATTGGGAGTATCCATTACCAACGCTGCCGAAGCAGAGAATTTGCTGGTGGATAATAAGGATGCCTTCGTTGAAAGTATGCTCCTCAAAGCTAAAGGCGCCGCCGCTATGGAGTTGGCTTCTGAGAAGTACAAGGAGACAATCAAGAAAATGCTGGAAGCTGAAAAAATGCCTGATAAGACAACCGTTTACGTTTCGCCGGGCGGGTATGGTATGGGCGGTGCGTCTTCCTATCAGGTAGCCAGCAAAAAGAAAGCTAAAGCCCTCGAAGAGGTCAGGGAATTGGAAAAAGAAGCCAATGAACTGATTGCCAAAAGTATCGGTTTTTCCGCCTTGGAAAAATCCCTGCTTGCCGGGGCGGGCATCCGGACAGCCACCAAAACCAAAACCAAAACGGCCGGTGGAGAAACAGACAAAGTAAGTGTTCTTTCCGGCAAGCAATCCCGGGAAGCGATCCGCGCGGTGGAGGATTTGCAATACCAAGTGGATGCTGCACGTATCGCCGCCATGCGGGATGGTGGGGAGAAAACCGTTGCCGCCATGAAGCTGAGGCATGAAAGGGAAATGCTCGAATTGGGGCGCCAGAGAGAAGATTTGCTGCAAAAAAAGAGAGAGGATGCTCGCGCTCTGTTTGCTGCCGATGTGAACAACAAAGGAAAAACCTTTGATGCTTCCGAGATTAAACTTTCTCCTGAAGAAGAAGCTGCTTTTGGTGAAATCATGAAAGCATCCCTGCAAAAACAAGGTAATGAGCTGGAGACCTATTACAGGGAAAACCTAAAAAAATATCAAGATTATAACAGAGCCTATTTGGCTCTGCAAAAGAAGTTTGAAGAAGAGAGAGGCGCGCTAATTGCATCGGGGGCAACGGAAGAGGAGTTAAAAAATTGGGAAAGAGAATGGGACGATGCATCCAAAGCACTTGCCAGACAATATGCGGAAAAGGAAGAAACGTTCCAGGCGTGGATGGAAGGTGTATCTGAAATGGGTATAACACAGCTTCGTGAAACACTTCAAATTGCAGAGCAACAATTAGCTGTTGCAAAAGCTAAAGCACAACAAACGGGGAAAAACACGAATGATATTGCTATTCTAATTGCGCAGATAGAAGAGCTGGAAGCAAAAATAAAAGAATTGGAAAAGGATGAGAATAAAGACCATGGGGAAAAGAAATGGATAAAGACTTACAGGGCTATCCGGCAAGTAAACGGACAGTTAAAAGAAATAGGGGAAAATATAGGAGGAGCAACGGGCGAATTATTATCGTTCGCCACCAACCTATCCTCCTCAATGCTTGAAATGATAATCGGCATTGAAGAACTATCGGAAGAAAGTATTACAAAGGTTACAGACACAGCAGACATAGCAACGAAAGTACTCGCACGAGTAGAAAGAGCCTCTGTTATTCTCACTGTTATAGGAGCCGCTTTGCAGGTATTTGACACCATATCCAAGGGCATAAAAAACCCATTTAGTAACGAAGAAGATAAAAAATACGTTGAAGATTTAACCAAAACACAAGATGCCTACAATCAGTCGTTAAGCCGGACCGCCCTGCTACATGATAGTGTATGGGGGGATAATAAGATAGAAAACACACTTTCGGATGTCATGGCTTTGGGGGATGCGATTGACAACTATAATAAGAAGCTGTATGAACAGCAGAAGAAATTGGTTGATCCAAAAGGAATGAGCAGGGCATTAAAAGCTATTTACACACTGGGTCAATCGGAACTATTTTTAAAAGATTTAGCTAATGGTGAGTCGAATAACGGAACAGTTGCTGCACGAGATAACCTTAGATACATTACACAACACCCGGGTACATTTAAGCATACCAAAACGACCGACTTAGAAGGTTGGGTGAAAAACAATCTCAAAACCGACCTTTTTGGTAAAGATGACCGGCTAAATTTGGATGCCGCCAATGCTGTCCTCTCTACGCAAGCGAACAACTTAACGAAAGAGACACGGGAATCATTAGAGTCCTTAGTTGAGTATGAAGAACAGATACGGGCAGCGGAGGATGCGCTGACTGCTTACATAGCAGATACTTTCGGCGCGCTGGGAGACGGGGCTTCGGATGCCATCGTGGAGGCGTTCAAAAATGGGACGGATGCGATGGAAGAGTGGGGAGAAGGGTTTGAGGATATTTTGGAAAACTTGGGCAAGCAACTCATGCAGACTTTGTTTTTTCAAAAAGCATTCGACGGCCTGGAGAAAGACCTGAACGATATTTATACCAACAACACGGATGCCAATCAAATAGGTACCAAGGTGCAATCGCTGCTTGGAAACTTTTTTGAAGGTATGTCCGGCACCATGACGCAGGCGGAAGCATGGTACGAGAACTGGGCGGCGCAGGCAGCGCAAAACGGCTTTGACTTGAAGGGTGAAGATAAAGAGGATGCCGGTAGTTCCCAGAGCGGGAGAGCAGGAACCTTTCAGACGATGTCTCAGGATACCGGTACGAAATTGGAAGGATTGTTCACCTCCGTGCAGATACATGTTTCAAACATAGACGATAAATTAAGCGGGCTGGATGCGGGCATTTACGCCATATCCGGCACGCTGAACACCATAGCGGAAAATACCGCCTACTGCAAATACCTCAAAGAGCTGGTGGAAACCATAAACGCCATGGTGCGCGACGGTTTAAAAATGAAATAAACAGGGCGACCGCAAGGGTCGCCCCTACACCAAATAATATTCAAATGGACGTATTGACAGGATTGCTGTATATCAATGAACAGGACGTGTATGCCGGTTACGGCGCATTCCTGTGCGAGGACAAGCAGGGGGGACATGTCAATTATTCCGCTTTATTGAAGCCTCCCCCTATGAAGCCTTATGTAGCGGTTGATTTCCGCGAACAGGACGGGGAGAAACTGCCACAGACCTTGACGCCTGTCTTTGAAGCGCGGGAGGTAAACTTGCAGTTTGCCATCCAGGCCCCTTCAAAAGCGATTTTTTTGCAGCGGTACATGGGTTTTGTGCAGCTATTGAAATCCGGCTGGCTGCGCGTCTATTTGCCGGAACTGAATAAAACATACCGGATGTATTACGTCAGTTGTACGGAATATACCCAACTGACGCCCTTGGATGCCGAACCTGTTGTTGGCAGGTTCGGAGTGAAATTCAGGGAGCCGGTACCGGTAATATAGGGTGTTTAAATAGTATTTAAACGACATTCAAACAGGTTTCAAATGGCAATAACGATATACAAACAAAACTCAGAAGTAAGGACGGTGATACCTTCGGACAACTCTACGCATCGCAGTGCGATCATGGAGGAGAACGTGCTAAACCTGTCCTTTACGCTGTCTGAATATGTCGGTTTGGAAATCAACGATTATGCCATCTTTGAAGAGGAACGTTTTACCCTGTTGCAGGAATATCGCCCGCAACAAAAATCAACGATTGAATATCGGTACAATGTCCCATTTCATGGCATAGGGAGCGAGCTTAAAAAAGCGCTTGTGATATTCGATGATGAAACGAGTTTTACCCTTGATGATACACCGGCAGTTCATCTCCAGCTCATTGTAGATAACATCAACCGCATCAAAAATACAAACACATGGGTAATTGGTCAGGTGATATCATCTGCTCGTAAGACAATCACTTACGATACGGTCAATTGTTTTGATGCGTTAAAAAAAATAGCAGAAGCCTACGGAACCGAGTGGTGGGTAGAGGGAACCACCCTCAACCTTAGTCGATGTGAACACGGCACGCCTCTGGTATTGGGATACGGACAGGGACTAAAGAGTCTGCTCAAAGACGAAAACGAACATGCTTTCTTCTTTACCCGGTTGTATCCGATAGGTAGCACCCGGAATATCGACCCGGCGGTGTATGGTTCCAAGCGGCTGCACCTGCCGGGTAATGCCCGTTATGTGGAACAGAACACACACTTGGGCATCGTGGAGTACTCCGAAGAAGCTGCATTTGAATATATTTACCCGCGTCGCGTAGGTACGGTAAACGGGGTGTGGACAGAAGAGGTTACGGGAGAGGACGGCAATCCCTTTACGATTTATTACTTTTCAGATTCCGGACTCACTTTCAATCCAAACGATTACGAGATAGCCGGTTTGGTCAAACACATTACCTTCGAGAGCGGAGAGTTGAACGGTCGGGATTTTGAGGTGAATTGGAACGCACAAAAAAGTGAATTTGAAATCATTACTCAGTTCCCGGAAACCGGCATACAACTGCCCGGCGCCGGCGGGGTGATGATACCCAAAATGGGAGACAAGTACGTGCTTTACAATCTTCGCATGCCGGATGAATACTACGCGCTTGCCGAACAGGAATTAGCGGAAGCTGTTGCGGATTTCCTACAAAAATACAGCATCGATACGGCTATTTACAAAGGGCCGTCTGATTATGTATATTTTTTAGAAAACAACATCCGTCCGGTAATCGGTCGCAGGGTCAGGCTGTTAAGCCCGCAATACTTCCCAACAGGCAGCAGAGAGAGCCGTATCGTTTCCGTGAGCCGGAAACTGAATAATCCGCAGGATGCCGAGATAGAATTTTCCAACGCATTGAGCTCGGGACGTTTGAGCAATCTTGAAAACAACGTAGTGGATATACAGACCGCTTTTAAAGAGCAATTAGATAAAAACCTGTTTCAAATTCTAAAATCATGGGACAGTGCAGACCCAACGGAATACAACCTGCTCTCGGCGCTTAGAACCATACGGTTGGTAGGAAATTCGATTTTGAAGTTATCTCAGGAAATCAATGAGTCGTTCCTGCACAAGAATGAGGAAGATACGGCTAAGGAGCTTATCAACTTCTTGGATGGCATTGATGTGGAAGGTGAAACGGCAACAGGCCGGCTGTTTGTCCGCGAGAACGCATACTTCAAAGATACGCTTTCTTCCCAGGGGTTTGTCTCCGGATTCCTGTCGGGTAAAGGGTGGGCAATGCTTTGGAAAGATTTCCTCAATGCCGCCAACGTAACGGAAAAAAAGGCGATGATGGAACTGGATGAGATTACTGTGCGCGGCGCCATGCGTGTGTATGAACTTATTATTTCGCAATTATTGGGTGAGAACGGCACACGGATAATCACGGATACGATGCGTGTGAGCCGGATAGATACGGAAAACAAGAAAATATACCTCGACACCGAAAAGGGGGTACTCTATAATCCCTTCCGTGAAGGGGATGTATTGATGGTGCAACATTTTTCAGGAGCGCCTGCGCAGGGGAGCGAACACAGTGTTGTTAAACAATACGAATTGACCGTTTCCGGAGCCGGACTTGGCTCCGGCGGAGAAAACAGGGAAGATTGGATCACCTACGCTACTTTCACCGGCAACACGGAGGATGTGGCAGCCCGCGACGTACTGACCCGGGTAGATTCGCTAACCAATCCGGACAGGAAGGGCATCATCAAGGAAACATCCGTAGAGCCGGGAAGCCCTTACTTAGACGTGCTTTACGGCATGAAAACCGACCCGGATGCGTTGAAACTGAGGCTTGGAAAACTCTCCGGCATCATTACCTATCTCTGGGGGCAATTGCAGGGCTATGGTTTATACGCCCAGAACGTCTATCTGACGGGAAGTTTCCGCTTGGAAACCGGAGAGGATGTACGCACCCGGTTTGAGATGCTGGAAGGCAAGTTACAGAGCGCTATGCAGAGTACGTATGGACTCACGGATGCGGACAACTTCCTGACCAATGCCGTTTTCAAGGACGATATGGCAGGTTGGGAGCGGTCGAGCGACATTTATTTTTTTACGGTTAATGACCTCCCGCTTGATTTAATCTCCGGATTCTATTCACAGAAAGATACCGTTGCCGATGTGGCAAGCTGGGACGGACGGTTCCTGCTGCGCATCAAACAAAACTCCATTTTGCAACGTAATAATTTCGTTAAGAAACCGGAACCGGGGAGTGTGCTTTACCTATCCGTCAAATATCATTGCGAGGCGGACGGGCAATTGACCGCCGGATTTATAAATACGCCCTTGCATATAAATACACCCATCGCAGCCTCTCAAGGGTATCACACCGTTGAGGTCTCTGCTGAATGGGACGGAACCGGGGATTTCACATTGGGTTTTACCGGAGACATCTACATTGAGCAGCTTGCGCTCACCAATCATCCGCTCGAGGATTACCAAAAACAGGTCAGCACGCTTTTCGAGCAAACCGACACGTACATTAAAGCCATAGCCACGGAAGTCAACAACATAGACAAAACCATCAAAGAGGCAGGCTGGATTACCACGGCAGACGGGAACCGGCTCTGGGCAACCATCTCAACAGTCAACGCCTTAGGCAACCGCGTAACTACCGCAGAATCTTCCTTAACGGTCAACGCCAACGCCATTAGCGCAGTTGCTACGCGCGTACATACAACGGAAAGTGAGATCGAGGTTATCCAAAGCACCATTGACACTGCAGGTTGGATCACTACTGCAACAGGGAATCAACTCTGGGCAACCATCTCAACAGTCAACGCCTTAGGCGACCGCGTAACTACCGCAGAATCTTCCTTAACGGTCAACGCCAACGCCATTAGCGCAGTTGCTACGCGCGTACATACAACGGAAAGTGAGATCGAGGTTATCCAAAGCACCATTGACACTGCAGGTTGGATCACTACTGCAACAGGGAATCAACTCTGGGCGACCATTTCAACGGTCAATGGCTTGGGCGACCGGGTAACTACTGCAGAATCCAACTTGACGGTCAATGCCAATGCTATCAGTGCCGTTGCCACGCGCGTAACCACAACTGAAACGGCTATAAATGGTATTCAAAATACAATCAACACCGCCGGATGGATAACCACCGCAACCGGAAATCAGCTCTGGGCAACCATTACAACGGTCAATGCGCTGGGCAGCAGGGTAACGACTGCCGAATCGTCTCTTACAAACAATGCCAACGCCATCAGCGCCGTTGTGATGCGCGTAAACACCACCGAAGGCGACATTAGCAGTATTAGGAACACAATCAGTTCCGCAGGCTGGATCACAACAGCAACCGGCAATACGCTCTGGGCAAAGAAGTCCTTGGAAAACGGCAGCGAGATTATTTCGTCTATCAATCAGGATGCGAGTGCAATAACTATTAATGCTTCCAAAATAAATTTATCGGGCAATGTTGTTATTAACGGCACTATCCGCAATGCGTTTGTTAAGAATGATTCGACTATTTACATGGGCGGAACAGACCCCCAGCTCAATTTGAAACAACACGATCATGTCGTAGCCATACAAAGCGGAGGTTGGAGAACAGCGATAGATCTTCCTTGGACCCTCGAACATAGCGGAAGACGGGTTTGCATTGTCAACTATAAATGGGGTGCAACTGTAACCGGTGGCGCTATGGGTATAACAGCGCCGTCCGGAAAATATTTTTACGAAGATGGGCAGTCAAAAAGTTCTTTGTCTTTTTCCCGCGAAGTGGTGGAATTGCTTGGATACGGTGATGACAGCAGTTTTTTCGGTTGGATAGTTGTCAATCGCATTGATATAATGTCTAATAGCAAATATGGGAGCGAGCAGAAATACCTCGCTCAAGGCTCTGTCGTCGTGTCTAAATCAGGAAGTAACAAAATAGCTTCACTACGATATAAAACCTTTGACGGTTCCGCCATGTCGGTAAGCCGAACCGACACAGGCAAGTATGTTGTAGCCCACAATTTTAATACTACCAATTATACCGTCATGCTAACGGGGGTATTTTCCTCCGTAGATGGAGACGACAAAGAAACATGGCCTATGCTTTACGTCGTATCCTCGTCTTTTTTTACCGTTCTCACGCAGGACGACCCCACGCAAAACGACGGCTCGTTTAATTTTCAAATGATCAGTACCGCCGACTGGAAATAACAGATTTATAAACTATAAAAAACTACTCGTATGAAAGTAAATTTTAACAAAGCTTTCACCAATTATAAGGGTGAACCCATCACGAAAGACGGCAAAGAGCAATTAGTTAAGGACGTGCTGGCTCCCGTTTTGTTCGACGGCAACTGGATAAGTTCCACTTCACCGGAAGAGAAGCTAAGCGCCTATAACCTTAGCCTGCGGATTTTCGCCGCGCAGGATGAGATTGAGATAACCACTGAAGAGGCTACGTTGATTAAGCGCGGTGCGCAGATTTTAACAGCCGGTGGCTACGCTCAAATTTATAAACTTATAGAAGGATAAAATGAACCTCACGGAAGCGGAAATACAAGAACTTGCCTCACGGGTGTCGGGTATTCTCCGGGTAAACTCGAAAGGCGTGGGAGAGTTGCCGGTGGCGGACTCGCTCGCCGGTGTCCTCTCATTGCCTGCGCTACGCTTCAACGGAGGTATTGCGGAAGTAGTCGTTGCACCGGTTCATCTCCTGCAACAAATAGCCACCGACAGCATAGAAGCTTCCATTGCAGCCTCTAACGCTGCAACGGGCAATGCCAATACCGCAACCGCAAAAGCCAACACGGCAGCTGTGAAAGCCGATACGGCTACAGACCATGCCACTGCGGCAACGGGAGCGGTAGGCGGCGCAATTTCCGCTTCAAACATGGCAGCCAACGAAGCCAAATCCGCCGCCGGCTTGGCGCTTGCCAAGCTGGCGGAGATGGAAAGCCTCATGGAGTTAATCGCACAGGATTTATCGTTGTCTCCCACGCGTATGGAACTGCAATACGTCGCACGAATCACGCAGGGCAATCCTTATGTGCAATTTGTTGCGGCGCAACTGTTTCCTAAGTATTTGCCTCAAAATGTCATCTTCCTGCCCGCCGGTGGCGAATCGCTGGATATTGACCCGACAACGGGAAAACTTATAATAAAGAAAACAGGCAAAACCCGCTTTCACATCATTCCAACAGGGAACACTTCCCTACGGAAAACGATAGAGATAGACGTGCAAGCCCCTGTTTTTCGCCTAACCGGCGCCGGCGCCATCCGTCTTACTTCTGCGGGCAGAATCCGAATCGCTTAAAATAGAATAAAAAATGAATAGAAAAATTTATCAAACAATAACCGATATTCAGCGCACCACTCGAATATCCAATAAGGGACGTATTGAAAGTCCGGGCGTTTTCTCCCTCACCGGTTTCGTTCCGTTTTCCGTATATCTCCGCCCTTTGAGCGAGACGGATTCGGCGGATGAGTTAATAGCCTGTCGGCTTTTACAAGAAGATGAAGCATCCTTGGTTCCGGTAGGACTGGGCGACTGGTGTCCGCTCTCTATCATTGAACTGGAAGTGGATAGCAACCTGTTGCAGAGTTATGAACTTTATTGGGGAGCCGGCGGGGAAGCTGCTCCCATAATTACTCAGCAGCCATGAGCGTAATTCTCAATAAAAAAGGTTATATCCACATTGCCGGTAGCGGTGTCTGCCGGGTAACCGTACGAAGCGTTCGCAATCCGGTGCGTTTTACCGGTAGTGGCGCATTTCGATTGACCTCCACCGGAGGTATTCGTATGTTTTAATTAAAAAAACACAGAGCGACCGCAAGAATCGCCCCTACAAATAACATTTACAAATAAACTTTAAAAACTAAAAAATATGGAATTAACAACAGAACAGGAAGCCAAAGTAGTCGCTATCATCAATGCGTTTGATAATGGCAAAAAGATCAGCGATCTTCCACTCGCTTCCGGTGGCGTGGAGAGTTACATCGCCGAAGTGCAGGACATTAGCGGAGAATCCAAACAGATCAACCTTTACAGCGCGATCGCTACGGTTAACAAGAAGATAGCCGTCCGGCGTTGGAACGAAACGCTTTCCACGCCTACGGGTGAAGCTTTCGGCAACATTGATTTTTTGCGCGACCTTCCCACCGTCTTGGGGCTTGGTTGCTACCTTGTAAAAGACGACCGCACGCGCCGGAAACTTGATCCTACGAATCACTACAAATTTGCGGACGGCTCTCCGGCAGCCTTGAACGGCAGCATGGGGCAATATATGTGGTGCTGGAACAAACACTATTATTCATGGTGGAGAGACGGCAACTACATTTATGAAGCAGTAAGTACCG
>SNRY01000082.1_pt1 | contig 39380 bp, 33 predicted proteins | sample 4693421 | NCBI WGS metagenome assembly SNRY01 (sample SAMN11003215, study PRJNA524138) | termite gut metagenome | isolation source: Bacteroidetes bacterial symbionts from single cell of protist host amplifed... | host: Streblomastix strix ... | reverse complement strand
CGAGTTACTGGACGCTTTCTATAATTCAGATTCACCAGATACTTTTGTAAGTGCATTTGAACTTTTTGAAGATACCGATTTGCTCAAACTTACTCAAAATGACGGGAGTTTCTTTAATGTATATCTTACAAAATATAATACAGATAGCAAATTAGCTGATATTGTTGCTGACCTTAATGAAGAAATTCAGAGAGCCACCGAAAAAGAAACAGATATTCAAAATGCACTGGATAATTATATATCTACTGCCAACGAAAGATTTGTAGCGGACGAAACTTTAATAACAGAAACAAAAGAAAGTATCGAAGCTGAAACCAACCGAGCTACTGTTAAAGAAGATGATTTACAAAGTCAGTTAAATGTTGTTAAAGAAGATGTAAATGATATAATTGAAAAGATTGATACGGCAGATAGTGATATTGATGATTTGTTTGCGGATGTTACCGAAATTAAGGAGAGTATTGAAACTGTTAAAAGTGATTTAACAAATGAAATTACTCGTGCCGAAGCCCAAGAAACCATACTTCAAAACAATATTGACAATTTGGCTGGTAGTTTAGGTAGTGAAAGTACAAAATTAGACACTTTAACCGATAAGGTAACACAAGAAATAATTGATAGAATTGCTGGTGATTCAACAGTTCAAAATAATCTGAATATTGTAGCAAATGATTTGGATAATGAAGTGGTTAGGGCTGAAACTGCCGAAGGTGTATTAGATGATAAGATAAAAGATATATCCGATAAGGGTGTTATTTCAGAGGCTAAGATAGATAATGAAATTTTACGTGCAACCGAAAAGGAAAGTGAACTTCAATTAGCTACTTCACAAGAAATTACCAGAGCCGTACATTTAGAAGATACACTCGATACCAAAATTCAGTTGTTACAGCAAAATATTGGTAAAGTAGAAGTTTTAACCGATAAGGTAAATGAAGAAAAATCGGATAGACTTATTCAATATAATAATTTGAATAACGCTATTAATAATGTAGACACTAAGGTAAATACAGAAACAACTAACCGTATAAGTGCCGACACTATCCATGATACCAAAATATCTGCACTCGAAACTGGTTTAACAAAAGAAATAACGGATAGAAGTATTGAATACAATAATCTTACTAATTCTATTGGTGACGTAGATACTAAGGTAAATATAGAAATTGAAAATCGTATAAATGCCGATACTATTCACGATACCAAAATATCTGCACTCGAAACTGGTTTAACTAATGAAGTAACGGATAGAAATATTCAATATAACGATTTGAATAGTTTTATAAATGGAGTAAATGCTAAGATAGATACCGAAACTGAAAACAGGTTATTATCTGAAACCTTTATTAATCAATTAGTTGCTAACGAAAAATCGGATAGACTAACTGCCGAAGGTACTATTAATACCAAAATTACTGTACTCGAAACAAATTTGAATAATGAAATAATTGATAGAAATATTGAATATAATAATCTTTCAAATTCTATTCAAAATATTGAAGATTTACTTGCTAACGATACCACAGATGTATCTCAAATTGTAAGTAATCTGGAAAATAATGTTAGTTATTTACAAAATAGTTTAGCAAATGAAACTACTAACCGTATAAACGCTGATAGTGGTTTAACTGCCTCAATTAATGCCTTAGATACCAAGAAACAAAATAAACTGGTACAAGGTACAAATGTAGTTTTAACCGATTTGCCTGACGATACCACAAGGGTAGACGTACAAGCAAAAGATTTATACAATATTGTAGAACGTTTACCAGATACAGGTGATGCAAACGTTATTTATTTATTACCAATTACCACTGCAAAGAATAAAACAGCAAACTCAAATTCTTACGAAGAATATATTTGGGTAGAGGGTGCGTGGGAAGATTTGGGAGTATTCTCTCAAACAGTAGATTTATCCGCTTACTACACACAAACACAAACCGATAATATGTTAAATACTATTAAAGGTTATACAGTGAACGGTACGGCTCTTTCAGGTTCTCCTATTACACTTAATGGTAATAATTTAGATTTAACCAATTATAGAAAACCTACTTCTTCTTCTTCAATAGAGGTAACTGATACGGTAAATCAGGGTTTAGGTAAATTGGAATACAAGGTAGATAACGTAATTGGGTCAGATGTAACTTTAACAAATTATGTAAAAGGTATTACTAAAACAGATATAGCTGATACAGATACGGTAAATGAAGCCTTTGGTAAAATTGAAAATAGATTAGTAGGTGATTCAATTACTTTAACAAATTTTGTGAAAGGTACTTCAAAAGAAGATATACTTCCAACCGATACGGTGAATGTAGCCTTTGGTAAAGTTGAAAATCAAATACCTGTTATAGTAGTTTTGACAGAGCAAGAATACGAACAATTACCAGTAAAAGTAGCTACTACAATTTATTTAGTTAAAGAATAATAATAAAAGATGATAAAAATAGGTCAAGATAATATAAATACGGTCTTCTACGGTGATACCCCAATTCTTTCGGGGTACGCTGGTGAAGACTTAATATATAGTTCCGTAGAGAACCAGATTCAAAAGTTTTGGATTAAACCAAATTTAGCTGATTGGGGTTCTTCTGCAAAAACAAATGTAATATTTCACCAAGATGTTACAAATGTACCCCATGTAAATAACGGAGATATTTTAACTTCTGCCGCAAATATGTTTTCAGGGTGTAGTGTACTCACTGGAATATCACCTTTCAATACCAGTAATATTGAAAATGGTACAAATATGTTTGCTTTTAATACGGTTTTACAAACTGTACCAGAACTGGATATGTCTTCTTTGAATAACACCACAAATATGTTTGTACAGTGTCCAAATTTACAAAATGTAAGTTTAACAAATTTAAACACTTCAATTAGTTTTGTAACTGCCACTGCACTAACAAAGGAGAGTGTAGTATTTATGACAACCAATAGTCAAACAGATACTGGTAAAACCATGACTTTGACACCTCTTTTGAGAGGAAAATTATCCAGAGAAGATGATGCAAATGCAGAAATAAACGGGTGGACTTTTTCACCTGATAGAAGTATTCAAAGTCTTTGGATTAATTCACAATTAGCATCCTATTCTGGTGCTACTGGACTTGTAAAATTTAAGTCAGGGGTAACTTTTGTACCCGAAGTGGATAACGCTTATACTCTTACGGCAGCCACAAATATGTTTTCAGGGTGTACTCAATTAACCGTAGACGGATTATATTCTATTGATACCTCAAATGTAACAAGTATGCAGGGTATGTTTCGTAATACTAATCTAACTACAATACCTTTAATAGATTCTTCAAAGGTAACAACTACCCAACAAATGTTTTCAAGTGCTTCTGGTTTAACAACGATTCCTTTGCTCGATACAAGTAAAGTAATTACAGCCACGACCATGTTTTTAAGTGCAACCGCTTTAACTTCAATACCAGAATTAGATTTTTCAAGTCTGCAAATTGCAAATAATATGTTTGAAAAATGTAGTTCTTTAACTGGAGTTACTTTATTAAATACTTCTAATTTAAAAACATTTCAATATATATTTTCAAATTGTTCAGCTTTAACTTATGTATCGTTTGATACATTTGCTGCTACAAGTACAACAAGTTATAATAGTATGTTTTCAGGTTGTACGGCTTTAACAACTTGTCATTTATCAAATTTAAAATATAGTTTTAGTGTATTAACAGCTTTTTCAAATTTGGATATTGAAAGTGTCATGTTTATGGTAAACAATTCACAAAGTGGCACGGGAAGAGTTATGTCACTTCACGCTAATGTAGCAAATCAATTAACTTATGAAAATATAACTGATGCACTTGCGAAAGGTTGGACTTTTTCTCCAGTACCTAATTCAATTAAAACAAATTGGATTGATGCAGGACTGGCAACGGGTAGTGAAAAAAGTCCTCGATTTAAAACAGATACAACGGAAGTACCCGAAATTTGGGACGGATATAATTTAACAGGGGCAACAAGTATGTTTGAAAATTGTAGTGGATTAGAAACCATTCCTTTATTTATTACAAGTAATGTAACTAAAATGATAAGTATGTTTCAACAGTGTACTTCTTTAACAAGTATTCCATTACTCGATACAAGTAATGTAACAATTATATATTCCATGTTTCAACAGTGTACTTCTTTAACAAGTATTCCATTACTCGATACAAGTAAGGCAACTGATATGGCAGGTATGTTTTTATATTGCACTTCTTTAACAGGTATTCCAGAACTGAATACAAGTGCCGTAACTTCCATGTTACGAATGTTTCAAAATTGTACTTCTTTAACAAGTATTCCAGAACTGAATACAAGTGCCGTAACTTCCATGACTGGAATGTTTTCTGATTGTATTACTTTAACAGGTATTCCATTACTCGATACAAGTAAGGCAACTGATATGGCAGGTATGTTTTCTGGATGTACTTCTTTAACAAGTATTCCAGAACTAAATACAAGTGCCGTAACTTCCATGAAGGAAATGTTTTCTGATTGTACTACTTTAACAGGTATTCCATTACTCGATACAAGTAAGGTAACTGATATGGCAGGTATGTTTGCAAGATGTACTACTTTAACAGATATTCCAGAACTAAATACAAGTGCCGTAACTTCCATGTTACGAATGTTTCAAAATTGTACTTCTTTAACAGATATTCCAGAACTAAATACAAGTAAGGTAACTGATATGGCAGGTATGTTTTCTGGATGTACTACTTTAACAGATATTCCAGAACTAAATACAAGTGCCGTAACTTCCATGACTGGAATGTTTGTAAGATGTACTTCTTTAACTGGTGTTTCTTTTACAGATGTTTCAAAGGTTAAAAATATGAGTAGTATGTTTTCTGATTGTACTGCTTTAACTTCTGTTTCTACTTTCAATTCTAATTTAGTAACTAATATGTTACAAATGTTTCGAGGGTGTTCTTCTTTAACCACAGTTCAAGAAATGGATATGACTTCGAGTACAGATGTTGTTTTAATGTTTTATGAGTGTTCTTCTTTAACCGATTGTCATTTAACAAATTTAAACATATCTATTGATTTGAGTAGTAGCCCTAACCTAAATAAAGAAAGTGTTATGTATATAGTGAATAATTCACAATCTGGAACTGGTAGAATTATGGATCTTCATACAAATGTAGTAAATACTTTAACATATCAAGATGTAACTGACGCTTTGGCAAAAGGGTGGACGTTTTATCCTACGCCACCTACCATACAAACGACTTGGATTAATGCTGGATTGGCAGATTGGACAGGTGGTACTCAAGCTGTTAAATTTAAAACAGGTTCTACCAGAGTGCCTTATGTTTATGATTCAATTCTTTTAACAGGGGCAACGGATATGTTTAGAAGTTGTTCTGGTTTAACTTCAAATAATTTAAAAGTATTTGAAACTCAAAACATTACAGATGCCTCAAATATGTTTAGTTTTTGTTCTGGTTTAACTACTTTTCCTTCAGAATTTCAATTTCCAAAGGTTACAACCATGAGTTATATGTTTGCTTATGATACTGGTTTAACTTCTGTATCAATATCGAGTATAAGTTCAGCCTGTACAAGTACCACTTTTATGTTTAAAGGATGTACGTCACTTACTGGTGTTTCACTCGAAAACGTAAATTACGTTACAAGGATGCAAGGGATGTTTCAAGATTGTGTTAATTTAATTGAAGTAACTGGAATGACAGCAAACAGAGTATTAGACGCTACCGATATGTTTTCTGGTTGTATTTCATTAACAGCTGTAACATTAAGTGTATCGTGGATAGATGATTTAGGAAGTAATTCAGGTATGTTTTCTGGTTGTACTTCATTAACTGATTGTTATTTAGAATATTTAAGACACAGTATTTCTTTTACTGATTCACCTCTTTTAACACGGGAATCAATTATGTATATGTTAAATAATTCAACTGGAGATGATTCTAAAACCATGAGATTACACCCGACCGCAAAAGCAAGATTGACACCAGAAGATTTACAGGTGGCAGCAAATCATTATTTTTCAATAACAACTTAATAAAAATGATTAAAGTAGGTCAAGATAATATAAAAAATGTTTTCTTCGGAAGTACCTCTATCAAAAAGGGGTATTCTGGAGAAGATATTATATTTAACAAAATTTCAACAAATACCATTCAGGAAAAATGGATTAATTCAGGACTGGCAGATTGGACTGGTAGTACGGGGCAAGCTGTTAAATTTAAAACAGGTGCAACTTCTGTACCTTATGTTTCGGACGGATATATTTTAACAAGTACAACGGATATGTTTGGTGATTGCTGGAATTTAACATCAGTAACATTATTTGACACTCAAAATGTTACAACCATGTATGATATGTTTACTGGTTGTTATAAATTAAGTTCAGTCCCGCTATTTGAAACTTCCGCTTGTACAACCATGAGAAGTATGTTTACTGGTTGTTATAAATTAATTTCTGTACCGTTATTTAATACTGAAAATGTTACAAACATGGATTTTATGTTTCAAGGTTGTGATTTATTAACTACAGTTCCCTTGTTCAATACAAGTTCAGTAACTTCCATGACGGGTATGTTTACTGGTAATGATGGAATAACCGAAGTACCATTATTTGATATTTCCGCTTGTACAAGTGTATATAGTATGTTTAGTTTATGTACTTCATTAATTTCTGTACCAGAGTTAAATTTATTAAATTGTTTACCTGATATTACAAGTGCATTTTATATGTGTACTTCATTAACTAATTGTTATTTAATTAATTTAAAACCAAGTATTAATTTTAATAACAGTTCTAACCTAACCAGAGATTCAATTATGTTTATGATAAACAACTCTCAAACTGGTACAAATAGAATAATGACACTCCATGCCACAGCAAAAAATAGATTGACACAAGAAGATATTAATGATGCAAATTTGAAAGGGTGGACGTTTGCCACAGCAATATAATTCAAAATAAGGTAGGTTTTTAACAGCTTACCTTTTTTTTTATCTTTTCTTTAAATAGAAATATTTAGATGAATATAACAAATATTAAGTTATCAAACCAAAATATAAATTTAGATTATCCAGTAATTCGCAAAAATAACAAAGGCTGGATGAACTGGGGAAATGATAACCTTTTTCCAATACACCTATTAGAATTTTCAAACGCTTCACCGTTAAACTCTTCTATTATTGAAAATAAAGTAAACTACATTTGCGGTTCAGGTTTAGAAGGAAACACTTATCATGGTCTACCAAACCTTCAAGATACGTGGGAAGATTTGTTAAATAAAATTGTATATGATTATATTACCTTTGGTTCTTTCTGTATGCAAATAATTGTTAATTTAGATAAAACAAAAGTATCAATATACCACCAAGATGTTTCAAAAGTTCGTATCGGATTATATGATAAATATAATAAAATATTATCCTATTATATAAGTAACGACTGGAGTATAACAAATGGACGTATGCAACCAGTAGAAATAAAAAGCTGGGGCGTAGAGACACCCGAAGAAGGTGTAAGCTATCTTTATTACTATAAAGACTATAAACCAAATAAAGATTACTATATTACTCCAAGGTGGTTTAGTGCAATCAATTATGTGATAGCGGACAGTTTATTGTCTACCTTTTATAAACAATCTATCAATCAAAACTTTTCGGCAGGTGCAATAATTTCCATGCCAAACAATCCAAGCCCAGAAGATAAACAAACATTTCAAGAGGAAATCGAAGCCAATTTCGCAGGGGTGGAAAACGCAAACTCGATATTAATTATTTGGAGCGAAGACGGACAAAATGCACCAGTGATAACACCTTTTAATAGCTCTACCAATTCAGACCTGTACGATTCAGTGTGCGATATATTACAACAAAAGATAGTCAATAGCCACCAATTAGCCTCACCGTCTCTATCTGGAATACCACCTCGAACTGGGGGAAATAGTTTTAATTCACAGGAAATCATAACAAGCTATATCGTTTATTCTCAATCAGTTATAAATCCTTTAAGAAAAAAAGTGTTAAATATTATTAATACTTTCGTACAACAAAATGGTTATGATAGACTTGTTATAAAAGAACTTCCAATACTCGAACAAGTAGAAAAGGCAGCTTCATTTACACAGTCAATTAGTATTGATAAAGAAAAGAAAGAAGAAGAAAAAAAAGATAAATAAACATGGATAAAGATATACAACCGATATTACTTATAACCGAAGAACTTTTAAAGTTATACAGTCCCTTTCCAGAAAACTTTGAAACGGAAGCTGTAATACCTTTTGTTAATATAGCACAAAAACTTTTCCTCGAAGAAGTGCTTGGTTTACCTTTGGTGGCTGAATTAAAGGTTCAAATTAAGGACAACGATTTAACGGAAGAGAATAGTACACTAATAGTTGAAATAGCACCAGCACTCTCCTTATATAGTTATTACGAGTTCTTACCATTTGGGTGGGCAAAGATACTGAATAAAAGTTTAACGGTTAAAGAAAGTGAAAACAGTAAAGCCGTTTCAATATCCGATATGTCCCAGTTGAGACTAATTATTAAAAATGATGCAGATGTATTCTTACGAAAGCTGATTGATTTCCTATGCAGTTGTAAAGAAAATTATCCACTCTGGAAACCTAAAGATATTTCAATATGCAAATGCAGTTGTGAAGATACAGAAGGCACTAATATCAAAGGTTTTGATACAGGCATTTATTTTAAGAAGAAATTAATTAAATAAATTATTGAAGAAATAATGAAAATAATTAAAGAATTATTTGGTGGATATATAATTTAATTTTATCTTTGTATCATTAATAGTTTACATTTTTAAATGTATTAGCTATTTATATAAAAGAAACATTATCACGAGTGAGTGATTTTGTGGGGAATGATTTGTAAGGTTTTCATTCCCCTAATTCTTTTATTAAAATCTTATAAAAAAAAGTACATAACCTTACAATATAAATGTTAAACAATAATCAATTTCAATTTAATCTTTCTATTTCATGGAACGGTATCGACCATAAACCTAAAAAGGGTGCAGAAGAAAAAACATTTTATGAAGATACCAGATTCAACGAAGATTTTTTAACTATTTCAAAATTACAAGAACTTATTTCAAAAGGTCATACCTTTGCACATATTTTCAATTACAAAGGAAAAGTATTAACATGCAAAAGAAAAAAAGATGTTAATTTTTCTAAAGCTAATTGTATTTTTATTGATATAGACGATTGTAACCAAAGTATGCAAGATACTATTAATCTTTTGGAAAATAAGCCAACCTTAGCTTATACAACGTTTAGTAATAAAAAAGAAGATAAAGTATATAGATTTCGTTTCATGTACGCTTTAAATACCTATATAGAAGATATAGGGGTTTATGGTCATATATATGAAGAAATAACCAAAGAAATTAAAGAAAAGTTAAATCTTTCTTATATGAAAGATGATAGTTGTAGTAAAGCCTCACAGTGTGTCTACGGCAGTAATGCCGATTGTGAGTTATATAGTTCACCTACTGTTTATGAATTATCCGATTTTAGTGAATATATACCAAAAGAAAATATATTAAAGTTTAAAGATATAACAGCTACAAAAAAACCTATTCAAGAAAAATTAGAAATTGACCCGCATTTCATGGACGAAGTTAAATCTCTTACAATACCACAACTTGTACACCGTTACGAACATATTCATTATGCAGATAAGTATGAAATACAATTTAAGGATAATGAACTCTCACGCTTTGTACCAAAACATCTATATTGGAAAATTAATCGTACTTATGTTAGAGAAACTGGATTTGACGGAGAACTACATTCATTTGTTAAAAAATTTAAAAATGGAGACAGAAGACACAAGAAACTATTTCAATACGGTATTATAATCAAAGGTGAGAACCCTAACATAACTCCAGAAAATTTAATTATTAATATGTGTCAAGAAGTATTTAAACATTACATAAATACTGTTTCAGAAGAAGATTTGAATAAACGATTTAACCCTTTATATATATTCAATATGGTACAGGATATTTTCAATTATGAACTTGTGAACAATAGAACTGATGACGGTAGTCTTCGTTTAATGTTAAATATGCCTTTGTTAAAAGAATTAGGTAAAACATACCAGTCTGAAATTGCTAAACAATATAATAAAAAAAAGGATGCTAAGATACTCGAACTATTAGATACGTTATTGAGTTTTAAAGAAAATCTATATAATCTTAATAATGTTTATGGTATTAAAATTACATATAGGATATTGAAAAGAATATATGACCAAAATAACATAAATCCTAATCCTACACCTATACTATCTGTTTATGAAATATTAGATACTGTGTATAATCGTACTCTATCTACTTCTGATAATGTTAAAATTATTACTAATATTTCTCGTAGGAGTATATATTCTTATGCTAAAGATAGAGGTATTAATACAAAAGGTACTTCTAAAAAACCTAAGTCATCTAAGAAGAAGAAATATAATAAAAAGAAAGGTATTAAAAATACTATAAAACCCAATACAGTAAAGGATATTAAGTCAATTAAAAATGATATTTGTGCAGGTAAAAACTTCTGTATAGATATAACTACTAAAGAAAAAGAATATATAACCACTATCTACACAGAAGTTAAAGATTGCACAAAATTGGAAAAAATTAAAATAGAAGAAGAAAAGAATATATCAATACCTAACTTACCTATACCAGAAAAGATTAAACAACCAGCATTAATGACAGAGGTTACAAAGTTATATGATGATAGTGAAAAGAAAGAACCCGATCCAGAAGATACAGAAATTAGCCAAAAAATAATAAGAAATAAGTTCAATATAATGAAAGGTCTTCTAACCTCAACTGAAAATATTCACGTTATAGAAACGGAAATATCATCATGTATGTACTATATCGAGATAAATATACCTTACCTAAAAGAAAAGGATAGAGAACCTACTCTATTAGCTGTCAATAAACTTATTGATAAGATACGATTTAATTATAACTATAATTCTTTAACCGTTTAAACAATAACATGGATAAAATAAATGAATATAAAAGCCTTAGAGAACACAGAGAAATATGTAAAAGAATATCCGATATTGAATTTGAAAAACATATAGAAGAAATGAACATGAAATTAAACGTGGATAACCAGCAACCTTTAAACAAAGTTAAATCTTCAAATATTATTTGGAAGCTATCTATAAAATAATTACCTTTGACTTACTATTTATAATAAACAATAAACATTTATGAAAAAATTTGAAACATTTCCAGACCTTTTCACTGGATAATGGTGTAAACTATCTGTTTTAATAGAGTTTCATTTTAATCATTATAGTTTGTTTGTGTAAAGGTTATTCATTAATTTGAATAGCCTTTTTTTTTATTTTATTTTTCATTATATTTATAATAAATTAACATATTAAACTCATGGACGAAACACTACAATTCTTAAACCTAATTGAAAATATTATTACCGAAGAAATAGAGAAAGAAGAACAAGAAAATGCTGGTAAAGAAGAAGAACCTGAAAAAACCGTAGACGAGAAAAGAAAAGATTTAACACTCAACGGATATAAATACTCTTTTGGATTCAGGTAACTATTTATAATATATAAGAAACATTTTATGACACAAGAACAATCTGAACTTATAAGAAAACAAGAAGAAAAGGATAGAAATATTATAGAGAAATATGTACTCCATAACTATCTACATATAACAAATCCAGCACATATACACTTCACAAAGGATATATATGATAAAAGGGACGTATTCTTTACAGCAACCACTCACAACAACGGAGAAGAAGTATATACAAGCTACGTGGGAGAAATTAAAGAAAGAACCTATCCACTAACCTTTTTCAAATCAAGAAATTGGATGATAGAACTATCCAAACTACAAGCACTATTTGCTACCTACGAAGATACAGGACATATACCGTTGTATTTTAACATCTTTCAGAATAACATGATTTTTATATGGAACTTAAATAAAATAGACTTCGACCTTATACCATATAGAGAGATGCTTTTAAAAGGTACTACAAGCTATCTAACAAACAATAAGGATAAACACTACTACGACCTACCTACAATATACTACGAAGACGGAACGGAAATAAGCGGAATAACAGCATTAAAATATACAAAAGATGAAACAAATATAGTTATAAAAAAATGATATACGGAAACTCAAGAGGTAATAATAAAAATAAACACTATCTAACAAAAAAGAATAAACTTACATCTGAACAAAATATAGAAAAAGCAAACGAGTTCCTAAATTGGTTTAAACTCAATCAAGACTTTCTTATCAATCAAGAAATAAGAAGAAATAACTATAACCATGACGTATTCACCGATACACTATTAAAGATGTATAATAAAATACTCTATAACGCTCAAATAAACGATTATAGAGGCTATTTCAGTAGAGCCTACTATACTAACACCTTTCAATATAACTGCCTTAAATCAAAGGAAAATGCCTTAAATCAATCAATCGAAAACGATATACAGGAAACTATTGAAAATGATATAGAAGAAACTAATAGAACACAATTAAAACAATTTAACACAGATGAACTTATTGAAACCATATTTGAATATGTTAAAGAACACTATACCATACAAGAATTTAGCCTCTGGAAGATATATTCTGTAATGAAACCACATATATCCTATAATAAACTAAGCCAAATTACAAACCTATCCATGCAACAAATATCCTCTACCATATCCAAAATTAAAGAAGATATTAAAACAAACCAAGAACTTATAACCAAAAGAAAGAAACTTTTATCTCTATAACGTATATATAAAAAATTAACAAAAAAAGCATTATGTTGTTACAAACACTATTATTAATCGTTATAAGCGTTATAGCCTATATTACAGCATACAACCTAACAGAAGGAAAATACATACTATCCGATAAGTTCCCCAAGATAACACTATTTCAATATAAACCCTTTTCTTGCAGACCTTGTCTAACGTTTTGGATAACCAGCATTTTTCATTATACCACAGGCATGATAATACACTCTGAACTATATATATTCTTCGGAATACTACTTGCATTTATCATATTCCTTTTACTATACCAAAAGGATAACATAATATGAGCCACTCATACAAACATATACCTATTTTCAATCATACCACAGCCAAATCTAATAAATGGAGTAAAAAGAAAAACCATAAACTATTTAGACTATTGGAAAAAAACGATAAACAACCTAAAAAGATGAGAGAGGTAATGGATGAATGGAGTTATGAAGGAGACGGAAAATTCTACTACAAAGAAGCTACAAAAAAAGATTTAAGAAAATAATAAATATATTACCATGAAAAACGATAAAAATAAACTCTTAAAAGATATTCAAGAACTTGTAATTAATATAGAGAAAACAAAGGTATATAAGTCAAAAGATATATATGCACTATATAACCAAGCCTATAATAAAAATGAACAAACTTCTACCTGTATATCTTGCCTAAGAAATAGAGTAAATAAACTCAAAAAATACCTCGAAACAGAAGTATTAAACCCAACTCATTATGAAGAAGAAATAGAAACTTTTATTAAAGGTAAAATTGAAGATAGTGATGCAGTTATTCTAACAACATCTGACTGGAAAGGTGAAATAACTGACAATATCATACTACAAAAACCTACTATTGAAGAAGATACAGATAAGATATAAATAAACCATAAGGCATATTGTTATCGTAAACAGCGAGCTAATAACTTCACGATAAAATCAAACCTTATAGACGGATATACAAATTGTCCGTCTTTTTTATATCATATAATTTCTTATTTAGAATTAGTCTAAATAACATAAGTGATAATATATGAACACTTATATATAATACACTATATATCAAGTAGTTATAATGCACTGTATATCAACGTTATAGCTAATATCTATTTTATTAAGTTATTGTAACATACTGATATTCAGGGTATAACAATAGGGCTTATTGTATAAAGTACAATAAGTACAGAACCATATCATTAGAACCTTATCTCAAGAAGAAAAGTAGAACAATAACCTTAGAACAATAAGAAAAGAACAATAACCTTAGAACGATAAGAAAAGAACAAACACAATAGAACGATAACAATAGAACCCTATCTCAAGTCGGTAATAATAGAACCTTATTTTTAGAACGGTGATTGAAGTGTAGGAGACTGTGAAATCGCACGCATGGAGACCTCAAAAAAACAACGGACGAAAAAATTGTGTGTGTAGAATTGGGATTGAAACTACTGGTTGTATGAATTATTGTGTAGAATTTGCTGTACAATTTTTATAAGTAATTGATAATCAATATGGTATCAAGAATTGAGTTCGCTGTAAGGGGCGGCGGTGGTCTAAAAATTTTAAATCGAGGTCGGTAATTATATCACCACAGACTTTGATAATAAAAATAAGTTTGCCTGTAATTTTTTAAAAAATGAAAAAAAGTTTAGTATTGTTTTAAAAAAAAAATCACATACTATTTATATATAAACATTTTATAATGAAACAGCCAATCAACTGGTACGGCGGCAAGCAATATTTATCCAGACACATATTAGAGATACTTCCAGACCATGATATTTATACAGAGGCTTTTTGTGGTGGTGCAAGTTTATTTTGGTTAAAGCAACCAGCAAAGGAGTACGAAATACTGAATGATATAAATGGAGACTTGGTAAATTTCTTTAGAGTTGTAAAGAATGATTTTGATAGTTTAAAAGAACTTGTTACAAACAGTGTATATGATAGAGATGATTTCGAGTATGCGAGGTTTATATTATGTTATAACAAGTATTTCACTTCTGTACAGAGGGCTTGGGCTTTATGGTTTTTATCTAAGACTTCATTCTTGGTACAATTAAATTCTTTCTGTGTGAATAACAGGTTTATGAACCGTCTTCAAAACAGTATGGATAATTTCAATATAGAGTTATCTCAAAGGTTTCGTGGTGTTGCTATTGAGAATATAGATGCTTTAGATTTTATAAAGAAGTACGATAAGCCAAATGCCTTACATTTTCTCGACCCGCCTTATTTGGGTACTTCTTGTGGTTTATATAAAGGGATGTTCCACGTGGAACAATTTAAGGAGTTATTGGATATACTTCTTTCTTTAAATGGAAAGTTCATATTGACCACTTACACCAATTCAATTATAGATGATTATATTGAAAGGGGAAAATGGAAAGTGAAAGGTATTGAGAATACGGTAATGTCTTCGCATAATAAGAAAAAAGCAACTGAATTGATAATATATAACTTTTGAATAAGGCTTTACATTTTGATAGGATAAGTGTATAGTTTATATAGATGTTATTATACATAATTTATAATTTTTAGTGGATTAATGCAGGCTCGAAAGGTCTGCATTTTTTCGTTTGGCTAACTATTTACAATTACATGGGAGACCATTATATTGTATATAACTAAAATTAAATAATATGTTAGAGAATAACATGAAAATTTTTGACAGTCCATTATTCGGACAACTTCGCACACTAACCATTAAAGATGAAAAAACTAATGAAATTACAGATTGGTTTTGTTTACCAGATTTATGTAAGATATTAGACATTCAAAATGTATCACAGGTAAAAGAAAGATTGGATAAGGATGTATATCAGATATACCCCCTTCAAACAAATGGTGGAATACAAGAAACAACTTTTGTAAATGAAGAAGGATTATATGAAGTGATTATAAGGTCTGATAAACCTATTTCAAAATCTTTTCGTAAATGGATTACTTCGGAAGTATTACCAGATATAAGAAAACATGGAATGTATCTAACAGAAGATATTCTTGCAAAAACGTTAGAAGACCCTATCTATATGATAGGAGTTCTTCAAAATTATTATAAAGAACGTACAAAGCGTATCGAGGCTGAAAACACTATTGATTTATTGGTACATATTAATAAGACTTATACAGCTGGAGAATTGGCAAAAGAACTTGGTTTTAAATCGGCACAGGCATTAAATAATAGGCTTGTAGAATTACATATTCAATATAAATTAAATGGAACGTGGGAGTTATATTCACAGTATGCTTCACTTGGTTGGACTTCAATAAAAGAAGAAAAACTTCCAAACGGTTGTATTGTATATAACAGACACTTCACTGGTGTTGGTCGTGAGGCTTTATTAAAAATATTCAATCATAACAAATAAGAGTATCATTCATATATATTAAGATAAGGGGTAGTATTTCCGTGAGGCGATTCTGCCCCGTTTTATTTTGTATGTTGTACTTATACTATTGGTATATTTAAACACAGTTTTTTAAAGTATATAATTGTATGTTATCAAAGTAATATGCACTGTTATCTGAAAAACGATAATGGTGCATTTTTTTATCTATTATGAAAAGCATATTTGTAATGGGTACAGGTGAAAACAGAGTAGATAAGAATGTAGCAGTAACACGCACATATCAAATATATAAGGACTTGGTAGAATTACGTTCGGTACATGATATAGTTAAGGAGTATAGTAAAAGTTGGGGTATAAGTGAAAAGATGTGTTATAAGTATGTCAATAACGCTTATGAAATTTTCGACATACAGATGGAAAAGATATTTAACAATCTTGCTAACCAGCAAATTATAAGGCTAATGAATGTCGGTGCAAGAGCGTTACAAGATAACAAGTTGGATATAGTATTGAAGAGTTTGGATTTGATAAATAAAACTTCTGGTATATATACGGATAATCTAAAAATTGATGCCAACGTCCATGCTGATGGTGTTATACAGGTAAATTTTGCTGGAATAGATTTAATACCTAAGTCAGAAGAAGAAGCTGAAATAATTGATTTGGAAACTTCTGTAACTGAAATTACTTCTGAAAATGAGTGAATTAAGGTCTCCATTACCACCAGTACCTTATCAGCAACTTAAAAAGAAAAGTGAAAAAGAATTAACAAATTTAAAAAAGATAACTGAATTACCAACGGTATCTTCTTATTCAAATTTGGTTCAGAAAAGGGAAAGGCATATTAAAAAGAAAATAGAAAGGATGCAGAATACGGTAGAGTTATTCAGACCTCACTCTGGACAAAAAGATATTTTGGAGTTTATATTAAATGATAGACAGGTAAAGTTCATACAGTTGGTTTGCGGTAGACGTTTTGGTAAATCGTTACTTTGCTCTAATTTATGTTTATACTTTTCTCTTTCAAAGCCCAAATCGGAAGTGATGTATGTAACTCCTTCTTATCGGTTATCCAAATATATCTTTGAGTTGGTATGTAGTGCTATAACTGAAAAGTTTATATTCTTAAAGAAGAATGGTATTAATAAGTCCGACCTTAAAATAAGTTTTACCAACGGTAGTACGATAGAGTTTGTTTCAGCAAATGATGTAATCGCACAAAACCTACGTGGTAGAAATTGTAATCGTTTAGCCATTATAGACGAGGCTGCCTTAATTTCAACTGAAACTTGGGAGAAAATTTTACGTCCTATATTTCTTTTAACTGAAAAGGTTATTAGTGTAGGTACTCCAATTAGTAAAGATAGTTGGTTTTATCAAATGTATCAAGAAGGTTTATCTGGTAATCCTAAGTATAAATCTTTCCATAAGCCAACCATGAGCAACCCTTTAATTGATGAGAGTGAAATCGAAGATATGAAGAGGCTACTTCCGAGCCACATTTTTTCTCAAGAAGTTTTGGCGGAGTTCTTAGAGAGTGACCAAAGTTCTGTATTTAAGGGTTTTAAAGAATGTTTAATGCCAAAGGAAGATATGGTAATGACTGGTACTAAATTCTACTTTGGACTGGATATTGGACGTAAAAATGATTTCACTTCTTTAACAATTTTTAACTCTAAGCATGAAATGGTTTATATTAATCGTTGGAATGGAAACAGTTATTCATTTATTATTCAGCAGGTAGCAAATGTATTAAATGCTTTTAAGCCCGTAGACGGTTTTGTAGAAACTAATTCAATAGGTGATATATTTTTCGAGCAATTAAAATCAAAATACAGTGGTAAGGTGAGTAGTTTTTATACGTTATCGAAGAACAAGCAAGAAATAGTAGAGGAATTGATAGTAGATGTAGAGAAGCGTGAAGTTAAATTTTACGATTATCCTGTACTTCTTCAAGAAATGGGTAATTTTGGTATGGAGTTTAGTAAGTCAAAGCGTAATATTATATATGCAGCTTACGGAAGTGGGCATGATGATACGGTACTTAGTACCTGTTTTGCAAATAGTTGTTATCACAAGTACCAAAAGAACGGAAAATTGAATTATTTTATTACAAAAAAGAAGTAAAAATGTTTGTTTATATCGGTTTTTCTTTGTACTTTTACAGATGAAGAGCTATTTATAAGTATATGAACAAACATTAATATGGAATATTTAAAGGTAAAATTTATAACAAACCCTTCGAGGATAAACAAGAAAGGTTTAACTCCGTTGGAACTTCAATTAACATTTGATAAGAAGCGTATTTCTATAAGGACTGGAAAGTTTATTAATCCGAAGAAGTGGAATTGTGAAAGGCAAAAGGTATCTGGTGATAATGATATAAATGATTTCATGGATGCTTTGCGTAGTAAGGTGTTTGGTATTGAAACTAACTTTTTAAAGTTGGATATTGATTACAATTTGGATATGATAAAGGATAAGTTGAATGAGAGTAGTAATACTCACACTATCCTTTCGTTATTAAATATGTTTGATAACATATTATGTGAGAGGGTTTCTGATAAAGTAATTACAGAATCAACTTATTTGAAGTACAGACAGAACGATAAACATTTTAGAAGTTTTTTAAGGGATAAAATTTACAGTAATGTAGATTATATTAATGGTAATTTAATTAATTCTTATTATGAATATTTGTTAAAAAGTTGCTCTATCAATTCAGCTATAAGTATTGTAAATAAGTTAAAGGTTGTATGTGAGTATGGTAAGTCGATTGGTTGGATAAAGAATGACCCTTTCTTTTTTATAAACTTCAAGAAAGAAAAGAAGGAAACAATAAAATATCTCACAGAGGAACAATTAAACAAAATATGTAATTTGAATATTTTGGATAAAGAAATGGGAGAGATTAGAGATATATTTTTGTTTTGTTGTTTTACTTCTTTGAGTTATATTGACTGCAAACAGTTTGAAAAAAGGCATATATGTTTAGGATTGAAAGGAAATTTTATTGTTAAAAATAGACAAAAGACAGGTACTGAACAAAAGATACCATTAATGGAAGTGGCTGAAAATATATTGAAGAAGTACGATTATCATTTGCCAGTTCCTTCTATTCAAAAGTACAATTTAAAATTAAAGGAGTTGGCAGATTTAACTGGTATTGATTTCTTACTTCACTCTCACGTTGCACGGCACACTTGTGCAACTTTATTATTGAACCATAATATTTCAATAGAGGGAGTTTCCAAAATCTTAGGACACAGTACCACCACCATGAGTTACCATTATGCAAAGATGTTGGACGAAACCATATACGACCAAGTGTTAAATAATTTTAATATTAATTTTAATGTAGTTTAATTACCTATTGAAGAAACAAAATAAACTTTGGTTGCGACAATTTTATTAATTTATGTCGTGATAAAAAAAAAAGAATTTTTATTTGTTTATTAAAAAAAAAGAATTATCTTTGTGTAGAGTTTCCGAGAGTTATTAATTTAACTCCACCTCATATTGTTTTCATATACATATAAATGTTTTGTTGAAAGGCACTTTAAGCGATTAAGGTGCTTTTTTTTTATTCTATAAAATTCCTTTGATTTAATTTATAACCGCCAAAATTCCATTATTTAGTAAGTTTGTCGGTTTATAAACTACAAAATTCTTTAGTATTGTTTTCAAATTCTTTAACAATTATCTTTTTAAAAAGAGTTTTAATTACGTGAAGAAAATAACAGTAGACGGCAGTGAATATAATGTACCACAAAATTGGAGTGATATTACATTAAAACATTACGAAACATTTTATGATTTAAGGAGAGAAACCAAGATAGATGAAGTTTTGCTGGTTGCTTCCATTTCAACTATACCTTACAGACTATTGTCGGATTTACCTCTATCATTTTATAATGAAATATTGAATACCATTCTATTTGTCTTCGATAACATACAGTATAAGGCTTTAAGTTATATCAAGGACAGTGAAGATAATACCTATTATGTGAATACTTCGCAGGAACTAACGTTAGGTCAGTGGGTAGATATTGAATTGATTAATGAAAATACGGATTCTAAAACGAAATTATCGGATATTTTGGCTATTGTATGCCTGAAAAAGAATGAAAAATATTTACCAGAGTTGTCTGAAACCCGAAAAGAACTATTTGGTAGTTTGAGTATGGATAAAATCTTTCCAATACTTACTTTTTTTTTGAAGTTAAACGAGAGATTGAAGAGGATTACAGAACTTTATTTGAAAATTCAAAAGCAAATCGACCAATATCAGGAGAATACAGAGGTTTTACAAAGCGTTGGGGTTGGAAAAAGGTGATATTTGAGTTGGCAAATGATGATTTAACCAAGTTAGATACGGTTTTATCCATGAATATATTACTTATTTTTAACTTTTTAAGCTATAAAAGTCAGAAAATCGAGGCTGAAAACGAAGAATATAAGTATCAAAGCAAATTAAATAACAAAAAATAGACAAGATGTTAGAACAAATATACAATTTATTTAGAGATAGAGCCAGAAAACACCTATTAATACGAAGTTTTCACTATACAAGAACCTATAATTTGGGTAGTGGGAAAGATTTATATCCAGCATTTATTCTCGAACAAGATTTGTATGGAAAGAACAACGGACAGAACGGTAACTATTTCACCAATTCAATTAATTTTTCCATACTTATCATACCTAAGAAAAGTGATAGAGTGATTGATTTACAAAGTTTGGCGTTCAGTGCTGGATTAAACATTATTGAAAGTATTAAACAGGATAAGGATTGTGAGTTTTACATACAACCCGATTGGAGTTATATTACTTTGGTGGATTATTATGATGATAATGCAGTGGGGTGTAGGTTTAGTTTGAATGTAATTAGAAAAAATATAGAGAACTTATGTTTTCTGGATAATCATTTTAATCCAGACAAAGAATTTGATTTGCCAGAAGCTATAAATGATTTTGATATTCAGCCAGACGGTGGTTGTGAGATATTTACAAACAAGCCCCTTAAATTCAATTTGAAGACAAAAACAATACCCGATAAAGTACCAGTATGAACAAAGAAATTATAAAAGTTATTAATCAAATAGCGAGTGAAATAACACTTCTTTTTCATAACGTTTTAGAAGATGATAGTATTTCAATTAATGATAAGGTTGGAAAGAATACGTTAAAAGATAGTAATTTACGAAAGTTTTTTGAAGTATTTGTAAAACAGTCGGACAGTGTTATTATAGAATGTTTATTAAATCATTATGTAGACTATATCGAAAGCGGTAGGGGAGAGAAGTACAAGAAACGTCCACCAATATCTGCATTAAGGGATTGGGCTTTGAAGAATGGTATAGCCACCGATAACCATACTTTGTTTGCTATTTCAACTGCTATTTGGAGAGACGGTTATTCTCCACGTCCTATACTTTCTACACTGGATAACTTAATTGAAAATAAATTTGAAAGTGTTTGGAGTTTGGATTTATTTAAAGCAATTATTGATGAATTAGAAAAATATTTTAACACATGAAAAATACAAAAAAAGAAGATAAAAACACAGATAAAAATATACAAGTAAATAAAGTTGTGGAAGTACAAGTAAATGATGCTGGTGAAAAATTAATTACTCTGTCCGATAATGCAAATTTCGTTACATTCAGTTATCCTAATTTGGAAGTACAATTAGATATGTATGTAGATATACCTGATACCTTTCTTGGAAAAACTGGTACTACTGGTGGTACATTTGCAGTTATGTTAAATAAGTATAATAACGACAGCACATTCTTTGATATAAACAATTTCATAAGTAAGAAAGTATCTTATAAGAATGATTTTCTAACCGCTACTTCTTGGGTGGATGCTGGTACGGTAATGCCTTTCCGATATGAAACTTTTACACAAGACCCTTTACTGGAATTTTCTTCACGTACAAAGGTATATACTTCAAATATAATATTTGTAGCAAACGGTTATACAAGAACCTTAGAGGATAATGATTTAGAATTGTTAGGATATGTATATGATATACAGACTAATAATGTAGTTACCTTACTTACAAGCCAACCGATAAAACAGTATCAAGAAGGACAAACTGAATATCTTAATTTTTGTTTAAAGGATATGTATCATGGACAGGGTAGTAATGATAATATAGGACTTCAATACAACTATTATACATATTCAGGTGAAGAGATAACCAGTGTGAATAAACAGTTAAAGGGAAAAAATGAATTATTTGTTATCAATACCATTCAATTAAGTCCTGATTTGAGTGAAGTCGAAGAAGAATTTGAAAAAGAAGTAGGATATTTTACGGTAGGTTTATTGAAAGAAAGTGTAGTTATTTCAAATAAATTAAGATATGATGTAATTTCAAATTGCTCAAATAAGTTACAAGAATTGCATTTTTAAACAGACTTGGCGGTTGGGAGAGTTACAATTTTAACGGTGAAAAAACAACCGATTTGAAAGTTAGCCGTAATATTTCTTATCGAAACCAGTTACCTTCTTATTCAATAAGTTATGAAATTCAAACGATAAGTGATGTATATGGAGACGAAACGTTTACGGTAAAGTCAAATTATGTTAAAGAAGGAACTTTATTGTGGCTTAGGGATTTGGCATTGAGCAAAGTGGTTTATGAAATAGCTACAAAAAGATATATATTAATTGACGATTTTAACATTAATTACAGTAGTGCAAAAGACAAATTTCAAGTAACCATGAAGTACCATTATTCAGATTTTATAAATAACAAAATTCATTAAGATGAGGGCAGAATTATACATAAATAATTTATTAGCTGAAACTAATAATCCGAAAGATTTGGATATACGATTACAGCGAGAGAACTTCATACCCGCAACTCTGACCACTAAGAACGCTGAATATTCTTTTACATTTTCTTTGCCGTCTACTGTCCAAAATAACAAAATTTTCGGTTACACAAATATCGAAGAAATAAAAGATAAGTTTTCCACCATATACGAAGGAACACTTTATGCAAATGATATTAAAATTTTTCACGGAAATGTATATGTAAATGAAATCACCGAAAATGAATATAAATGTAATTTGGTTGTACCAGTACCCAAATCTATAACAGATGTTTTTGGTGAAAAGTTGTTAAATGAAAATGGAGAATGGAACATACCTTTTTCTTCTATTGCAAGTTCAATTAGTTCTTACAACCAGCAAGGAAATAAGGAAGCAATTTTTCCTTTAATTTTGTATGGACTTTTGCCTAAGTTTTCCGCTTCAAATTTTGATGATTATACAGCCAAAGATTTGTATGATGACAGTGTACGTTTAACGGTAGAGGATATACCACCGTCTGTAAACGTTTTACAAATGTTAAAAAAGGTATTTGAGAATAACGGTTATCAGTTAGAAGGGGATGTATTTGATGATGAGAATTTGAAAAAGATATATGTAAGTTACAAGAACCCCGTAGACTATCCACAAGAATGGAATTGGGGCGACTTAGCTTCCGTATCAATTACTGGTACATGGAGAAGTTTATTAAACGAAGACGGTACAAGGCAGTATGAAAGAAGTTATGAAAAGAATGAACGTGAAGACGGTAAGTATATTGTAACTGACCTTTTCAATAGTAATAATGTAACTTTTAGTAACATAACCGATTCAGGTACAAATACGATTTATTATGAACAGAATGATAAGTACGGACAGAAGATAAAGAAACTATCTTTAACTGTACCCCGTTCTGGTTTATATAAGGTACGTTTGACCTCTACTATTCAATTAAGTGAGAGAAAGGTAAGCCATGACAGTCCATTTAGGGCAGAGGATAGTACGACAGGTATGTTATATATTGCAGCACCAACGGCAGCCCAATCTTCTCGTAAGGCAAATTACTTTGATAAGAAAAGGTATGACGTGGGTATATTCAGAGATTTTGCAGAGGGTGATTTTGAAATGGATAATAAGGCTATTGTAGGTACATTTTTTAAACAAAACCAACCACAGAATAATGTTTTCAATAATGATTCAGAAGATAATTACAATAAATACTTTCCCAATAACGGTAAGTTTTTAATGGTAGATGCTTCCACTGACCAAAAGTTTATAAACGGACTTCACTGGGGAAAGCGTGGAGAGGATAATAACGATAAGGTAAGTACGGCAACTCCTTGTAATCCAATCGTGATAAAAAATGGGTGGAGTTGGGACAAATCGTTTTCGCAAACACAAAAGATACATTCAGCTTATTACAATCCAGACTATTATCGTGCATACGGTTTACAGAGTAGGGATGTGGCAGATTTAACAGATAACTTTGTAACACTTTCGTATTCAGGTGCGAGGTTAACGGTATCAGCCCCTTATGCGGTGGCTTCAAATGTAACGGTTAGTTATAGTGTAACACTTGTACCACCGCCAACTAACAGTATAACAGATGATGAGAGTAATGATAGTAATGATAGTAATGATAGTTTAACGATTTCAAACGGTTCAAGTAGTAATTCAACGACTTATGCAAGAAATATAGCTTCTGCATATTTGAGTAGTGTTTCTCCGAAGTATGACACCAGATATTTCTATACAGCTTATGAAATGCCAGTAGTACCTGAAAAACCTGATTTAATTTGGTTTAATTCAGACAGATATATAACTCAAGTAACAAATGCACCAACAACCAGTATATCACAATCAAATGATGTAAGTGGTAACGGTACTGTTTGGAGTGTTATATATTTGAATAAAGGTGAACATTTAACAGTGGGAACTATTTCGGATATGGCAGATTTGGGAGTGGCAGGACACCACACTGATATAAGTGTAGGTTTTTCAATTTATCAATTAAACTTCACACTTTCAATCGAGCCTTTCAAAACCGAAACTTCATGGATAAAGATAGATAATGAAGGACGTGGAACTGGTGTAATGAATTGGAACGATACACCAGATTTTAAAAGTGGTAGTATTGATTTGATAAAGTTCTTACCAAGTGAGAAAACCGATACATGGATAGAAAATTTCGCTAAGGCATTTAATTTGAATTTATCGTTAAAAGATTTGGTAACTTTTTCACTGAATAAGAAGCAAAAGGGAAATATTTATGAAGTAAGTAATATATTTAATATTGATGATAAAACTAACATTAAATTGAGGTCAAATAAAAGTTTAAATTTGCCGACAATTTATGAAATTTGTTTTAACATAAACGAGGACGAAGAAGGATTTGTAAAAAGTGACGGTGATGACGGTGGTGGTAGAATTTATACAGGTTCAATAACCAATACGGTATTTCAACAAAAGAGTAATTTTAGTTATAATTGGTTTAAGAATATAAGAAAAAAATTAGGGTCTGAAACTCAAAAAACAATTTCTTTACCTATAATTTCGGACAAAGATGTATGGATAAATCCGTCAACTACTGGTGAAGAAATGGCGAAATGGTTTTTGAATTACAGTCAACGTTTTTTCTTCTGGGACGGATTATTGAATACAGACGGTGGAAACTTTAACATAAATAATGTTAATGTATTTTTGGCAAAGGTATCAAACACAAGTCCAGATAATTTTGAATTATCGTACCATGATGAAGATAATACCATATTGAATGTTTACTTCACCATAATTAGAACAAACGATAAACATTTTACAGAGATTGAATTATTCTTAGATAGTTCAGATTATGAAAAAATGAAAGGGGATTATATGATACAGTTAAACGGTGATTTATATATTGTTTCAAGTGTAGAAAATTTTAGTGTATTGGGTACGGATAAAACAAAATTAAATCTGATTAGGAGAATATGAAAAGAATAATAAAATTAGGTGCAGACTGGTGTACTCCATGCAAGAATTTTTCACCAATATTTGAGGAAGTTGGAAAGGAGTTTGAAAGTGATATAGTTTTTATGGAAGTAGACGTAGAAAGTCCTACTGGAATAGTGTTATGTGATAGGTTTTCAATTAAATCTTTACCAACAATATTATTTCTAAGTGATACAGATGAATTGATTAAAAAATTTGTAGGTACTTTATCGAAAGAAAAATTTAAGGACTGGATAAAAGAAGATAATTAAACGTTTAAGGTGCTATTTTTATAGTGCCTTTTTTTTATCTTTTTTTCAGAAGATTTGTTAAAATAATGGATAAAAAAATATATACAGTTATAATTGACGGTTTAGAAAAAGCCTATTCTGATACTGAAAAATTAGTAGCTTCTTTAAAAAAATTAGAAAATATTAACGCTAAGGTAAATAATACTGTTAAAGAAAACACTTCGGCAAATAACGATTTAAGTAAAGAACAAAAAGCGTATTTGGCAACTCTGGAAAAAATTGCCAAGTTAGAAGATGATGCTACAAAAGCACAAATTGCAGCTACCCAAGCACTTAGAGAAAAAACAACGGCAACCAATAATGAAATAAAGGTATTAAATTCTCAAGAAGGCTCTGTTAAACAAATGGGTGCAAGGCTTTCCATATTAAGACAACAATACGATAATTTAAGTAAAGCTGAAAGGGAAAATATTGAAGTAGGTGGAAGTTTACTCACTCAAATTCAAGAACTGGATGCTGAATACAAGTCAGCAAAGGAAAGTACGGGTAGATTTCAGGATTCAGTAGGTAATTACGCTATCGTTGGAAAATCATTAAATGAAGTTTTCGGACAGAATAACAAGATAATGAAACTGTTTGGGGAAAATTCAAAGTTTGCAGGTGGTGCTATAAAAGCGTTGGATAAATTACAACAAAGTAACATTCTAACTTCTAAGGCTTTAACCACTGTGGTTAATTTTTCTTCAAAGGCTTTCGGCGGACTTTCAAAGGCTATAATAGCTACTGGTATAGGTGCTTTGGTTGTGGGTATTGGACTTTTGATAGCTAATTTCGATAAGATTAAGGAGAAAATAACAAATATTTTACCTGCCTTTGAAAAAGTGCAAGCGGTTATAAGTGGTATTGGAAACGCTATCAGCAAAGTGTTTGAGGGTAATTTTCATGTTATTGATAACTTCAAACAAGGGGTAATTGAAAGAACCAGGGAACTCGAAGAAGAAGCCCAAAAGATTATATTGTCAAAAAGTGAAGAAAACTTAAATCAGTTAATAGCTAATAATGAAGCGAGATACGGGAGTGATTATAAATATACTTCTTCTGCCAAGATGATTTATGATGCCATGTTTGACGACCGTATTAAACAATATAAAGAAGATACCAAAAAATATAATGAAGCTAAGAACGCTAAAATAGCTTATGATAGGGAGTATGATACTAAACAGAAAGAAATAGCTGATAAAGCCCATGAAGAATACAAAAAACGATTGGACGAAAGAAAGAAATTACTTCAAGATTACTATAAGGCTCTGGAAAATTTTGAAAAGGGTACAGCTTCTTTGTATCTATCTAATTTAAAGGATAGTATTGATTTAGAAAAACAGAAAGCGAAAAGTTTAGAAGATATTCAAAATGCCTACGCAAAAGAAAGTGTATGGTTAGAGATTAAACAACAAACGGAAATTGATTCCATTAGAAAAGAAGGACTTATTTTAATAGAACAAGCCAAGAAGAACGGTCAAGATGTTTCCAAAGTCGAAGAAGATATTCAGGAACGTTTAAAACAGATTAGGTTAAAATATGATAATGATTTTAAAAATATTGAGACAAAAAAGAACGAAGATATTGTTAAAATAGACAAAAATAAAGGAATTAAATTACAGAAGATTGAAACGGATATTCATAATAATTTGCTTCAAGATGAGAGAGATTTTGGTGAAAAACTTAGAGACCAAGTAGAAAAAAATGTAGAGGCTTTTGAAGAAGAATATGGAAAATATGCTGGTTATATGTTTGATTTGCTCGATTCAACAAATGCTATCTTTGATATTCAATTAGAGGAAGCAAATGTTAAATTAGATGAAGCCAACGCCAAATATGATGCTTCCGTTTCACGTACACAAGAAGCCACCGACAGAATTAAGAAGTTAGAGGATGAGGCTAAAAATGCAAGTGGTGGTAGATTGGTTATTTTAGAAGAACAAATTGCTCGTGAAATGCAGGTAAAAAAAGAAGCTGAAAAAGAAGAAAAAAACCTACAAAAAGAAAAGGAAAAACGTGAACAAGAAGCAGCAAAAATTGAAAAGAAACAAAAGAAAGCTAATTTGCTGGTTAACATGGTAGAAGTAGCGGCAGGTATTCCAGCTGGTATATTAAGAACTCTTAACTCTTTTCCTTTCCCAATTTCAGGTATCATGGCAGCTTTGCAGGCAGCTTTGGCTATTGTACAACTTAATTCAATGCGAAGTCAAGTTTCAAAATTAGCGGAAGGTGGTTTGATAAAAGGAAAAAGTCATGCACAAGGTGGTATTCCTATCCCTGGTACTAATACAGAAATTGAAGGAAATGAATTTGTAATAAATAAAAAGTCTACGGCAAAAAACTTACCTGTTATTGAGTATATAAATTCAAATAAACGTGAGGTAACTATTAATGAATTGGAAAGATTTTACAATAAGAAAAATGGTGTTTCACGTATCAAAAATGATTCAACTTCTGGTGTCAATTTCGATAACATAAATACTTCGGATAATGGTACGGATAAAATATTAAACGCTATTGATAACATTAATTTTAATCCAACTGTTTCCGTTTTGGAAATAAATAAGGTTAGTTCAAACGTTGTTAGAGTAAAAGAATTGGCAGGGGCGGATATATAATTTATCCGTCTAAGCTGTCCGAAAAAAATACAATAAATCGGACAAAAAATTGAATTGAAACTGTATTATTTTTTCCATTATTCACTGACAACTGTAATAAAGTTTCAAATGTCTTATTCACATTCAATTGTGTTAAATCTATCGTACTCCTTTCTGTATTACAGTTTTCAATAAGAAACTTTTTTGCGAGTGTGTAACACCAACCTTAATACAAAGAATTGTTTATTGTGTCCACCTCACATTTCGGATGCACAGCCACCCGTTAAAAATACATTTCTGTATTAATGATACAAAGATAATGCCTTATTTCAATATATCCAAATAATTATGAAACAATTTTATCTATAATCAAAATAATGAATAAATGATTCCAATATATACGTGCAAAGTAGACGAAAACGATACACTGAACGGAATTTTAGGTATTTCCTTTGTGAAAAGTCCAGCCGTAGAGACCAATTTTGTGGCTTTGAAGAAACAAGATAAACAAATACAGTTAAAAAAAGATGTTAAAAAACATATTCTAACTGGAGTTATTTTAATACCTGAACAACTTATTTACAGACAGGACGAAGACGGTTCTGAATACTTCATTAAGTTTTCAAAAGATGATATTGAGAAAATTTCCCAAAAGATGATGAAAACGGGTGTGGTTTTAACAAATACAACACACGAACATGAAAAAGCGTTATCAGGTAACTATTTGACGGAGAGTTGGATAAGTGTAGATGAACAAAAGGATAAAAGTGTAGCGTTAGGTTTTGAAGGTTTGCCCGTAGGAACTCTGTTTGCAAGTTATAAGATAGAGGATAATGATTATTGGGATAAATACGTTGAAACTGGTGAAGTACAAGGTTTCTCTTTGGAAGGTTTTTTTGACCAAGTTAGAGTAATGGAAAAACAAGAAAAAATTAATAAAAATAATACAATAATGCAAAAGCAAGTTAAAAATAAAAAAACAAATTTTGTTAAAATGTTAAAAAAATACTTTCTCGAAGAAATTGAAAATATAGAGGAAGTAATTGAAAAAGATACAGTAAAAGCAGGTGAAGCGGTAATCATATTCTTACTTTACGACCAAACGGAAGTAATTGTGGACGAAGACGGTTTTTGCTCAAGTTATGGTTATCCATTTTGGGCAGGTAAACACAAGTTGTACAACGGTGATTATTTGATAATTGACGAAGATAGTATGTTTGTGGGTACTGAAAGTGCAACTGGTGAAGAAGAAGAAGAAGTAGTTACACCCGCAACCGTAGAACCATCAGATGAAGAAAAATTAAGTAAAAATAACAAAAAAGAAAATATGCAGAAAAATAAAACGCATTTACCACTACCAGTTAAAGGTGCAAAAGTTACAAAGGTGGTTAAACCTGTCACAAAATTGGCAGAAGAAGAAGTAGAAGAAATTATCGAAGAAGTAGAAACTTTGGAAGATAAGTTTGCCAAATTGGAAGACCGTGTTAAAGAATTGGAAGACTTGGTTAAAGAAAAAGATGAAACAATAGAGGAAAAAGAAGAAGAACTTTCAAAGATTAAAAAAGTTACTCCTTCTGTGCAACCAGTAATTCCTACGGTAGAAACTCCTACTAAGAAATTAAGTGAGATGAAACGCCACGAGAGAATTGCTTATCAGCTTTCAATTATGAATAACAAAAAAGAAAATTAAATTTATCTATACTTAAAATAATATAAAAATACAAAAAATATGGGACAATTATATAATATAAGTGAACTAAGTTATGATGTAACACGCCAGCCTGGATATTTCACAAAAGCTATCTTTGGTGGTTCTATAATCGAAAGAGGTTTAGTAAAAATCCTTCCGAACATCAAAAAAACTACAAAATTAAATGAAATTAACATTACCGATTCTGTTTTACAAGACGATAATGCCGATTGCTCATGGAATCCAGAGGGAGAAATTAAGCTGTCCGAAAGTGTTTTGAATGTTAAAACATTTAAAATAAACCTTGAGGACTGTATCGAGAAATTTGAAAGCGTCTGGTTATCAGCACTTTTAGCACCAGGGGCAGAGGTAGATGCACTTCCGACAGGATTAGAAGCAGCTACTTTAGAGTTAATTGCTGTTAAAACTTCTGAACAAATCGAGACACTTTTATTCAGTGGAGACGGTGATGTAGAAAATCAATTTGACGGTTATGTTAAAATTTTAACTAATGCACCAGATACAATAAAAGTTGCTGGTTCTACTCTTACGAAAGCTAACGTTGCTTCTGAAATCGAAAAAGCGTATGTAGCAATACCCGAAGCTGTTTTGCAAAAAGGCGGTGCAGACTTAAAAATCTTTGCTTCTTTCAATACGGTTAGAGTATTAAAAATGGCTTTGTCAAATATCAATTCACAAGTAATTTCTACTGAATTTAGTATTGTGGACGGAGTTGTACGTTTCTTAGATGTAGAGGTTGTACCAGCCAAAGGTATTACCAATAGTCAATTAATTATAGCTAACATCAATAACCTGTTATTCGGTAGTGACCTGATTTCGGACTTTACCAATATAGAACTGGGAACTTTTAGTAAACCCAATAATAACAAAATCTGGATCAAAGGTAGGATGCGCATGGGGGCTGCTGTGGTATATCCTGATGAAGTTGTATTGTATGCACCAGTCAATTCAGTAAATGTAAATAAAGAAAAAGAAAAAGGGGGTAAGTAAATGGCAGGATGTAAATTACTACAAAGTATAAAAAGAGAGTGCCAGTACAAAATCGCAGGTGTAAAGTCCTTGTTTTTAATGAATTGGGACTTAGCAACACAATATACTTTCGATTCAGACGGTGTTATAACGGGGATTACTCCGTATTCAGGTGGTAAAATCTTTCAAATAGATTTTGTGGACAACACAGCAAGTTGGACAGATGATTTAACACTTGTTAATAATTCACAGAAATATCGAGTTCATACGGTGAATTTTCAGCTTGGGGATTATAACAAAGATGTATTGGATAGTGCGGATGCTTTAAGTTTAGGTCAATTTGTGGCTTTTGTATTGGACGAAAATAACAGGATTATAACTCTCGGTAGAGAAAATGGACTGTCCGCAACTGTAATGAACTACGCTTCTGGTGCAGCCGAAGGTGATGCAACCAGTTGGTCGGTGGTTTTGGCAGGTAATGAACACGAAACGGGACGATTAGTAAGTGATTTAAGTGTAATAACTTCACTTGTGGATAATATAACTGTTTTGACTAATTGAATTTTACGAAAGATGATTAGATAAGTAAAACTTTTTTAAGTTAGAGAGCTATCAATACGGGTAGCTCTTTTTTTTTATCTATAAGTAAACACAAAAACGTGAAAAAAACAGTTATTCTTTTATTACTTTTTTTAATGGTTGTGAGTTGTGGAAAAAAACCAATTCCAGTACCAGAAAAAGATACAAATTTAGGTAAACAAACAGAAGTAATTTACCATGCTTCGTATTCAGGTGGATATATTTTAGGACTTTCTCAAAGTCTCAATAATATTGTTATTGATAATAACATTAAGTATTTGACGGTATATGTAGGTTTTAATGTAAATGAATACGGTGGGGCTTTCGGTAGTTTCCAGATATATTTGGAAAACTTATTAGAAACGGATATACCTACTTATGGAGTTATAACACCTCACAGAACCAAAGATATTAAAACAAGTTTCTATTATGCTTCTTTTAATCCTTCCATTATAATTGACGATAAAAGCCTTAAAAGAGTTACCTTAAAAGTAAGTGAAATTTGGTATAGAGACGGTGCAATTTATCATACAAAAATTGGAGTACCTGATTACGGAATTACCAAAGTAATTGGACATTATTAATAATGTTTCACGTGGAACATAAAGCTATCTTTTTTTAGGTAGCTTTTTTTTATCTTTTTTATAAAAGAAACATGAATATAAATTGCTCATACTTCTTTCAATTTAATGAAATTAAAAAGTTATGGATTATCAATAAATTAAATATTAATTCTATTAAATTTTACGAAGATAAACGTCCAGAGGTAGGATTAATTGAAAGTATTGATTATGTAGAGGGTTCATTAATTGAAATAGAGATAGATTCTGAAAATACTTCTTTAAGTCAAAAGTTAAATGATAATTCATTTGATATAAGTCTCGATACAACTATCAATTTAATTGATTATATTACTTCCACTGAATTACAAAGCTATTTGTGTGATAAGTTTTTGGTTATATTCAGAACGGGAGAGAAAATGTACTTTGTATTTGGGGTAGATGAAGGTGCAAAATTGACTTATGATTTGAATTTGGACAGTAATAATGCGTATAAGGTGTCTCTATCTGAAAACAATTCTATCTACCCTATTTTTCAATCCAGTCCGTCAATTATTCAGTAAGTTTTTTATCTTTTTTATAAAGTAGATATTTTCCATGAGAATAAATATAAAAAAAGGTATAAACGATACTATCATTTTCGGGTTTGATACAAATAAAAAAAACATATCCTATCATAAGAATGAACTATACTATATAGTAGAAGAAGTTTCTGAAACCATATCATTTTATAGTAAGAATGATGATGTATGTTTTTTAACCGTTCTTTTAAGTAATTTAACAGTAGAAAATGATCCAGTAACCAGGGAAAATGTAAATACTATTCTTTCAACTTCTTTGTTTTTTTCGGCAGGTAATATAGAAGACTACTATACCAAAGAAGAAACGGACGAAAGATTAAATAAAAAACAAAATTTACTTGTACAAGGTGAAAATATAGTTCTTACAGAGTTGGAAAGTGGAGACGTTGAGATACAAGCAGTTATACCTGAAAAACCGCTTTATATAATTGTAGAAACACTTCCAGAAATAGGTGAAGAAAATCAAATTTACCTTGTACCAGAAGTAGTAGAAGAAACAAATAAGTTCCATGAATGGATATATGTATCTGGTGAGTGGGAAGACATGGGTACTTTTGTAGATGATGTAGATTTATCCGATTATTATACCAAAGGTGAGGTAAATACCATAACAGATGAAATTAATAATGAAATTGATACCATAAATAACCTTACTGTAAATGGAAAAGGTATAAATACAAGTCCTGTTTTGAATGGTTCGGATATAAAACTCGATAATTATACACTTCCAGAAGGTATTATAGAGCATATTGATTCAAATGATACGGCTTTAACAGGTATTGAAAAGTTAGATAAATTCTTGGATAGGGAAATAGGTACAAGAATAACCAACGAAGGTATTATTAATAATACATTAGGTAGTTTAGCTAACGATATTGATACCATAAATACGGATATTGACACGGTAAATGCTTATACAGTGAACGGAAAGACTATTTCAACTAATCCAGTATTATCCGCTTCGGATATTTTAATGGATATTACTGAAAAAAACATAACAGGTACTACTGTCAATCAAGCTATTTTTGAATTGGAAAAGGAAATAGAAGATAATAAAGGTGATGTAGATTCATATACAATAAATTTAAAGAATATTAACACAAATCCTTTATTGAATGGAGAGGACATTAAGTTATCAGAGTACACCAAAGGTACAAGTATTTCACCAATTTCAACTGGAGATACTGTAAATCAGGGTTTAGGAAAGATAGAATATAAAGTAGACACCTATAAAACAAATATTGACGATTATACCATTAATTCAAAGAAAATATCTACTTCACCAGAGATTTTTGGTAGTGATATAACGCTTTCAGGTTACGTTCCAACAATTACAGGTAGTACCATTACTTCCGCCGATACGGTCAATACAGCTATAAGTAAGTTATTTAACGAAATAAAAAGTGAAGGTGGAGACTATTTACCTTTATCTGGTGGTACTTTGGAAGGTACTTTATATGGTACTACTATTTCAGCCTCTACTATTAGCGGTGGCACTATTTCAGGTACAACTTTAAGGAGTGGTACTTTTAGTGCGAGTACGATAACGGCAGCAACCAGCATGAGAACTCCGATTATAAGTGCCACTACTTCGGCATATACTCCTTCATTTTCAGCGAGTACGATAACAGCGAGTACAAGTATCTATTCAAGTACGATTACGGCAGATACTTCCATGAGAACGCCAATTATTTCGGCAACTACTTCGGCATTTACTCCTGTTTTGTCAGCGACAACCATAACGGCAGCAACCAGCATGAGAACGGCTATTTTGAGTGCCACAACTTCGGCTTATACACCTGTTTTGAGTGCCACTACAATAAGCGGTACAAATATATATGCCACAAATTTCTTAGGAAATAATGGTTTTTTCTCCACTTCATCCATGACACCAAGCATGGTGATAAATAATAGTACCACAGGAGACACTGTAAAAAATTTCCTAAGATTTGGTTGTAATAACAGTAGTACATACGATATTTTTGTTAAAAATACTGTTTGCGGTGGTACTTATCAAGATTTTGCAAATACCCTTATTATATCAAAAGCTGGTTCAATTGATTTATATCCCAGAGTAGTATTTGATTTTCAAAACACTTCTACTTCTGGAAGTATAGTACCAATTATTAGTTTGCACCGTTATTCAACTTCCCAACCCAATATGATTGAGTGGGATAATTTTACAACACAGGCGGGAGCAAAATGGTATGCAGGTATGATGTCTAACGGACATTTTGACTTTGTGTATGGAAGTAGAACGGATGCTTATGCAAATGGTATTTTATTTACTATTGAGGCTTCATCAGGTAATATAAAAGCAAAGGGAAATTGTAGTGCAGTTACCTTTGTTAGTACAAGTGACGTAAGATTAAAAGAAGATATTCAGCCACTTTCAAATCGAGGTAGATTAAAACCTGTTTCGTATAAACTTAAAGAAAATGGTACTGACCATATCGGATTTTTGGCACAGGATATTCAAAAACTATATCCAGAAGTTGTACCTGTTTCAAATAACGAAGATGATATGTTAGGAATCAATTATGGAAACCTAACTGCCGTTCTTTCCGTTCAAATTAATGAATTATTTGATAAGGTAGATGATTTGGAAAGGGATAATAAAACGTTAAACATTAAATTGAATAATAAGATAGAAGAATTGAATATAAAAAATAAGGAGTTGAATGATAAATTTAATGATAGGGTAGTAGAGTTGGATAAAGAAAATAAGATACTCCATAATACTATTAATAAGTTGAATTTAGATAATAAGGAGTTACTTAAAAATGTAAATAAACTCCATGTACAGAATACAGAAGATTTTGATAAGAAATTTAATGATTTGTATAATAAGTTTAATGATAAAACAAATGATTTAATTAAACAGAATAATGAATTGAAAGATGAAATTGATAAATTAAAGAATAATACGGATAAAAAAGATAGTGAATTGAAAGAATTGGATAAGAAAAAGAAGGATATTTTGAGAATAAAGAAAAGAAGATAATAATGTTCCACGTGGAACAATTTGAAAAGGGTAAATTAAATTGATAGTCTACCCTTTTTTTTATTGTGTTTAAGTTGTAAAAGTCCAACCCAAAGCGGAAGCATCATCAATATCTTGTTGACTTAATCGTGCTTTGGCAGTTGAGTGAAGGGTCATTACTCTACCCGTACCAATTTGAGAATTGTTTATGATATACATAATGGATTCTTGTGTTAGGTTCGGTGATTGAAGAAAAGTGATAGATATTTTCAAGTTGGTTAAATAACAATTAGTTAATGAAGTACAATTATAAAACATACTTGTAACATTTGTACAAGCCGATACATTTAATTCTGGTATTTCGGTTAATGAAGTACAACCATTAAACATACTTTTCATGGTTGTAACCGAAGAAGTATTAAATAATGGAATACCAGTTAAAGAAACACAATTATAAAACATACCTGTCGAGTTAATAATTGAAGTATCTTCACCCATACTCCTAACAGAAGAAGTATCAAAAAGTGGTACTTCGGTTAAACTACTACACTGTGAAAACATATTGTACATATATAAAACCTTTGAAGTATTAAATAATGTTAATGAAGATAATGCAGTACAACCTGAAAACATGGCACGGGTATTTGTTAATAAAGTTGAATCTGAATTTCCTATTATCACATTTATTAAAGAACTACAACCATTAAACATATATTCTGTTAATGTAACCAATTCTATATTTGTTATATTTACAGTAGTTAAAACAGAAGAGTCTCGAAACATACTACTCATATTTTTAACATTTGAAGTATTAAACAGTGGTACACCAGTTAAAGAAGTACAACCTGAAAGCATACCACCCATATCTGTTACCTTTGAAGTATCAAACAGTGGTACAGTAGTAAAAGAAGGACATCTTGAAAGCATATTATTCATGTTTGTACAAGCAGAAGTATTAAACAGTGGTACACCAGTTAATGAAGTACAACTCTGAAACATATATGACATATTTGTAACCTTTGAAGTATCAAAAAATGGTACTGTAGTTAAACCAGAACAAGATTGAAACATATTATTCATGTTTGTACAAGCAGAAGTATTAAACAGTGGTACTTCGGTTAATAATTTACAACCGTAAAACATACTACTCATGTTTGTACAAGCGGAAGTATTAAACAGTGGTACTGTAGTTAAACCAGAACAACTCTGAAACATACTTGTTGCTGTAATAACCTTTGAAGTATCAAAAAATGGTACTGTAGTTAAACCAGAACAAGATTGAAACATATAACTCATGTTTGTACAAGCAGAAGTATTAAACAGTGGTACTGTAGTTAAACCAGAACAAGATTGAAACATATAACTCATGTTTGTACAAGCGGAAGTATTAAACAGTGGTACTGTAGTTAAAGCAGAACAACTCTGAAACATACTTGTTGCTGTAATAACCTTTGAAGTATCAAAAAATGGTACTTCGGTTAATAGTTTACATTCCTTAAATGTAGCTTGCATGGATATACAATCTGAAGTATTAAACAGTGGTACTTCGGTTAAAGCAGAACAACTCTGAAACATACCAGTCATGGTTGTAACCTTTGATGTATCAAATAACGGAATAGAATTTAAAACTTTACAACCGCTAAACATACTACTCATATCTGTAACCTTTGATGTATCAAATAATGGTACAGAATTTAATACAGTACAACCAGAAAACATATTTGTTGCCGAAGTAAGAATATATCCATTCCAAACTCCTGGTATTTCCGTTGTACCAGTTTTAAATCTAACAGTTCTATTTCCTGTACTACCCGTTGCCAGTCCACTGTCAATCCAATTCTCCTGAATGGTATTAAAATCAAATCTTAATTTATTGACAGAAAAACCCCTTGCAATAACTTTATTTCTGAAATAAACATTATCTATATCTTTTTCACCTACTTTTATCATATTATTGTTTTTCTATTAGGTAAACCGTATCAGGGTCTTTTACAGTTATACTATCATATTGACTCTGTGTTAAACTGAATATTTTTGAATTAATGGTTGTACCACTATCACTTTTAAATATTGAAATGTAATCACCTGCAATTATGGTATTTTCGTTTAATCTATCATCAATATCTTCCAAAGAACTATCCACCTCACCTTTGGTATAATAACCACTTAAATCTATCTCATCTACAAACGTACCCATATCCTCCCAAAGTCCGTCCAACCAAAGCCACTCATGGTATCTATTTGTTTCCGAAAGTTCTTCGGGTATTAAATAAATCAAATTTTTTACACCTATTGTTGGTAGTTGGTCTACAATTTCATATAAGTTGGCTTCGGGTATGGTGGCATCAATTTTAACATTTCCAGAAGCTAAATTACTAAGAACTATATTTTCACCTGCTTCGAGAGTATTCTGTTTTTTGGAAAGTTTGGCATCTTCTTCCGCTTTGGTGTAACTATCACCACTTCCACCACCGCTTTCCCCGAAGATAATGTTAGAGAGTTTACTTTCAACGTTTGCCTTTGTTACATCCAAACCGTCTACTTTCAACTCAGATATAAGAACGGTTAAAAATACTGTATCATCATTCTTATTGTAAAATGATACGATATTGGTGCTTTGCTCTATATTAAAATAAAGTTGGTTTTTCTTAATGGTTACTTCTTTATCTGGATAGACAATAATTACAGTACCATTTACGTTATCTTTTATATTAATCATACTTTATATGTTTCTTTAACAAAAGATAAAAACAATTTTTATCTATTATGAAAAATAGATATAGAATGACTTTAATTAATATTATTAGAAATTACATTTTAATAAAAACCGATACAAAAGCCTTTGGATTTGAAGTTTCTACGCTTCGCCATGAAGTAGAAGGGAGTAGCCTTAGTCTTTACCTTTGGGACAACGAAGAATATGAAAAACCCGTTTTAACAACCAATATTAATGATACATTTGTAAATGATGTACAAGCTACACCAGAAAATATAAACGAGTTACTGGACGCTTTCTATAATTCAGATTCACCAGATACTTTTGTAAGTGCATTTGAACTTTTTGAAGATACCGATTTGCTCAAACTTACTCAAAATGACGGGAGTTTCTTTAATGTATATCTT
>SNRY01000081.1_pt1 | contig 39445 bp, 19 predicted proteins | sample 4693421 | NCBI WGS metagenome assembly SNRY01 (sample SAMN11003215, study PRJNA524138) | termite gut metagenome | isolation source: Bacteroidetes bacterial symbionts from single cell of protist host amplifed... | host: Streblomastix strix ... | reverse complement strand
TCCCGACAATTCCACTGATTTTAGATGAACCGAGTTCGATAGCTGCTATAAATTCCATCATTCAGACAAATAGGTTTATGATTTCTACTTTAATGTTTAAAGCAGTCACTTTGTTCGCAAAGTTCGTGTTTTTTTCAATAGGATTCAACTTATTATTTTTTATTAAAAGTAAAGCAACACACAACAAGGAAAAGTTCAATAAGATGCTGTAGCAGAAATGCCCGTTTCGATAAGCATGGCAAGTATTCTGTCCAATTCCTCATGCGATGCTTTATATAAGTCCCCGGCGGGTGTTTCACGGGAAATGGTATATATCATCACCTGACGGGGAGCAATGGCTTTTACCGTTTCCAACCATGGAAGAACATACTCATCGGTAGTATTATTCAGGTCTTTATTCATATAACTTCCTTTTAAAAACATCGTTTGAATGATGCATTTTCCATCGAAAGATTTTAATAGCCTGATAGTTTCGGACAGGGAATAACTATTTGCCGGTCTGTTTACCGTTTGGATATAAGTTTCGTTTATGGTGTCAAGTTTCAATATATTATTGTCCACTTTGTTAAGTGCAGTAAATACTTTCGGATGATGAATGAAACTTGCATTGCTAAGTACACTTATTTTGGCATTTGGGAAATAGGTGTCGCGCAATAAAAGCGTGTCGCTTATTATCTCCGGAAAAAGCGGATGACAGGTCGGCTCTCCGTTGCCGGCAAAGGTTAAAACGTCGGGAGTCGTATTGCCGGCGAGCATTTCTTTGAGTTTATTCTCAAGTGCCGTGCGCACTCCTTCGCGTGTGGGCAACGGACCGGCTGTCCTACGGTCGGCATTGTAGCCACATTCACAATAAATACAATCGAAAGAACATAGTTTGCCGTCCGAAGGCAAGAGGTTAATACCCAAAGAAAGTCCCAAACGCCGAGAATGAATAGGACCAAAGATAACTGATGGAAAAAGAATTGTTGACACGATGAAGGTATAATTTAATTTTAATCAAGAATTCAATTACTTTTTACGACGGGACAACAAAGTTATGAAATAATTGAACATAAATTCTATTGTAGTGTTTATTACTGTAACTTTGTGGCATTAACAAGCACCAATTTTTGAATATGCAAAAAAGGAATACAAAGACCAAACAATTAGTCATGAATGTTTTGGAAAAATCAAATTCAGCTCTTTGTCATGAAGATATCGAGCAACAATTATCCGGGGAAATAGACAGAGTAACCATTTACCGCATTTTGCAAGGTTTTTGCGGCGACGGCAAAGTGCATAAAATTTTCAGTGAAAATGGGAGAACCTACTATGCTTTATGCCACGCTTGTTGCGCAGGGAATCACCACGATAATCACCTGCACTTTCATTGTGTGAAGTGCAACACGGTAACATGTATTGATGAGCAGATTGCAGTTCCTGAACTCCCCTCAAAATACAACATATCTTCTGTCTCATGCCTTATTTCAGGTTATTGTCCTGATTGTCAATTGTCATTGAAGACACTTTGTTTGGCTCTGCTTTTTTGCTTCACGCAATTGAACGTTTTGGCACAACACCAAATCAGTGTATTGGACAAAGCTACTCGCAAGCCGGTTGCATTTGCCAATGTCTATTATCCTGACACAAAAACAGGTACTTATACCGATATGGACGGAAAGTTTTCAATTAATACCTCCAATCAATCGCTTCTTATACAGGTTTCCTCGCTCGGATATAAAACCTTTCTGGAAACTTTATCCTTACAGGAAAAGAATTTGACGATTTACATGGAGCAGTCTGCCCATGAATTGCAGGAAATTATTGTTTCGGACAATAGTTCAAAATTGCAGGGAGAAAACGTGATGAACGTTGAAAAACTAAACTTAAACGATAATGCCTTAATACAGGGTATTTCATTGTCGGAGAAATTATCAACGGTAGCGGGAGTAAGTAATTTCACTACCGGCGCAGGCATCGGAAAACCGGTTATTCGCGGATTGAGCGGGAATCGCATCGCTGTTTTTTCGCAGGGCGTACGGATTGAAAATCAACAATGGGGCGATGAACACGGCTTAGGGCTTGACGAAAACGGCTACGAACAAGTAGAAATCATCAAAGGTCCTGCCTCGCTTTTGTATGGCGGCGATGCGCTTGGCGGTGTGTTATACTTCTCTGACGAACGTTATGCCAAAGAAAACAGCATCGAAGCCGTATTGGGGTCGGAATACAACACCAATACCAACGGATGGCGGAGCAAAGGAGCTTTCAAACTCTCGAAAGAGCGCTTTCATTGGAATCTGTTTGACGTATATACTACGCACAAAGATTACCGCGATGGAAACAACAATTTTGTGCCCAACAGCTGTTTCCATACCGGCGATTTCAAAACCACTCTCGGATATACCGGCAACAGATTTATAAGCTCGCTGAAATATGGTTTTCTGAACGAAGAATACGGTTTGACAGAGACGGATGATACAAATGATTCAAATGGTGATGGCAAACGGCAACCCGAATTGCTATATCAGGATTTAACAACCCATTTAATCAGTTCGGAAAACACTGTCTTTTTCTCCAACGAATCAAAATTGAAAGTCGATGTCGGAACTATTTTTAATAATCGAAAAGAATTTGAAGACGGTGATGTCGCCGCTTTGGATATGAATTTGGGTACAATATCATACAACGCCAAATGGTATTCGCCAAAAATACAGAAACGATGGGCGTTGATAGCCGGAAGTCAGGGCATGTATCAAACCAACACAAATCATGGCGAAGAAATGTTGATACCCGATGCAACGACCGCCGATATAGGCATTTTTGCCGTATCAAATTATCATTATTCCGAAAAATCGTATTGGCAGGCAGGTTTGCGTGCTGATGGGCGACATATCAACGGAAATGAATCCGCCGATGAAAAGGCGTTTATCCCCGCTTTCTCAAAATCCTATTTTGCTTTTAATTTTTCAACGGGCGTTTTTCAACAAATTGCCGAAAATTGGTCATTTCGGACAAATCTATCTTCAGGATACCGTGCACCCAATATGTTTGAGTTGTTGAGTGATGGCATACACGAAGGAACGAACCGGTACGAAATCGGCAATACGCACCTGAAAACAGAAAACAGTTATCAGATAGACGCTTCATTGAATTATAAATCAAAACATTTGGAATGGTTTGTTTCGCCTTATTTTAACTATATCCGTAACTACATTTATTTGCAACCCTCGTCCGAAATAATAGATGAACTTCCGGTGTATCATTATACACAAGCAGATGCCTGTTTGTATGGTGGAGAAGCCGGTTTCCATCTTCACCCTCACCCTTTGGATTGGTTGCATTTGGAAGGTTCATACAGCAATACTTTTGGCACAGACAAAAAACACAACGATTTACCTCTGATTCCTTCTCAAAAGATAAATACTATGGTCAGTGCAGTCTTTTCGGGGAAGAAAGCGATAAGGAAAATCTCCATTTATCTGCACAATCAATATTCTTTGGCGCAAAATCGTGTTGCCGGTTACGAAACGGCTACTCCCGCATACGATTTGTTCAACACAGGTTTGGCTCTTGAATTGGAATTGAATAAGCAAAAACTGTTATTCAATGTGACTGTAAACAACCTTTTCAACGAAATTTACCACGACCATTTATCACGATATAAAACAGACGGTATCTACAATATGGGACGAAATTTTAATTTCAGATTGAACATTCCGTTACAATGGGAAAACAGAAGATAGATTGTTCATTTGACTCAAAGTCGTATCCTTTAAGCAATTTGCTCAACAGAGAAGATCAGACACACCACCCCCATTAAACAGAGCCGCATCAAAGTTCTTGCGGAATTCGTCAATCAGGTACTAAATTTCAACTATATTTGTATCCTTTTTTAACGGGGTGATTTGATTTTTTAATCACTACAAAAAAACAATCGGCAGTTTAATAATATTATGAGATAATTTTAATTGAACTTCAATATTATTGATAATTTTGTCCCTAATTTTTAATTAAAACTACAACGATGAGAAATGAGATTAAACCCGCTACAGGCAAGTTAGGAGCTTTGGTAGTCGGACTCGGGGGCGCAGTTGCATCAACATTTGTTGTTGGTACGTTGGCTGCTCGTAAAGGAAAAACAAAACCAATAGGCTCTATAACCCAATTGGCAACAATTCGTTTAGGAAAACGAAATGAAAATAAATTCCCTAAAATAAAAGAGGTTGTTCCTCTGGCAGATTTGAATGATATCGTCTTTGGCGGGTGGGATATTTTTCCTGAGAATGTCTATGAAGCTGCGCTTCATGCCGAAGTTTTGGAACAAAAAGACGTGGATTTGGTGAAAGATGAATTACAGATTATCAAACCCATGCCCGGTGCTTTCGACCAAAATTGGGTGAAACGGCTGAACGGTACACACATAAAAAAAGCTGCTACACGTTGGGAATTGGTAGAAGCTCTTCGCAAAGACATCCGTGATTTCAAAGCAACTAACGGTTGCGACAGAATTGTAGTGATTTGGGCTGCCAGTACGGAAACCTATATACCCCTTTGCGAAGAACATAAATCGTTGGCAGCACTTGAGAAAGCAATGAAAGACAACGTTACGGATAAAATTGCACCCAGCATGTGCTATGCTTATGCTGCCGTTGCGGAAGGTGTACCTTTTATCATGGGTGCTCCCAATCTTTGTGTGGATACGCCGGCTATGTGGGCATTTTCCGCAAAACAGAATGTACCTATTTGCGGAAAAGACTTCAAAACGGGACAAACAATGATGAAAACCGTTCTTGCTCCCATGCTGAAAACACGCATGCTTGGACTTAATGGATGGTTCTCAACCAATATACTTGGAAACCGTGACGGCGAAGTGCTTGATGACCCCGATGCATTCAAAACCAAAGAAGTTAGCAAGTTATCGGTAATTGATACCATTCTTCAACCTGATTTATATCCCGATTTATACGGAAATATTTATCATAAAGTACGTATCAACTATTATCCGCCCCGCAAAGACAATAAAGAAGGATGGGACAATATTGACATCGTTGGCTGGATGGGCTATCCGATGCAGTTGAAAGTTGATTTCCTTTGTCGGGATTCTATTTTAGCCGCTCCGTTGGTACTTGACTTGATATTGTTTACCGATTTGGCACAGAGAGCCGGATTCAGTGGCATTCAAGATTGGCTGTCTTTCTACTTCAAAAGCCCGATGCACGACTTTGATCATGTTCCCGAACACGACCTGTTTATTCAATACACCAAATTGAAAAACACCTTACGGAAGATGATTGGGGAAGAAACGATAGATTACTTGGATTAGTTTTTTAATTATAAATTTGAAATATTGAATTCAGATTGATGTTTTTAGTTCAATATTTCAAATTTACTATTTATAATTAAATGAACTACGCCGTCATTGCCGCTGGACAAGGTTCTCGTTTGGTTTCCGAAGGGATAGGCGTGTCAAAACCTTTGATACGTCTTAACGGAGAAAATATGATAGAACGACTTTTTCGTATCTTTCTTGCCAACGATGCGGAATCAGTTAGCGTTATTACGAATGAAGAAATGACGGATGTACATCAATTTTTGAAACAAATCAAATTGCCGGTTCCTCTGAATGTGGTTATTAAAACTACCCCCGATTCGCTTCATAGCTTTTACGAGCTTTCTTCTTTCCTGCAAGGAGGAAAGTTTTGTTTAACCACAGTAGATACCATATTTCTCGAAAAAGAGTTTGCATCTTATATCCGTGTCTTCAAAGAAGACAAAGAAAACGATGCTCTAATGCCGGTAACAGATTATATTGACGACGAAAAGCCTTTGTATGTAAAAACAGATTCCAAATTGCGTATAACCGGATTTCTCGATGAAGCTACGCCCGATATTCGTTATGTTTCCGGAGGAATATACGGATTGAATGGGCAAGCGCTCTCCCTTTTTCGGCAAGCTATGAGAGAGGGGCTTTCACGTATGCGCAATTTTCAGCGGTTAATGATTGCTTCAGGATTGCGCGTGAAGGCTTACCCATTTTCAAAAATTATAGACGTTGATCATGAGACGGATATAAAGAAAGCCGAAGATTTCATCAAATAAAAGGAATTATGAAACACCTGCCAATAGCTGGCATACCACGCAATACTCTTTTTTCTCCCAACCATATTGGAAACGACGCCGCTATCTTTTCAGCGACAGTCGATTTGCTTCAGGAAGCAGGATTTCAAGTAAATGTATATACAGAGCAGGAATTTTCGGAAAAACCGCTGCAAGAAAAGTTTATCTTTACGATGCTTCGGGGCGAGCAAGCCATTCGCCGCTTACAACAAGTTGAAAAAGAAGGAGGAATATCCGTAAACTCCGGACGAGGCATTGAAAACTGTGCGCGTGAACGAATGACACAATTGCTGATGCAACATCATATTCCGCACCCCGATAGTCTAATAATCGACACCGATGAAATGGTTTCTGTTTTTCCTTCCGGAAAGGAAATAACTTCTTGTTGGGTGAAACGCGGAGACTTTCACGCTATTCATAGGGAAGACGTTACTTATGTGCGTAAAGCGGAGCATTTGAAGGAAATAATGGCGGAATATGCCTTACGAGGTATCCGAAGAGTGGTAATAAACGAGCATTTGGAAGGTGATTTGGTGAAATTCTACGGCGTAGCGGGCACGGATTTTTTCCATTGGTTCTACCCATATAATCTGCGACATAGTAAATTCGGACATGAATTAATCAACGGAAAACCAGAGGGATTTCTTTTCTCTGAAAAACACCTGAAAGAAACGTGTGAAGTTACCGCCGGCATATTGGATTTGGTTGTTTATGGAGGTGACTGCATTGTTTCGCCCGATGGGATTGCCCGCATCATTGATTTCAATGATTGGCCGAGCTTTGCTCCCTGTCGCACGGAAGCAAGTCAAGCCATTGCCTCTGCAATAATAAAGACTTTTCAAAAACAAACAATATGAATGAAAAGAAATCAAGGCCTTCTTTAGAATCGACATTAAAATCGGCAGATACGGAAGAAACAATAGACCTTGTTTTTTATCGTCCGATCGGTTATTATTGGGCATTGTTGTTCCATAAATTAGGGATTGTCCCGAATGCAGTAACGATTGCTTCTATCTTTTTAGGAGTAGCCGCCGGGGTTATGTTTTATTCCGACAACTTAATCTATAATGTTATCGGCATGTTGTTATTGATATGGGCGAATATCTATGATAGTGCCGACGGACAGTTGGCGCGTATCTCCGATAAGAAATCCGAAATAGGGAGAGCTTTGGATGGAATTGCAGGAGATCTTTGGTTTTACTCTATCTATTTCTTTATTTGCTTGCGTCTTCATTCCGAATGGTCGTACTGGATATGGATACTGGCGGTAGTTTCTGGGTTTTGCCATAGCAGGCAGGCTGCCATGGCTGATTATTATCGAAACGTTCATCTTTTCTTTCTGAAAGGCAAGTCAGGCAGTGAATTGGATAATTCCAAACAACAGTATGCACAATCTCGTTCCTTATCATGGAAGGGCAATCTTATACCGAAACTGTATCATTATTTCTACGGTGATTATACGGCAGCTCAAGAACAACTGTCTCCCAAGTTTCAACGATTTCTTGCTTTGCTGTATAAATGTTACGGCGAGCAAGTTCCTCAAACATTAGCCGACGACTTTCGGCAAGCAAGTAAACCCTTGATGAAATATGCCAATGTACTCTCTTTCAATACGCGAGTGTTTGTTTTATTCATTGCTCTTTTTGTGGGACAACCGTGGATATACTTTGTTTTTGAACTAACCATACTCAACGGATTGTTAATATATATGATTTATCGTCACGAAGCGTTGAGTAATCGTTTCTATCTCCGGCTAAAAAAACAATCAGGAGGTGAAGAATAAGTTCCGCAATATATTTTTGGGTTTCGGTATCGTAGCCATCGTAGTCATGATACTCTCTTTTGATATGGAGTATAGCGAACTTTGGGGAAATCTGAAACGAATGAGATATTATTTACCGCTTATCTTTGTTCTTTGGGCGGGAATTTATCTATTAAATACATGGTCATGGTATCTCATCATTCGTAATGAGAAAAAGGATCATGTTCCTTTCTTAAAGATATATAAATTCACCATTTCAGGATTTGCACTCAATTCAGTTACTCCTCTGGGAATGATGGGAGGTGAGCCGTATCGTATTATGGAACTAACACCGTATTTAGGCGTGGAACGTGCCACCTCTTCTGCAATTCTTTATATAATGATGCATATCTTTTCACATTTTTGTTTTTGGTTAAGCGCAGTTGTATTATTTGTTTGTCTTTATCCGGTGAGTAAAGGAATGGCGTTTGTATTGGGAGTTATCGTATTGTTGTGTTCGTTGCTCGTTATACTTTTTATAAAGGGATATCGCAATGGAATGGCAGTGGCGGTAATACGCTTGAGTAGTCGTATTCCTTTTCTGAGAAAATACGCTATCTATTTTGCCAATAAATATAAAAAACAATTGGAAACAATAGACCAACAAATCGCTATGCTTCACCAAAAAAGAAAGAGAACCTTTTACGGAACTTTGCTTATAGAATATATGTCCCGTATCGTGTCATGTCTGGAGGTATGGTTTATTTTGAATATTTTGACCGGTAATGTCAGTTTTCTTAATTGTATTCTGATTGTAGCTTTCTCATCATTAATTGCCAATATACTCTTCTTTATGCCTATGCAGTTAGGAGGGCGCGAAGGAGGATTTGCATTGGCAGTCGGCAGTCTTTCTCTTTCGGGAGCATACGGAGTGTACACGGCACTAATAACAAGAGTACGTGAATTTCTTTGGATTATTATAGGTCTTGCATTAATGAAAATAGGGAATAAACGATGACTATTTTAAAAGGTATAAAAGTAATTTCTTTTGACTATGGAGGAACACTTGATTTACCGGGTACACCTTGGTTTAAATTTCTATGGGAATTGATACAAACTAATTTTACTCAAGATATTCCTGTGAGCAAAGAAGCATTTTGGGAGGCTTACGTTTACGGAGAACAACAATTGGAACGTACAGTGGTTCCACCTCATACCGGTTTATTGGATACATTGAAATGTAAATGCCACTATGAGATTGATTATTTAGCGGAAAAAGAACTTTTACCGGATATTTCAGAAGAAGGGAAAAGACGATTGGTTGCACGTTTTGCTTCCTGGATAGCAAGGTCGATACAAGAAGGGGACAATTATAAGGAAAATGTGGGAGTTCTTTCCAGATTATCCAAAACCTATCAAGTGAATGTCGTTTCCAATTATTACGGCAATTTGCAAACGATTTTGGACGAAGCGGGTTTTTCACCCTATATCACTCATGCTATTGATTCTACAGTGGTAGGCATTCGTAAACCCGATTCCGGTATATGGAAACTGGCAATTGAGGCATCCGGTTGTCGTCCTGAGGAAATGTTGGTAGTAGGAGATTCAATGAAAAATGATATTCTCCCTGCACAATCGTTAGGTTGTGTTACAGCCTGGTTGACAAAAGAAACGCCAAAAGAATATAATGGTATAGTGATTGAAAGTTTGTTCGAATTATTACCTATCTGCATATAAATTCAAAGTTTTTACTTATTTTTGTTTTGGTATACTATTTGCAGTTATGTTATTATAGTAATAACCTTTTTAAAAAGAGAGAATTATGAATATAAGTATGATACCTTTTCCGTGGATGCTGTTTATCGGTATTGCTCTGGTAAGCTGGTTGGTACAGGCTAATTTGAAAAGAAAGTTCAAGAAATATTCCAATGTCCCGACAACAAACGGAATGACGGGTCATGATGTGGCAGTCAAAATGTTACGGGATAATGGTATTTATGATGTGGCAGTAACACATGTTCCCGGAATGTTGACCGACCATTACAACCCTGCCAACAAAACCGTCAATTTGAGCGAAGGCGTTTATCTGGGTAATAATGTGATGGCTGCTGCTGTGGCTGCTCACGAATGTGGGCACGCCGTTCAACATGCACGGGCTTATGCACCGTTGGCAATGCGAAGCGCTTTAGTACCTGCCGTTAGTTTTGCATCGCAATGGATGAGTATCTTGTTGTTAGCAGGCATTTTGTTGATTAACAGATTTCCGGGATTGTTGCTCATCGGCATCATCTTGTATGCCCTTACCACTTTGTTTAGTTTTGTTACTTTACCGGTTGAAATCAATGCCAGCAGACGCGCGTTGGTGTGGCTGAACGGAGCCGGAATAACAAACTCGTATAATCATAGCAAAGCCGAAGATGCCCTTCGTTCGGCAGCTTATACATACGTGGTGGCTGCACTCGGTTCGTTGGCTACGTTGATATACTACATAATGATATTTATCGGTAGAAGAAATTGATTGCCGGCATAATGAAGAAAATCACAATAGCCATAGACGGCTTTTCTTCCTGCGGTAAAAGCACTATGGCTAAGGACTTAGCCGGACAAATAGGATATATCTACATGGATAGCGGAGCTATGTATCGCGCTGTTACTTTATATGCCATAGAAAACGGTATTATAAAAGAAGATGCAATAGATGAAGAGAAACTAAGACACCACTTGAATAACGTTCGGATTACTTTCCGGTTGAACCTTCAAACCCAATCTCCCGACACATACCTGAATGACATGAATGTGGAAGATAAAATCAGGAGCATGGAAGTGTCTGCCAAAGTCAGCCCTGTCAGCACATTGGGATTTGTTCGCACAGCAATGGTCGCACAGCAACAGAGAGCCGGAAAGGAAAAAGGTATTGTCATGGACGGGAGAGACATTGGTACCGTTGTATTCCCTGATGCCGAATTGAAGGTGTTCGTCATTGCTTCTGCGCAGATACGTGCGCAACGCAGATACGATGAATTGAAAGCCAAAGGAAAAGAAACCGATTTCGACGAAATATTGAAGAATGTAAAAGAACGTGATTACATAGATCAAAACCGTGAGATAAGCCCTTTGCGCAAAGCCGACGATGCAATATTGCTTGATAATTCTCAAATGACCCTTACCGAACAAAAAGAATGGCTTTTGGAACAATACCACAAAACCCTTCTGAAATAAACGAGAGTTTGATGTCGGCAAAGTATGTGCGTATTGTAAAAGTAAATCATGGTTCGGGTAGAAATAGATGAAAAGTCGGGGTTCTGTTTTGGAGTAGTTACCGCCATTTACAAAGCGGAAGAAGAATTGAACAAAGGCGACACACTCTATTGCTTGGGAGATATTGTGCATAACAGCCGTGAAGTGGAGCGACTAAAAGCGATGGGACTGGTCACTATCAACCGCGAAAAGTTTAAAACATTGCGCAATGCCAAAGTGTTGCTTCGTGCCCATGGCGAACCACCGGAAACTTACCGGACAGCACTTGGAAACAACGTTGAAATCATTGATGCTACCTGTCCGGTAGTGCTCCGTCTGCAAAATAAGATTAAAAAGAAATATCTGCAAAGGGACGATAGCGAAACGCAGATTGTTATTTATGGGAAAAACGGTCATGCGGAGGTATTGGGATTAGTCGGTCAAACCGAAGGCAAAGCCATCGTTATAGAAGAGCCGGACGATATACGGAAACTTGATCTTAACAAAAATATCCGGTTGTATTCGCAAACCACCATGTCGTTGGATAAGTTCAGAGAGATAGTAACATACATACGTGAGCATATTTCTCCGAACGTTACTTTTGAATATCACGACACTATCTGCCGGCAAGTAGGTAACCGGATATTCAATATCCAAAAATTTGCCGTTTCACATGATTTGATATTCTTTGCCAGCGGGAAGAAGAGTTCCAACGGAAAGGTGTTGTTTAGCGAGTGCCTGAAAGTAAATTCCAATTCTCATTTGATAGAAAATACAGACGACATAGATAAATCGTTGCTTCGCGATGTCCGTTCTATCGGCATCTGCGGTGCTACGTCCACACCCAAATGGTTGATGGAAGAAGTAGCTTCTTATGTAAAATCATACTTTTAAAGATTATGTATCGGCAAGCTATCAAGGACTATTTGCATACGCACGAGCATCAACGCATCAATCTAAAATCCGTTCTTTTTGATATGGACGGAGTGTTGTTCGACTCCATGCCCAATCATGCCAATGCATGGCATAAAGCAATGAAAGCCCACGATTTGGATTTAAGTTTTGAAGAAGCTTATCTACATGAAGGGCGTACAGGTGCAGATACTATCAACATCATTTGTAAACGGCAACTGAATCGTGAAGCTTCTCCCGAAGAAATAGAAACGATGTATCACGATAAAACCGTAGAGTTCAACACATATCCGTTGGCGGAACGTATGCCCGGAACAAAGAATTTGTTGCGTAAGATAAAAGATACGGGAGTAATCTCTACCGTAGTTACCGGGTCAGGACAAAGTTCTTTGCTCGAACGTTTGGAAGGGAGCTATCCCGGACTGTTTCATCTCGAACTGATGGTTACCGCTTTTGACGTAACGTATGGTAAGCCTCATCCGGAGCCATATCTCATGGCATTGACCAAGGGCAGTTGGGAGGCTAATGAAGCCATCGTGGTAGAGAACGCCCCTTTGGGTGTGGAAGCTGGTGTAAGGGCGGGTATTTTTACGATTGCCGTCAATACCGGACCGTTGGCAGATAAGGTTTTGACCAGTGCCGGAGCCAATTTGCTGTTTCCCTCCATGCAAGCTCTATCTGGTGCTTGGGAGGAACTTTATGCGGAATTTAACAGAGAATTATAAAAATTCCAATGAGCTATAAAGATGAAATCGTATTGTATCAACCGGACAATTCTATCCAATTAGAGGTAAGAGTGGAAGATGAAACCGTTTGGCTGAATCAATCGCAAATGGTTGAACTATTTAATATGTAAATTCAATGAGTAAATGCAACTGAAGTACGAAAGAAGTTCGGGGTTAACCTATTAATTTAATTGATTAATCGCACCATTCTTGGACTTATCGGCTCCCATTATTATGGGGCTTTTTTTATCTCCTAATTTCCAACTTCTTTCCAATATTCTTTCTTCTCCGCCCTTTCCTTCACCTTCTTTTTTATAAGATATTTCTAATACTAACCCGCCATCAAATAGTTCATTTAATCTTACGTTTTTTTATAAACACAGAGGCACAGAGACATGAAGAATCTACAAACTCTGTGCCTCTGAGTCTCTGTGTTAAAACCAATTTAGACTATACTATCTTGATAGCAATTTGGTATAAGAACAGCTTTACTCGAACTCACGAGAAAGCAGTAAAAGTCCTGCATTAAACGGTGTCCTGCGTGCATGCTAAGCGGTTCTGTCCCTATTCTGTCCGATCGCTCTCCGATTCCTCCCTGATCCCTCCCCACTTCCCAAGCGGATATAGATGTCCGAAGAAGCCCCTCGAATACGCCTCGGATGGGTTGCGGACCGCTAAGAGAACGATAACAAAAGGGTAAAAATTAGGTGATTTCGCGGTTTTTTCATATCTTGGGGATGCGTAAGGAGAACATTGCGGGATAACGCAACACAACGCTATTCTCAAATTTAATACGTTTATTTTGGAAAAACGTAGAAATGTTTGCCTTAATAATCGTGCTTTTTGTACCTTTGTCGTTGTGATTGGCTCCGTAGCTTAGTGAATAGAGCGTCAGATTCCGGTTCTGAAGGTCGCGGGTTTGAATCCCGCCGGGGTCACAGGAAGTTGCAAGCAGTAGAAGGGAGTTTAACGCTTTATCTATTGCTTACTTTTTTGTTAGACAATTTCATGTTTGAAACCAATTTGCAATTCCATCTTTTCTGCTACCCATTTGCCCCTGTATAAAGTTCGCTTAGTTCTAACCAACGCATGGTCTTTTCGTCTATCAGGTTGTTTATTTCAGGGAGATGCTTGGATTTTTCAGTCAGTTCGTCAACGGATAGTGTTCCACTACACAGAGCATCTTCAAGGGATTTCTTCTCTGTTTCGAGTTCGATTATCTCTGTCTCCAATAATTCAAACTCGTGCTTTTCCTTGAAACCCATCTTTCGCTTCTCTTTCGGGCGGATGTGTACGCTCTTTTCTTCTTGAGGTTTCTCTGTCCGCTTTTCTTCTTGCCGTCGGATTTCCTTCCAATCATGGTAGTCGGTATAGTTGCCGGGGAAGTTGCGAATATCACCCTGTCCGTTGAATACGAATAAATGGTCAACCACTTTATCCATAAAATAACGGTCGTGCGAAACAACGATAACACAGCCTTTGAAGTTCTGCAAGTATTCTTCAAATATATTGAGCGTGATGATATCCAAATCGTTGGTGGGTTCATCAAGTATCAGGAAGTTGGGATTACGCATCAATACGGTACAAAGATACAGGCGACGACGTTCTCCCCCACTTAGCTTATAGACGTAGTCGTGTTGCTTTTCAGGGGCGAACAGGAAATGTTGCAGGAATTGTGAGGCGGTGAGTTGCTTTCCGTTGCCTAACTCAATAACTTCGGCGATGTTTTGCACAACATCAATGACCTTCATCTGCTCGTCAAATGACAAACCTTCCTGTGAATAATATCCGAAACGGACGGTTTCACCAATATCCAATGTACCGCTATCGGGCATTATTTCTTTTATCAATATTTTGACAAAGGTGGATTTGCCCGTACCGTTGTTTCCTACAATACCCGCCTTCTCGTAGCGTGAAAAGATGTAGGAGAAATCGTCGAGTATCTTTATATGCTCGAAACGCTTACAAAGATGTTCGGCTTCAAATATTTTAGAGCCTATATAAGAGGCTTTTATTTCCAGTTTGACGTTATTGTTAGTGATACGCTGTTTGGCGACCTTCTCCAAGTCGTAGAATGCTTCTTCCCTGTAACGGGCTTTGTGTCCGCGAGCTTGGGGCATTCGTCTCATCCAGTCCAGCTCTGTGCGGTATAAGTTGTTGGCACGGGTAATCTCGCTGTTTGTTGCATCAACCCGTTCTTGACGTTTCGTGAGATAATAGCTGTAATTGCCTTTGTATTGGTAAAGCTGTTTGTTGTCTATCTCCCATATCTCGGAACATACACGGTCGAGGAAATAGCGGTCGTGAGTAACCATCAGGAGGCTAAGGTTGACAGTACGTTGCAAGTAATCTTCCAACCATTCCGTCATATCCAAATCAAGGTGGTTGGTAGGCTCATCCAACAGTAGTAAATCCGGTTCGTTGATAAGGGTATTAGCCAATGCTACTCGTTTGAGTTGTCCGCCGGAAAGGTATTTTATAGGTTGGTCGAAGTCCCGTATCTTTAATTGGGATAAGATTTGTTTGGCTTTCCGTTCATAGTCCCACGCCTTTTCTCTGTCCATACAAACGAGGAGATCGTCTAATCCAGGATGTCCTTCCGTTGCCATACACTTTTCATAATTCCTTATCAATTCCACGATAGGACTGCCGTGATGGAAACAGGCTTCAAGTACCGTTAATTCCTGAGGGTATTGCGGATCTTGCTCCAAATATCCTATGCGGATGTCGCGACGAAAGGTAACCTTTCCGGTATCATATCCTTCTTTGCCGGTAAGAATATTCAATAATGAGGTCTTTCCTGCTCCGTTTTTAGCTATCAAACCAATGCGCTGTCCCTCGTCAATACCGAAAGATATGTTTTCAAAGAGAATAAGGTCTCCGAACGACTTTTTTAAACCTTCTACCTGTAAATTAATCATATCGCTTTAGTAACAGTTGTGTACGGAGGAAAGATATAAAAAAAAATAATCCCACGAAAACGCGGGATTTAATGATGCAAATATAATGATTCGTTTTATCTATGACATACAACAAAGCAGAATATTTAACATGTAGAAGTATCCTCTCTCTCTCTTTTCTTCTTTTCGATAATAAAAGCAACAATAAGCCCTGCACCACCTAAGAATAATACAGATGCACCGTATGCCACACTGGTTACCTGTTGGACTTCCCAATTGCTCATTACCTCTTCCGTAACAAGATAGCGGAGATTCACGAGGGTATAAATATTGACGAAAAAACCTGTTAACAATCCCAATCCTATCCCCATCAACAAACAACCTACCTTTAATGAACCGAAAGAAAAGCGAGTACCCCTATAACCGGGCAACGAGAGCCTGCTCCATTCAATAGGTGCGGTAAGTTTATCGCCCAGCTTTTCAATAATAGTGAGACGTTCGCGTTTGCGCACAAACAATTCAAACAGTTTATAGATTCCTAAAGTAATAATGCCCACGACAAGGGGAGCCACAACAAAATCCATCATAATCGTAATGTGTTTTAAGTAAATAAAAAGTAAATAATCTGGTTCTTTGTGTTGTTTGACGCAGAAAACAGGAAAAGGTTACAAGCCATGTATCTGTAACTTTTTTCTACCTCGTGCGTCTAATGAAATGTAATGAATGCACAAGAAGAGACTTTGTATATCAAACGAATATTGGATGGAGAAACGGAATTGTATTCCCTTTTTCTCGACCATTACAGCCGTCTTATCCATTCACTGGTATCGCAAATCGTTTCTTCTCCGTCAGATGCGGAAGAATTGGTTCAGGATGTTTTTATGAAAGCGTTTCGTAATTTAAGCGGATATAAATCGGAATGCAGTTTCTCTACATGGCTCTACCGGATTGCCTACAATACAGCCATATCTGCTGTCAGAAAGAGAAAGCAAGAGTTTCTTTATATCGAAGAGAATGCCATTGAAAATGTTCCCGACGAGAAAGTCGATGAATTGCTTTGCCCTACCGATAATGAAGAACGGATAGAACAACTTGTGCGAGCTATTGACTTGTTAGAGGCAGAAGAAAAAGCACTCATCACCCTATTCTATTATGACGAAAAGCCGATAGCGGAAATTACAGAGATACTAAAAATGACTCAAACAAACGTGAAAGTAAAGCTACACCGTATCCGCAAGAAACTATCTATTTTGATAAACAACAAACAACTATGAATACCGATATATTGAAGCAAGCATTGAAGAACAGGGTAGATAACAGAGAACTATCCTCAAACTTTACCTACCATGTCATGCAGAAAGTTCAAAAGGAAGCGAAAAGGCAACATCTCTGGAAACAAGTAGTCGGCTGGCTGCCGTTGATTGTCGCTTGCATGTTTCTGATTGGCTTAGCCGTATATGTTCTCGTGTACGATATGAAATTTAATCCGGCAGATTATATGCCCCATTTCAACATGTTCCTGTCTTCTTCACAAATAATATACTTCTATAGCTATATCGGTATTTTAACACTCGGACTTTTAGGACTGGATTATTGGTTCAGGAAAGAAAGGAGCAAGTCAAAAGACAAGTAGCTTTCCTGCAATACACATTCATATCCGCAGTTTCATGCCTGCCAAAATAGTGTCCGGCTTCAACGTAAAAAGGCTACGCATCTCACCTGCCATGCAAAACCCACAACGGTCACATATACCGGCGGTTTTTCCCTGACACTCGGCAAGCCTTGTACCGTCTGCCATAATAAAGTTGCTTACCCAGCATTGTTTAGGGAAATTGTTTGTCTTCATCAGGCGCAAACCGGACACAGAATTCATAATCGGATATCCTTCTTTTTTCATCCGAATGATATCGTCTATGATTTTTCTCCTCGTGCCCCAATCCACAAACAAATATTCCGTGCCTCTGAAGGGAGTGTGAAAGTTTAAGGAAATAGAGCGGATATAAGGATTTTCTTTGGCAAACTTAATACAATCTTTTACGGAAGGATAGTTTAAACTATTGATTACCATATTAACACATAAGTGAGGGTGTCCACTCTCTTTACTATTTTGCACCAAACGTTCAAACGTACCTTTGCCGCGAATTTCTTCGTGGTAAGTTCCCATACCGTCCAAACTTACCCATATAGAATCGGCTTCGCAGGAAGCAAAAGGAAGTTGCGCATTAGTGGTAACGGTAATAGAAAAGAAACCTATCTCCTTAGCCAAACGGACCAAATGATTGATAGTGTATTCCCCATCACTCCATATCATTGGCTCTCCCCCCTCGAAATCAACAAAACGAGAACCTTGCCGATAGGAATACGCTAATTCTTCCTTAATCTGACGATATGTTTTGATGTACGGGTTATCTTTTTTATAAACCGTACAATGACGACATTTCAGATTGCATTTCTCGGAGATGAACAGCACTGTTTGTAAAGGCTTTTGCTTTCCTGAAAACCTAACTTTAAAAAACCAAAAGGCAAGATAGATTAGTTTACGCATATCGTTAACGTGTTTTCAGGAGACTATACAATTGACTATCATTATAATAAGACACAGAAAAGATAACAGATTACGAGCCAAATACCACCGAAGCATAAACCAAGAGATGCCGGCTTTTTCCATCCGTTCCCAATTAGACATGGGTCCCATCCAAAAGCGGGGTGAAAACTTCTTATAAGGATCCTTCACAAACTGTATCATCAGATAGACCAAACTAACCGCCATGGGCAATGTGAGTGCCGTCAACAAATAATATGGTGACAAGAAACGGGCAAAAACACCATAAAACACAAGGAAATAGGATGCAAACAGCAATAAAGCAAGGACAAACAACATCGCTTTTTTACTCTTTAACAAAACGGCTAAGGTCATCTTTCCTACTTTGCAATCAGGTCCATAATCCATAATGGAATGGGTATAAAGAATGTTTGCTACCAGCAAGCCTATGGGAACGGATATGAAATAGAGCGATACATCCAACTTTCCACACGCAGCATAATATACCCCACTCATCAAGAGGGGACCGAACATTAATCCGGTTTGCAGTTCCCCCAATCCCCTGTAGCTTAACCGTAAGGGCGGACCGGAATAGAAAAACCCCAACCCCGCCGTTATGAGCATGAAGTATAAAATTACATTTCCCCGCTTGAGAAAGATCATCAAACCTATTGCCAATGCTACGGCACAAAAGACGATACATGCTGCCAAAAGCTGATTTAAGGTAGCTTTACCGGAAGTGAGATACTCGCATTTGGCTATTCGTGCGCGCATACCTTCCCGTACCATTTGTTGCCTGTAGCCCGTTTCTTTTTTTCGATAATCAAAATAGTCGTCAAAAAGATTCACCCCCAAATGCCCTATTATTACACCTATTACGCCTAAAAGAGCATATAACCATGAAAAACCGGATTGTTTAAATGCCATACTTACCGCCAAAACAGCAGGAAGTATGCTTTGCGGTAAAGATGTGCTACGGGCGTTTCCAAACCAAAAGCGTATTGCTTGTATCATCGTTGTATTATTGATTTGAGGAACAAAGGTAATATTTTTTCCAAACAGCAAAAGGTATTGTTTGTATCTTTTGATTATATACGCGGGTGCGCGTAATAGATATTCAGCATAAACGCAACCGAAGACTTAGAAAATTGCTTACTTTTGATTCACCCAAAATTATTATCCAAAAACAAAGTCTATCTCTTTCTCCTAATATGTCCGAACCGGTAGCTGTCCGCTATTGTTGGGACGACACTTCCACTATCGAGTTATTTTCGGAAGAAGGCAACCTGCCGGTGTCACCGTTTCGCACGGACACATGGTAACCCATTCTCCAAGATAATTATATTTTACATGTTTATCGTAATTTTTTGCATTTTTATTATTTTTAACAACACTACTTTTGTAAAAAGTTTTAAAGGCTTGAACTAATACATATACTCAAGATGAAGCAAAAATTGTCCATATATTTTCCGCCTGAAAGCCCAATAATAGCGGGGATGAGGAAGTTCGGCATGAACTTTGCAGAGAGAGATTACAGACATATATACATAATTATATACGCGGGTGCGCGCAATTTAAGAAACTTTTTTTACAATTTATATATAGTCAGAACTATTTTCCGGCAAAACAGATGCACGGAACAGCGGTGGGACGAAATACTCGTTCAATCGTTGCTCCGTTTTTTTATTCGTCCCGTTTTATTTCCACGAATTTCTTTACAGGATGTGCGAACCCGAAGTCATCTGTTAAAAATAATAAAAATGCAAAAAATTACGATAAACATGTAAAATATAATTATCTTGGAGAATGGGTTACCATGTGTCCGTGCGAAACGGTGACACCGGCAGGTTGCCTTCTTCCGAAAATAACTCGATAGTGGAAGTGTCGTCCCAACAATAGCGGACAGCTACCGGTTCGGACATATTAGGAGAAAGAGATAGACTTTGTTTTTGGATAATAATTTTGGGTGAATCAAAAGTAAGCAATTTTCTAAGTCTTCGGTTGCGTTTATGCTGAATATCTATTACGCGCACCCGCGTATATAATCAAAAGATACAAACAATACCTTTTGCTGTTTGGAAAAAATATTACCTTTGTTCCTCAAATCAATAATACAACGATGATACAAGCAATACGCTTTTGGTTTGGAAACGCCCGTAGCACATCTTTACCGCAAAGCATACTTCCTGCTGTTTTGGCGGTAAGTATGGCATTTAAACAATCCGGTTTTTCATGGTTATATGCTCTTTTAGGCGTAATAGGTGTAATAATAGGGCATTTGGGGGTGAATCTTTTTGACGACTATTTTGATTATCGAAAAAAAGAAACGGGCTACAGGCAACAAATGGTACGGGAAGGTATGCGCGCACGAATAGCCAAATGCGAGTATCTCACTTCCGGTAAAGCTACCTTAAATCAGCTTTTGGCAGCATGTATCGTCTTTTGTGCCGTAGCATTGGCAATAGGTTTGATGATCTTTCTCAAGCGGGGAAATGTAATTTTATACTTCATGCTCATAACGGCGGGGTTGGGGTTTTTCTATTCCGGTCCGCCCTTACGGTTAAGCTACAGGGGATTGGGGGAACTGCAAACCGGATTAATGTTCGGTCCCCTCTTGATGAGTGGGGTATATTATGCTGCGTGTGGAAAGTTGGATGTATCGCTCTATTTCATATCCGTTCCCATAGGCTTGCTGGTAGCAAACATTCTTTATACCCATTCCATTATGGATTATGGACCTGATTGCAAAGTAGGAAAGATGACCTTAGCCGTTTTGTTAAAGAGTAAAAAAGCGATGTTGTTTGTCCTTGCTTTATTGCTGTTTGCATCCTATTTCCTTGTGTTTTATGGTGTTTTTGCCCGTTTCTTGTCACCATATTATTTGTTGACGGCACTCACATTGCCCATGGCGGTTAGTTTGGTCTATCTGATGATACAGTTTGTGAAGGATCCTTATAAGAAGTTTTCACCCCGCTTTTGGATGGGACCCATGTCTAATTGGGAACGGATGGAAAAAGCCGGCATCTCTTGGTTTATGCTTCGGTGGTATTTGGCTCGTAATCTGTTATCTTTTCTGTGTCTTATTATAATGATAGTCAATTGTATAGTCTCCTGAAAACACGTTAACGATATGCGTAAACTAATCTATCTTGCCTTTTGGTTTTTTAAAGTTAGGTTTTCAGGAAAGCAAAAGCCTTTACAAACAGTGCTGTTCATCTCCGAGAAATGCAATCTGAAATGTCGTCATTGTACGGTTTATAAAAAAGATAACCCGTACATCAAAACATATCGTCAGATTAAGGAAGAATTAGCGTATTCCTATCGGCAAGGTTCTCGTTTTGTTGATTTCGAGGGGGGAGAGCCAATGATATGGAGTGATGGGGAATACACTATCAATCATTTGGTCCGTTTGGCTAAGGAGATAGGTTTCTTTTCTATTACCGTTACCACTAATGCGCAACTTCCTTTTGCTTCCTGCGAAGCCGATTCTATATGGGTAAGTTTGGACGGTATGGGAACTTACCACGAAGAAATTCGCGGCAAAGGTACGTTTGAACGTTTGGTGCAAAATAGTAAAGAGAGTGGACACCCTCACTTATGTGTTAATATGGTAATCAATAGTTTAAACTATCCTTCCGTAAAAGATTGTATTAAGTTTGCCAAAGAAAATCCTTATATCCGCTCTATTTCCTTAAACTTTCACACTCCCTTCAGAGGCACGGAATATTTGTTTGTGGATTGGGGCACGAGGAGAAAAATCATAGACGATATCATTCGGATGAAAAAAGAAGGATATCCGATTATGAATTCTGTGTCCGGTTTGCGCCTGATGAAGACAAACAATTTCCCTAAACAATGCTGGGTAAGCAACTTTATTATGGCAGACGGTACAAGGCTTGCCGAGTGTCAGGGAAAAACCGCCGGTATATGTGACCGTTGTGGGTTTTGCATGGCAGGTGAGATGCGTAGCCTTTTTACGTTGAAGCCGGACACTATTTTGGCAGGCATGAAACTGCGGATATGAATGTGTATTGCAGGAAAGCTACTTGTCTTTTGACTTGCTCCTTTCTTTCCTGAACCAATAATCCAGTCCTAAAAGTCCGAGTGTTAAAATACCGATATAGCTATAGAAGTATATTATTTGTGAAGAAGACAGGAACATGTTGAAATGGGGCATATAATCTGCCGGATTAAATTTCATATCGTACACGAGAACATATACGGCTAAGCCAATCAGAAACATGCAAGCGACAATCAACGGCAGCCAGCCGACTACTTGTTTCCAGAGATGTTGCCTTTTCGCTTCCTTTTGAACTTTCTGCATGACATGGTAGGTAAAGTTTGAGGATAGTTCTCTGTTATCTACCCTGTTCTTCAATGCTTGCTTCAATATATCGGTATTCATAGTTGTTTGTTGTTTATCAAAATAGATAGTTTCTTGCGGATACGGTGTAGCTTTACTTTCACGTTTGTTTGAGTCATTTTTAGTATCTCTGTAATTTCCGCTATCGGCTTTTCGTCATAATAGAATAGGGTGATGAGTGCTTTTTCTTCTGCCTCTAACAAGTCAATAGCTCGCACAAGTTGTTCTATCCGTTCTTCATTATCGGTAGGGCAAAGCAATTCATCGACTTTCTCGTCGGGAACATTTTCAATGGCATTCTCTTCGATATAAAGAAACTCTTGCTTTCTCTTTCTGACAGCAGATATGGCTGTATTGTAGGCAATCCGGTAGAGCCATGTAGAGAAACTGCATTCCGATTTATATCCGCTTAAATTACGAAACGCTTTCATAAAAACATCCTGAACCAATTCTTCCGCATCTGACGGAGAAGAAACGATTTGCGATACCAGTGAATGGATAAGACGGCTGTAATGGTCGAGAAAAAGGGAATACAATTCCGTTTCTCCATCCAATATTCGTTTGATATACAAAGTCTCTTCTTGTGCATTCATTACATTTCATTAGACGCACGAGGTAGAAAAAAGTTACAGATACATGGCTTGTAACCTTTTCCTGTTTTCTGCGTCAAACAACACAAAGAACCAGATTATTTACTTTTTATTTACTTAAAACACATTACGATTATGATGGATTTTGTTGTGGCTCCCCTTGTCGTGGGCATTATTACTTTAGGAATCTATAAACTGTTTGAATTGTTTGTGCGCAAACGCGAACGTCTCACTATTATTGAAAAGCTGGGCGATAAACTTACCGCACCTATTGAATGGAGCAGGCTCTCGTTGCCCGGTTATAGGGGTACTCGCTTTTCTTTCGGTTCATTAAAGGTAGGTTGTTTGTTGATGGGGATAGGATTGGGATTGTTAACAGGTTTTTTCGTCAATATTTATACCCTCGTGAATCTCCGCTATCTTGTTACGGAAGAGGTAATGAGCAATTGGGAAGTCCAACAGGTAACCAGTGTGGCATACGGTGCATCTGTATTATTCTTAGGTGGTGCAGGGCTTATTGTTGCTTTTATTATCGAAAAGAAGAAAAGAGAGAGAGAGGATACTTCTACATGTTAAATATTCTGCTTTGTTGTATGTCATAGATAAAACGAATCATTATATTTGCATCATTAAATCCCGCGTTTTCGTGGGATTATTTTTTTTTATATCTTTCCTCCGTACACAACTGTTACTAAAGCGATATGATTAATTTACAGGTAGAAGGTTTAAAAAAGTCGTTCGGAGACCTTATTCTCTTTGAAAACATATCTTTCGGTATTGACGAGGGACAGCGCATTGGTTTGATAGCTAAAAACGGAGCAGGAAAGACCTCATTATTGAATATTCTTACCGGCAAAGAAGGATATGATACCGGAAAGGTTACCTTTCGTCGCGACATCCGCATAGGATATTTGGAGCAAGATCCGCAATACCCTCAGGAATTAACGGTACTTGAAGCCTGTTTCCATCACGGCAGTCCTATCGTGGAATTGATAAGGAATTATGAAAAGTGTATGGCAACGGAAGGACATCCTGGATTAGACGATCTCCTCGTTTGTATGGACAGAGAAAAGGCGTGGGACTATGAACGGAAAGCCAAACAAATCTTATCCCAATTAAAGATACGGGACTTCGACCAACCTATAAAATACCTTTCCGGCGGACAACTCAAACGAGTAGCATTGGCTAATACCCTTATCAACGAACCGGATTTACTACTGTTGGATGAGCCTACCAACCACCTTGATTTGGATATGACGGAATGGTTGGAAGATTACTTGCAACGTACTGTCAACCTTAGCCTCCTGATGGTTACTCACGACCGCTATTTCCTCGACCGTGTATGTTCCGAGATATGGGAGATAGACAACAAACAGCTTTACCAATACAAAGGCAATTACAGCTATTATCTCACGAAACGTCAAGAACGGGTTGATGCAACAAACAGCGAGATTACCCGTGCCAACAACTTATACCGCACAGAGCTGGACTGGATGAGACGAATGCCCCAAGCTCGCGGACACAAAGCCCGTTACAGGGAAGAAGCATTCTACGACTTGGAGAAGGTCGCCAAACAGCGTATCACTAACAATAACGTCAAACTGGAAATAAAAGCCTCTTATATAGGCTCTAAAATATTTGAAGCCGAACATCTTTGTAAGCGTTTCGAGCATATAAAGATACTCGACGATTTCTCCTACATCTTTTCACGCTACGAGAAGGCGGGTATTGTAGGAAACAACGGTACGGGCAAATCCACCTTTGTCAAAATATTGATAAAAGAAATAATGCCCGATAGCGGTACATTGGATATTGGTGAAACCGTCCGTTTCGGATATTATTCACAGGAAGGTTTGTCATTTGACGAGCAGATGAAGGTCATTGATGTTGTGCAAAACATCGCCGAAGTTATTGAGTTAGGCAACGGAAAGCAACTCACCGCCTCACAATTCCTGCAACATTTCCTGTTCGCCCCTGAAAAGCAACACGACTACGTCTATAAGCTAAGTGGGGGAGAACGTCGTCGCCTGTATCTTTGTACCGTATTGATGCGTAATCCCAACTTCCTGATACTTGATGAACCCACCAACGATTTGGATATCATCACGCTCAATATATTTGAAGAATACTTGCAGAACTTCAAAGGCTGTGTTATCGTTGTTTCGCACGACCGTTATTTTATGGATAAAGTGGTTGACCATTTATTCGTATTCAACGGACAGGGTGATATTCGCAACTTCCCCGGCAACTATACCGACTACCATGATTGGAAGGAAATCCGACGGCAAGAAGAAAAGCGGACAGAGAAACCTCAAGAAGAAAAGAGCGTACACATCCGCCCGAAAGAGAAGCGAAAGATGGGTTTCAAGGAAAAGCACGAGTTTGAATTATTGGAGACAGAGATAATCGAACTCGAAACAGAGAAGAAATCCCTTGAAGATGCTCTGTGTAGTGGAACACTATCCGTTGACGAACTGACTGAAAAATCCAAGCATCTCCCTGAAATAAACAACCTGATAGACGAAAAGACCATGCGTTGGTTAGAACTAAGCGAACTTTATACAGGGGCAAATGGGTAGCAGAAAAGATGGAATTGCAAATTGGTTTCAAACATGAAATTGTCTAACAAAAAAGTAAGCAATAGATAAAGCGTTAAACTCCCTTCTACTGCTTGCAACTTCCTGTGACCCCGGCGGGATTCAAACCCGCGACCTTCAGAACCGGAATCTGACGCTCTATTCACTAAGCTACGGAGCCAATCACAACGACAAAGGTACAAAAAGCACGATTATTAAGGCAAACATTTCTACGTTTTTCCAAAATAAACGTATTAAATTTGAGAATAGCGTTGTGTTGCGTTATCCCGCAATGTTCTCCTTACGCATCCCCAAGATATGAAAAAACCGCGAAATCACCTAATTTTTACCCTTTTGTTATCGTTCTCTTAGCGGTCCGCAACCCATCCGAGGCGTATTCGAGGGGCTTCTTCGGACATCTATATCCGCTTGGGAAGTGGGGAGGGATCAGGGAGGAATCGGAGAGCGATCGGACAGAATAGGGACAGAACCGCTTAGCATGCACGCAGGACACCGTTTAATGCAGGACTTTTACTGCTTTCTCGTGAGTTCGAGTAAAGCTGTTCTTATACCAAATTGCTATCAAGATAGTATAGTCTAAATTGGTTTTAACACAGAGACTCAGAGGCACAGAGTTTGTAGATTCTTCATGTCTCTGTGCCTCTGTGTTTATAAAAAAACGTAAGATTAAATGAACTATTTGATGGCGGGTTAGTATTAGAAATATCTTATAAAAAAGAAGGTGAAGGAAAGGGCGGAGAAGAAAGAATATTGGAAAGAAGTTGGAAATTAGGAGATAAAAAAAGCCCCATAATAATGGGAGCCGATAAGTCCAAGAATGGTGCGATTAATCAATTAAATTAATAGGTTAACCCCGAACTTCTTTCGTACTTCAGTTGCATTTACTCATTGAATTTACATATTAAATAGTTCAACCATTTGCGATTGATTCAGCCAAACGGTTTCATCTTCCACTCTTACCTCTAATTGGATAGAATTGTCCGGTTGATACAATACGATTTCATCTTTATAGCTCATTGGAATTTTTATAATTCTCTGTTAAATTCCGCATAAAGTTCCTCCCAAGCACCAGATAGAGCTTGCATGGAGGGAAACAGCAAATTGGCTCCGGCACTGGTCAAAACCTTATCTGCCAACGGTCCGGTATTGACGGCAATCGTAAAAATACCCGCCCTTACACCAGCTTCCACACCCAAAGGGGCGTTCTCTACCACGATGGCTTCATTAGCCTCCCAACTGCCCTTGGTCAATGCCATGAGATATGGCTCCGGATGAGGCTTACCATACGTTACGTCAAAAGCGGTAACCATCAGTTCGAGATGAAACAGTCCGGGATAGCTCCCTTCCAAACGTTCGAGCAAAGAACTTTGTCCTGACCCGGTAACTACGGTAGAGATTACTCCCGTATCTTTTATCTTACGCAACAAATTCTTTGTTCCGGGCATACGTTCCGCCAACGGATATGTGTTGAACTCTACGGTTTTATCGTGATACATCGTTTCTATTTCTTCGGGAGAAGCTTCACGATTCAGTTGCCGTTTACAAATGATGTTGATAGTATCTGCACCTGTACGCCCTTCATGTAGATAAGCTTCTTCAAAACTTAAATCCAAATCGTGGGCTTTCATTGCTTTATGCCATGCATTGGCATGATTGGGCATGGAGTCGAACAACACTCCGTCCATATCAAAAAGAACGGATTTTAGATTGATGCGTTGATGCTCGTGCGTATGCAAATAGTCCTTGATAGCTTGCCGATACATAATCTTTAAAAGTATGATTTTACATAAGAAGCTACTTCTTCCATCAACCATTTGGGTGTGGACGTAGCACCGCAGATGCCGATAGAACGGACATCGCGAAGCAACGATTTATCTATGTCGTCTGTATTTTCTATCAAATGAGAATTGGAATTTACTTTCAGGCACTCGCTAAACAACACCTTTCCGTTGGAACTCTTCTTCCCGCTGGCAAAGAATATCAAATCATGTGAAACGGCAAATTTTTGGATATTGAATATCCGGTTACCTACTTGCCGGCAGATAGTGTCGTGATATTCAAAAGTAACGTTCGGAGAAATATGCTCACGTATGTATGTTACTATCTCTCTGAACTTATCCAACGACATGGTGGTTTGCGAATACAACCGGATATTTTTGTTAAGATCAAGTTTCCGTATATCGTCCGGCTCTTCTATAACGATGGCTTTGCCTTCGGTTTGACCGACTAATCCCAATACCTCCGCATGACCGTTTTTCCCATAAATAACAATCTGCGTTTCGCTATCGTCCCTTTGCAGATATTTCTTTTTAATCTTATTTTGCAGACGGAGCACTACCGGACAGGTAGCATCAATGATTTCAACGTTGTTTCCAAGTGCTGTCCGGTAAGTTTCCGGTGGTTCGCCATGGGCACGAAGCAACACTTTGGCATTGCGCAATGTTTTAAACTTTTCGCGGTTGATAGTGACCAGTCCCATCGCTTTTAGTCGCTCCACTTCACGGCTGTTATGCACAATATCTCCCAAGCAATAGAGTGTGTCGCCTTTGTTCAATTCTTCTTCCGCTTTGTAAATGGCGGTAACTACTCCAAAACAGAACCCCGACTTTTCATCTATTTCTACCCGAACCATGATTTACTTTTACAATACGCACATACTTTGCCGACATCAAACTCTCGTTTATTTCAGAAGGGTTTTGTGGTATTGTTCCAAAAGCCATTCTTTTTGTTCGGTAAGGGTCATTTGAGAATTATCAAGCAATATTGCATCGTCGGCTTTGCGCAAAGGGCTTATCTCACGGTTTTGATCTATGTAATCACGTTCTTTTACATTCTTCAATATTTCGTCGAAATCGGTTTCTTTTCCTTTGGCTTTCAATTCATCGTATCTGCGTTGCGCACGTATCTGCGCAGAAGCAATGACGAACACCTTCAATTCGGCATCAGGGAATACAACGGTACCAATGTCTCTCCCGTCCATGACAATACCTTTTTCCTTTCCGGCTCTCTGTTGCTGTGCGACCATTGCTGTGCGAACAAATCCCAATGTGCTGACAGGGCTGACTTTGGCAGACACTTCCATGCTCCTGATTTTATCTTCCACATTCATGTCATTCAGGTATGTGTCGGGAGATTGGGTTTGAAGGTTCAACCGGAAAGTAATCCGAACGTTATTCAAGTGGTGTCTTAGTTTCTCTTCATCTATTGCATCTTCTTTTATAATACCGTTTTCTATGGCATATAAAGTAACAGCGCGATACATAGCTCCGCTATCCATGTAGATATATCCTATTTGTCCGGCTAAGTCCTTAGCCATAGTGCTTTTACCGCAGGAAGAAAAGCCGTCTATGGCTATTGTGATTTTCTTCATTATGCCGGCAATCAATTTCTTCTACCGATAAATATCATTATGTAGTATATCAACGTAGCCAACGAACCGAGTGCAGCCACCACGTATGTATAAGCTGCCGAACGAAGGGCATCTTCGGCTTTGCTATGATTATACGAGTTTGTTATTCCGGCTCCGTTCAGCCACACCAACGCGCGTCTGCTGGCATTGATTTCAACCGGTAAAGTAACAAAACTAAACAAAGTGGTAAGGGCATACAAGATGATGCCGATGAGCAACAATCCCGGAAATCTGTTAATCAACAAAATGCCTGCTAACAACAAGATACTCATCCATTGCGATGCAAAACTAACGGCAGGTACTAAAGCGCTTCGCATTGCCAACGGTGCATAAGCCCGTGCATGTTGAACGGCGTGCCCACATTCGTGAGCAGCCACAGCAGCAGCCATCACATTATTACCCAGATAAACGCCTTCGCTCAAATTGACGGTTTTGTTGGCAGGGTTGTAATGGTCGGTCAACATTCCGGGAACATGTGTTACTGCCACATCATAAATACCATTATCCCGTAACATTTTGACTGCCACATCATGACCCGTCATTCCGTTTGTTGTCGGGACATTGGAATATTTCTTGAACTTTCTTTTCAAATTAGCCTGTACCAACCAGCTTACCAGAGCAATACCGATAAACAGCATCCACGGAAAAGGTATCATACTTATATTCATAATTCTCTCTTTTTAAAAAGGTTATTACTATAATAACATAACTGCAAATAGTATACCAAAACAAAAATAAGTAAAAACTTTGAATTTATATGCAGATAGGTAATAATTCGAACAAACTTTCAATCACTATACCATTATATTCTTTTGGCGTTTCTTTTGTCAACCAGGCTGTAACACAACCTAACGATTGTGCAGGGAGAATATCATTTTTCATTGAATCTCCTACTACCAACATTTCCTCAGGACGACAACCGGATGCCTCAATTGCCAGTTTCCATATACCGGAATCGGGTTTACGAATGCCTACCACTGTAGAATCAATAGCATGAGTGATATAGGGTGAAAAACCCGCTTCGTCCAAAATCGTTTGCAAATTGCCGTAATAATTGGAAACGACATTCACTTGATAGGTTTTGGATAATCTGGAAAGAACTCCCACATTTTCCTTATAATTGTCCCCTTCTTGTATCGACCTTGCTATCCAGGAAGCAAAACGTGCAACCAATCGTCTTTTCCCTTCTTCTGAAATATCCGGTAAAAGTTCTTTTTCCGCTAAATAATCAATCTCATAGTGGCATTTACATTTCAATGTATCCAATAAACCGGTATGAGGTGGAACCACTGTACGTTCCAATTGTTGTTCTCCGTAAACGTAAGCCTCCCAAAATGCTTCTTTGCTCACAGGAATATCTTGAGTAAAATTAGTTTGTATCAATTCCCATAGAAATTTAAACCAAGGTGTACCCGGTAAATCAAGTGTTCCTCCATAGTCAAAAGAAATTACTTTTATACCTTTTAAAATAGTCATCGTTTATTCCCTATTTTCATTAATGCAAGACCTATAATAATCCAAAGAAATTCACGTACTCTTGTTATTAGTGCCGTGTACACTCCGTATGCTCCCGAAAGAGAAAGACTGCCGACTGCCAATGCAAATCCTCCTTCGCGCCCTCCTAACTGCATAGGCATAAAGAAGAGTATATTGGCAATTAATGATGAGAAAGCTACAATCAGAATACAATTAAGAAAACTGACATTACCGGTCAAAATATTCAAAATAAACCATACCTCCAGACATGACACGATACGGGACATATATTCTATAAGCAAAGTTCCGTAAAAGGTTCTCTTTCTTTTTTGGTGAAGCATAGCGATTTGTTGGTCTATTGTTTCCAATTGTTTTTTATATTTATTGGCAAAATAGATAGCGTATTTTCTCAGAAAAGGAATACGACTACTCAAGCGTATTACCGCCACTGCCATTCCATTGCGATATCCCTTTATAAAAAGTATAACGAGCAACGAACACAACAATACGATAACTCCCAATACAAACGCCATTCCTTTACTCACCGGATAAAGACAAACAAATAATACAACTGCGCTTAACCAAAAACAAAAATGTGAAAAGATATGCATCATTATATAAAGAATTGCAGAAGAGGTGGCACGTTCCACGCCTAAATACGGTGTTAGTTCCATAATACGATACGGCTCACCTCCCATCATTCCCAGAGGAGTAACTGAATTGAGTGCAAATCCTGAAATGGTGAATTTATATATCTTTAAGAAAGGAACATGATCCTTTTTCTCATTACGAATGATGAGATACCATGACCATGTATTTAATAGATAAATTCCCGCCCAAAGAACAAAGATAAGCGGTAAATAATATCTCATTCGTTTCAGATTTCCCCAAAGTTCGCTATACTCCATATCAAAAGAGAGTATCATGACTACGATGGCTACGATACCGAAACCCAAAAATATATTGCGGAACTTATTCTTCACCTCCTGATTGTTTTTTTAGCCGGAGATAGAAACGATTACTCAACGCTTCGTGACGATAAATCATATATATTAACAATCCGTTGAGTATGGTTAGTTCAAAAACAAAGTATATCCACGGTTGTCCCACAAAAAGAGCAATGAATAAAACAAACACTCGCGTATTGAAAGAGAGTACATTGGCATATTTCATCAAGGGTTTACTTGCTTGCCGAAAGTCGTCGGCTAATGTTTGAGGAACTTGCTCGCCGTAACATTTATACAGCAAAGCAAGAAATCGTTGAAACTTGGGAGACAGTTGTTCTTGAGCTGCCGTATAATCACCGTAGAAATAATGATACAGTTTCGGTATAAGATTGCCCTTCCATGATAAGGAACGAGATTGTGCATACTGTTGTTTGGAATTATCCAATTCACTGCCTGACTTGCCTTTCAGAAAGAAAAGATGAACGTTTCGATAATAATCAGCCATGGCAGCCTGCCTGCTATGGCAAAACCCAGAAACTACCGCCAGTATCCATATCCAGTACGACCATTCGGAATGAAGACGCAAGCAAATAAAGAAATAGATAGAGTAAAACCAAAGATCTCCTGCAATTCCATCCAAAGCTCTCCCTATTTCGGATTTCTTATCGGAGATACGCGCCAACTGTCCGTCGGCACTATCATAGATATTCGCCCATATCAATAACAACATGCCGATAACATTATAGATTAAGTTGTCGGAATAAAACATAACCCCGGCGGCTACTCCTAAAAAGATAGAAGCAATCGTTACTGCATTCGGGACAATCCCTAATTTATGGAACAACAATGCCCAATAATAACCGATCGGACGATAAAAAACAAGGTCTATTGTTTCTTCCGTATCTGCCGATTTTAATGTCGATTCTAAAGAAGGCCTTGATTTCTTTTCATTCATATTGTTTGTTTTTGAAAAGTCTTTATTATTGCAGAGGCAATGGCTTGACTTGCTTCCGTGCGACAGGGAGCAAAGCTCGGCCAATCATTGAAATCAATGATGCGGGCAATCCCATCGGGCGAAACAATGCAGTCACCTCCATAAACAACCAAATCCAATATGCCGGCGGTAACTTCACACGTTTCTTTCAGGTGTTTTTCAGAGAAAAGAAATCCCTCTGGTTTTCCGTTGATTAATTCATGTCCGAATTTACTATGTCGCAGATTATATGGGTAGAACCAATGGAAAAAATCCGTGCCCGCTACGCCGTAGAATTTCACCAAATCACCTTCCAAATGCTCGTTTATTACCACTCTTCGGATACCTCGTAAGGCATATTCCGCCATTATTTCCTTCAAATGCTCCGCTTTACGCACATAAGTAACGTCTTCCCTATGAATAGCGTGAAAGTCTCCGCGTTTCACCCAACAAGAAGTTATTTCCTTTCCGGAAGGAAAAACAGAAACCATTTCATCGGTGTCGATTATTAGACTATCGGGGTGCGGAATATGATGTTGCATCAGCAATTGTGTCATTCGTTCACGCGCACAGTTTTCAATGCCTCGTCCGGAGTTTACGGATATTCCTCCTTCTTTTTCAACTTGTTGTAAGCGGCGAATGGCTTGCTCGCCCCGAAGCATCGTAAAGATAAACTTTTCTTGCAGCGGTTTTTCCGAAAATTCCTGCTCTGTATATACATTTACTTGAAATCCTGCTTCCTGAAGCAAATCGACTGTCGCTGAAAAGATAGCGGCGTCGTTTCCAATATGGTTGGGAGAAAAAAGAGTATTGCGTGGTATGCCAGCTATTGGCAGGTGTTTCATAATTCCTTTTATTTGATGAAATCTTCGGCTTTCTTTATATCCGTCTCATGATCAACGTCTATAATTTTTGAAAATGGGTAAGCCTTCACGCGCAATCCTGAAGCAATCATTAACCGCTGAAAATTGCGCATACGTGAAAGCCCCTCTCTCATAGCTTGCCGAAAAAGGGAGAGCGCTTGCCCATTCAATCCGTATATTCCTCCGGAAACATAACGAATATCGGGCGTAGCTTCATCGAGAAATCCGGTTATACGCAATTTGGAATCTGTTTTTACATACAAAGGCTTTTCGTCGTCAATATAATCTGTTACCGGCATTAGAGCATCGTTTTCTTTGTCTTCTTTGAAGACACGGATATAAGATGCAAACTCTTTTTCGAGAAATATGGTATCTACTGTGGTTAAACAAAACTTTCCTCCTTGCAGGAAAGAAGAAAGCTCGTAAAAGCTATGAAGCGAATCGGGGGTAGTTTTAATAACCACATTCAGAGGAACCGGCAATTTGATTTGTTTCAAAAATTGATGTACATCCGTCATTTCTTCATTCGTAATAACGCTAACTGATTCCGCATCGTTGGCAAGAAAGATACGAAAAAGTCGTTCTATCATATTTTCTCCGTTAAGACGTATCAAAGGTTTTGACACGCCTATCCCTTCGGAAACCAAACGAGAACCTTGTCCAGCGGCAATGACGGCGTAGTTCATTTAATTATAAATAGTAAATTTGAAATATTGAACTAAAAACATCAATCTGAATTCAATATTTCAAATTTATAATTAAAAAACTAATCCAAGTAATCTATCGTTTCTTCCCCAATCATCTTCCGTAAGGTGTTTTTCAATTTGGTGTATTGAATAAACAGGTCGTGTTCGGGAACATGATCAAAGTCGTGCATCGGGCTTTTGAAGTAGAAAGACAGCCAATCTTGAATGCCACTGAATCCGGCTCTCTGTGCCAAATCGGTAAACAATATCAAGTCAAGTACCAACGGAGCGGCTAAAATAGAATCCCGACAAAGGAAATCAACTTTCAACTGCATCGGATAGCCCATCCAGCCAACGATGTCAATATTGTCCCATCCTTCTTTATTGTCTTTGCGGGGCGGATAATAGTTGATACGTACTTTATGATAAATATTTCCGTATAAATCGGGATATAAATCAGGTTGAAGAATGGTATCAATTACCGATAACTTGCTAACTTCTTTGGTTTTGAATGCATCGGGGTCATCAAGCACTTCGCCGTCACGGTTTCCAAGTATATTGGTTGAGAACCATCCATTAAGTCCAAGCATGCGTGTTTTCAGCATGGGAGCAAGAACGGTTTTCATCATTGTTTGTCCCGTTTTGAAGTCTTTTCCGCAAATAGGTACATTCTGTTTTGCGGAAAATGCCCACATAGCCGGCGTATCCACACAAAGATTGGGAGCACCCATGATAAAAGGTACACCTTCCGCAACGGCAGCATAAGCATAGCACATGCTGGGTGCAATTTTATCCGTAACGTTGTCTTTCATTGCTTTCTCAAGTGCTGCCAACGATTTATGTTCTTCGCAAAGGGGTATATAGGTTTCCGTACTGGCAGCCCAAATCACTACAATTCTGTCGCAACCGTTAGTTGCTTTGAAATCACGGATGTCTTTGCGAAGAGCTTCTACCAATTCCCAACGTGTAGCAGCTTTTTTTATGTGTGTACCGTTCAGCCGTTTCACCCAATTTTGGTCGAAAGCACCGGGCATGGGTTTGATAATCTGTAATTCATCTTTCACCAAATCCACGTCTTTTTGTTCCAAAACTTCGGCATGAAGCGCAGCTTCATAGACATTCTCAGGAAAAATATCCCACCCGCCAAAGACGATATCATTCAAATCTGCCAGAGGAACAACCTCTTTTATTTTAGGGAATTTATTTTCATTTCGTTTTCCTAAACGAATTGTTGCCAATTGGGTTATAGAGCCTATTGGTTTTGTTTTTCCTTTACGAGCAGCCAACGTACCAACAACAAATGTTGATGCAACTGCGCCCCCGAGTCCGACTACCAAAGCTCCTAACTTGCCTGTAGCGGGTTTAATCTCATTTCTCATCGTTGTAGTTTTAATTAAAAATTAGGGACAAAATTATCAATAATATTGAAGTTCAATTAAAATTATCTCATAATATTATTAAACTGCCGATTGTTTTTTTGTAGTGATTAAAAAATCAAATCACCCCGTTAAAAAAGGATACAAATATAGTTGAAATTTAGTACCTGATTGACGAATTCCGCAAGAACTTTGATGCGGCTCTGTTTAATGGGGGTGGTGTGTCTGATCTTCTCTGTTGAGCAAATTGCTTAAAGGATACGACTTTGAGTCAAATGAACAATCTATCTTCTGTTTTCCCATTGTAACGGAATGTTCAATCTGAAATTAAAATTTCGTCCCATATTGTAGATACCGTCTGTTTTATATCGTGATAAATGGTCGTGGTAAATTTCGTTGAAAAGGTTGTTTACAGTCACATTGAATAACAGTTTTTGCTTATTCAATTCCAATTCAAGAGCCAAACCTGTGTTGAACAAATCGTATGCGGGAGTAGCCGTTTCGTAACCGGCAACACGATTTTGCGCCAAAGAATATTGATTGTGCAGATAAATGGAGATTTTCCTTATCGCTTTCTTCCCCGAAAAGACTGCACTGACCATAGTATTTATCTTTTGAGAAGGAATCAGAGGTAAATCGTTGTGTTTTTTGTCTGTGCCAAAAGTATTGCTGTATGAACCTTCCAAATGCAACCAATCCAAAGGGTGAGGGTGAAGATGGAAACCGGCTTCTCCACCATACAAACAGGCATCTGCTTGTGTATAATGATACACCGGAAGTTCATCTATTATTTCGGACGAGGGTTGCAAATAAATGTAGTTACGGATATAGTTAAAATAAGGCGAAACAAACCATTCCAAATGTTTTGATTTATAATTCAATGAAGCGTCTATCTGATAACTGTTTTCTGTTTTCAGGTGCGTATTGCCGATTTCGTACCGGTTCGTTCCTTCGTGTATGCCATCACTCAACAACTCAAACATATTGGGTGCACGGTATCCTGAAGATAGATTTGTCCGAAATGACCAATTTTCGGCAATTTGTTGAAAAACGCCCGTTGAAAAATTAAAAGCAAAATAGGATTTTGAGAAAGCGGGGATAAACGCCTTTTCATCGGCGGATTCATTTCCGTTGATATGTCGCCCATCAGCACGCAAACCTGCCTGCCAATACGATTTTTCGGAATAATGATAATTTGATACGGCAAAAATGCCTATATCGGCGGTCGTTGCATCGGGTATCAACATTTCTTCGCCATGATTTGTGTTGGTTTGATACATGCCCTGACTTCCGGCTATCAACGCCCATCGTTTCTGTATTTTTGGCGAATACCATTTGGCGTTGTATGATATTGTACCCAAATTCATATCCAAAGCGGCGACATCACCGTCTTCAAATTCTTTTCGATTATTAAAAATAGTTCCGACATCGACTTTCAATTTTGATTCGTTGGAGAAAAAGACAGTGTTTTCCGAACTGATTAAATGGGTTGTTAAATCCTGATATAGCAATTCGGGTTGCCGTTTGCCATCACCATTTGAATCATTTGTATCATCCGTCTCTGTCAAACCGTATTCTTCGTTCAGAAAACCATATTTCAGCGAGCTTATAAATCTGTTGCCGGTATATCCGAGAGTGGTTTTGAAATCGCCGGTATGGAAACAGCTGTTGGGCACAAAATTGTTGTTTCCATCGCGGTAATCTTTGTGCGTAGTATATACGTCAAACAGATTCCAATGAAAGCGCTCTTTCGAGAGTTTGAAAGCTCCTTTGCTCCGCCATCCGTTGGTATTGGTGTTGTATTCCGACCCCAATACGGCTTCGATGCTGTTTTCTTTGGCATAACGTTCGTCAGAGAAGTATAACACACCGCCAAGCGCATCGCCGCCATACAAAAGCGAGGCAGGACCTTTGATGATTTCTACTTGTTCGTAGCCGTTTTCGTCAAGCCCTAAGCCGTGTTCATCGCCCCATTGTTGATTTTCAATCCGTACGCCCTGCGAAAAAACAGCGATGCGATTCCCGCTCAATCCGCGAATAACCGGTTTTCCGATGCCTGCGCCGGTAGTGAAATTACTTACTCCCGCTACCGTTGATAATTTCTCCGACAATGAAATACCCTGTATTAAGGCATTATCGTTTAAGTTTAGTTTTTCAACGTTCATCACGTTTTCTCCCTGCAATTTTGAACTATTGTCCGAAACAATAATTTCCTGCAATTCATGGGCAGACTGCTCCATGTAAATCGTCAAATTCTTTTCCTGTAAGGATAAAGTTTCCAGAAAGGTTTTATATCCGAGCGAGGAAACCTGTATAAGAAGCGATTGATTGGAGGTATTAATTGAAAACTTTCCGTCCATATCGGTATAAGTACCTGTTTTTGTGTCAGGATAATAGACATTGGCAAATGCAACCGGCTTGCGAGTAGCTTTGTCCAATACACTGATTTGGTGTTGTGCCAAAACGTTCAATTGCGTGAAGCAAAAAAGCAGAGCCAAACAAAGTGTCTTCAATGACAATTGACAATCAGGACAATAACCTGAAATAAGGCATGAGACAGAAGATATGTTGTATTTTGAGGGGAGTTCAGGAACTGCAATCTGCTCATCAATACATGTTACCGTGTTGCACTTCACACAATGAAAGTGCAGGTGATTATCGTGGTGATTCCCTGCGCAACAAGCGTGGCATAAAGCATAGTAGGTTCTCCCATTTTCACTGAAAATTTTATGCACTTTGCCGTCGCCGCAAAAACCTTGCAAAATGCGGTAAATGGTTACTCTGTCTATTTCCCCGGATAATTGTTGCTCGATATCTTCATGACAAAGAGCTGAATTTGATTTTTCCAAAACATTCATGACTAATTGTTTGGTCTTTGTATTCCTTTTTTGCATATTCAAAAATTGGTGCTTGTTAATGCCACAAAGTTACAGTAATAAACACTACAATAGAATTTATGTTCAATTATTTCATAACTTTGTTGTCCCGTCGTAAAAAGTAATTGAATTCTTGATTAAAATTAAATTATACCTTCATCGTGTCAACAATTCTTTTTCCATCAGTTATCTTTGGTCCTATTCATTCTCGGCGTTTGGGACTTTCTTTGGGTATTAACCTCTTGCCTTCGGACGGCAAACTATGTTCTTTCGATTGTATTTATTGTGAATGTGGCTACAATGCCGACCGTAGGACAGCCGGTCCGTTGCCCACACGCGAAGGAGTGCGCACGGCACTTGAGAATAAACTCAAAGAAATGCTCGCCGGCAATACGACTCCCGACGTTTTAACCTTTGCCGGCAACGGAGAGCCGACCTGTCATCCGCTTTTTCCGGAGATAATAAGCGACACGCTTTTATTGCGCGACACCTATTTCCCAAATGCCAAAATAAGTGTACTTAGCAATGCAAGTTTCATTCATCATCCGAAAGTATTTACTGCACTTAACAAAGTGGACAATAATATATTGAAACTTGACACCATAAACGAAACTTATATCCAAACGGTAAACAGACCGGCAAATAGTTATTCCCTGTCCGAAACTATCAGGCTATTAAAATCTTTCGATGGAAAATGCATCATTCAAACGATGTTTTTAAAAGGAAGTTATATGAATAAAGACCTGAATAATACTACCGATGAGTATGTTCTTCCATGGTTGGAAACGGTAAAAGCCATTGCTCCCCGTCAGGTGATGATATATACCATTTCCCGTGAAACACCCGCCGGGGACTTATATAAAGCATCGCATGAGGAATTGGACAGAATACTTGCCATGCTTATCGAAACGGGCATTTCTGCTACAGCATCTTATTGAACTTTTCCTTGTTGTGTGTTGCTTTACTTTTAATAAAAAATAATAAGTTGAATCCTATTGAAAAAAACACGAACTTTGCGAACAAAGTGACTGCTTTAAACATTAAAGTAGAAATCATAAACCTATTTGTCTGAATGATGGAATTTATAGCAGCTATCGAACTCGGTTCATCTAAAATCAGTGGAATTGTCGGGA
>SNRY01000080.1_pt1 | contig 39551 bp, 25 predicted proteins | sample 4693421 | NCBI WGS metagenome assembly SNRY01 (sample SAMN11003215, study PRJNA524138) | termite gut metagenome | isolation source: Bacteroidetes bacterial symbionts from single cell of protist host amplifed... | host: Streblomastix strix ... | reverse complement strand
AAATTCTTTAGAACATGAACGTAGAACAGCGACCCTCAGAAAAAGAATTTAGCGCGACAATGACGGATTATATCATTGATAGCGATGCGGGTGTTACCTTCGCTGTGAAGTACAATAACAAGACAATTCTTGAAGAAGAATACATTCCTGATGCGGACTTCAAAATTAAAGTCCGCAAATTAGGCAAATTTTGCGCACAGGCGCTCTGGGGACAGTGGTGTCCGGGACAAACGTGCTTACAATCAACAGTAGCCGGAACATTTAGTTTTTATGTCAATGGTAGTTTAGATACATCTTCTTACGTCCTGTTCAGTCGTCTGCAAACAAACAAACAGGCTGCAACGGCGGTATGGCTGAGTGAGGTGAATCGCAAGATCACCCGTCCGGGAAGCAAGGAATACGCCAGCATGGTAATCGGAACCGGACAAACCGTGCAGGTTACCGTTAAAAAAAACGACGGGACAACCACATCCGCAAGGACACTTTATACACACACGGAAACGCTTTCACCCGTAACGGTAGATGCGTCGCTTGCCCGCATCGCCTCTTTGTTTACAATCTCGCAGGATTTAATTCGTAGCTATGTATTAAGCGTAGCAGGGCAAAGTTTTGAGTTCCCGGTAGACCATACCCGCTACACGGAAATCTGGCAGTTCCGATGCAAGAATGTATATGACATGCCGGAAGTACTCACAGCCGTAGGGGGATTGACCGTGAAGGGAAGCAATGAAAGCGAGACGGCTGCCATGTTTGAAGTTGACCGGAAATTCGCTGTCAAGGTAACGGACGAATATACCGCCCATAGCGGAGTTATCTTCCTGCAAAGCGACTACAAGCTTTGGCATAACCTCTTGAATGCACAAGAGGTACAGGTATATATCGCAGGGGTTTGGTACTCGATTGTCATTACCAAACATACGTATGAACGCGAGTTCCGAAGAAGTACATTAAAAGCGGTAGAGTTTTCCTTCAGGATGGCGAACCCGGAACAAAATAACTTGATTGAATTATGATACAGATTAAAAAGTTCGCAGAGATATTGCAGGACGTGCGCGGAAAAGTAAATGAGGTGTCCGTAAAGAAAATAACCGGTACGACTTTGGCAGTGCAGGAAAATGGAATGATTAAGAAACTGAGTGACAAAAACGGTGTTTACCTCTGCGGGGGGTATCCGTCCTGTGAAACAGATGCTACCGATTCGGACAATTATACGGCTAAGAATTTTTGTGTGCTATTTCTACTTGAAAAAAAATCTTTCGGTAGCCTTACCAACATGGAGGAACTTGATTTTTACGCGGAGATGCAAGCAGTAGCAGAGAAAATACAAGAGATATTGATGGCAGAGAACTGCAGTTGTGATTACAGCTTCGCTACACCGAAAAAGATTCGAATGGAATGGGAATATAATATATTCGGAGGATGGAACGGCATAAGCCTGGGCTTTGAAATCGAATCGTAAATGACGGAACTCTACATAGAAGGTGTTGCAGTCGTTTTGCCGGAGAACATGAATCTTTCCGTCAAACGCGAAAATCCGTTTTTCACGAAGAACGGAGAATATACCTACGAGCTGACTTTGCCACTTGGTAATACCGTCAATGCAACACTATACAAGCACCTAAACCGGCTCAACTCTACAGCGGAGATAACAACGAAGCGTAGAGCCGTTCTAATAGCCGACAACAGGGTATATTGCAACGGTACGGAAATCATAACGGGCTGGACGGAAAAGACAGTCAGCATACAAATTGCATCAGGTAACTCGGAACTGAATTACTTTATCGGAAGCGATGAACTGATTTCCTCACTGGAACTTGGCAGCACCATTGTCCCCGGCACGACAACGGGAAGGCTCAACTACATTGAAAAAACGTACCCGGACATTGATTTTTGCCTTCCACCGGTCATGAATGAAGGCAGCGGGGAAATAATCAATAAATGGGATGTTGAGAGGTATAAAGAGGGCGGAACCGTCAAAGGTAGGCTCATAGATAACGGGGACACCTACATTGCGCAACCGTTTTTGTGCACAATCATTCGGAAGGTATGTAACGCTATCGGATATGATGTAGAGGTAAATCAATTGGAACAAACGGAGTTCGGCTCTCTTTATTTTCCGCACACAGTTGACACTACTTTATACGCAAAGATGTTTCCGGGATGGACGGTAAAGGAGTTATTTGAAGAAATCGAGCAACTGACAAATGTCTCGTTCTTAATCAATAGTAAGAAGCATTCCGTGCAAATCATACTTAATAACTCTTATTACGCCAATACCGCGCTGACAAGCATCAAGAACGTTGTGGATGCGTATGAAGTAGAAGTAGATGAACAGCAAGCCGACACCTTGCAAGAATGCAATATTGCTTATGACCTGCCGGATGATGAGTTTTACTCCTTTGCAAAGCTTAGCGAGGGGATTCTCAATCTAGCTATCAAAAAAAGTTTCGATAACTATCAATCAGCGAGCAATTATCTGCTCAATGAGCAAAACACAGACCGCAAGAGGGTACTGGCTTTAATGTTAGATACCGGGGACGAATACATTGCAAACAAAAAGGAAGGACTAAATTGGCACTTAAAAAGGGTGAACTACCTGAAAAATATTGAGGTTGAAAATGCGACAAAAACCATTGAATTAAAGATGATCCCAGCAGCGTTGAAAGAATGGATGATTTCGACAGTCAATAACACAGGAGGAACGATCGTTACAGTCCGCGAGGGTACTTACATACCGCACATTTCGACCAAAGACGTACAGGAACAAGATTCTGACCAACCGCTATGCGAATTAATCACCGAAAATACAAATACGACTGATGAATCAAAAAATGAACTGTACGTAGCCTTTTACCAAGGGCTTGGCGGAGAATGGTTACAAGAAGCTTTATACATCAAATATCCTTTCTCATTCATTGATTGTATAGGTGGAGAGGTGTACGAAGTGCCGGGCGGTTCTCTCGTGCTGGCAAAAATTAGAGATAAATTTTATAACGGGGCTTACAACATTGATAGCCGGAAGGGAGTGAAGATAACAAGCTATGACCAAAATGTGTATGACCCACGCGGCGTATTTGAAATACGAAACAAGAAGTATGTATGCCGGGAAATGGAATATACCCTCTCCAGAGAGGGACGCAAAAAAGCGTGGACGGGTGTGTTTTACAACATAAAAACGGAAAGCGGAGAAGATGCGGGAGATTTGCGCTGGATCCTCGCTGATGGGAAGTGGCGGGATAACGGTGTCTGGTTGGATAACGGCAGGTGGTTGGATGAATAAAAAAAGCCCACATTCGTGGGCTTTATAAGAGTTTTTCTTTTCTTGTAACAATAATTGTCGCATGTGTTCTTTGTTATATGCTTCTCCACGGATAAGAATCCGCTGAAAACCAATGGTCTTTTCATCAAAAACAAACAAGATAAAGGTTATTCTATAATCACCCATTCTTATGCGATACGCTCTTTTAGTGCCACCTGCCAATTTTTTGCAAGAAATATCTTCTATTGTTTCGGCTTCTTCTACTAACTGCATTACCTCTTTCAAAAGGGGTAAATATCGTTTAGGTAAACCTTTAGCGTCTTTAACGAATTGCCTTGTACGTCTGTATTTCATTATCTAGCCAATTGTCAAATTCTTGTTCTTCCGTATCCGACAGCCATTCGTTTGCTTCCGCAGTGGAGGACAATTGCAAAAGAACCAAGCCTTCATAAGTTTCTTCGACTTTTTCTTCCAAGATTTCTTCAATGTATTTCTTTAAGGAAACACCTTTAGAAACAGCTTGCAAGGAAAGAACTTTCATGGTATCTTTAGGCAAGTCAATCAATTTCTTTTGCCTCTCTTTTTTAATATGAGTATTCGTATTTGCCATATAAACTACATTTTGGATGTTGCTCTATATTGAAAACTCTGTTTTCCCTGTATTTAAAGTAAATTGTAAGCCTAAAGCTTGTGCAATACGAATCAGGCTGGATACTTGCATATCGGTTTCTCCCTTTTCAATACGGGCAATATAGCTACGCTCTTTGCCTACTTTTTCGGCGAGTTGCTGCTGGGTTAATTTTAATTCCTTTCTACGATCTCTGAGAATGTCACCATAGTACCAAGCCATAGATTTTTCGTGAAAAGCCGCTCTGGTTTCAGTCCCTTCTTTACCATACTTCTTATCAAGAATATCATTAAAATTGTGCAATTTTGTTAATTTGTTAGGATCAAAGTTGTTCATATGTTTACGTCATCATTTTTACCACCTCTCTTATACTAGTAATGACCTTTTGCCGATATGACAAGGACAGTTATAATATCCTCTCTTATCTGATAAATTAAGCGGTTTTTTCCATCAATCCTTCTCGACCATTTCCCAGATAAATTATGTTTTAATCTCTCCGGTTGTCCTATTCCGACTTCCGGGTGTTCTTCCAATTCTTTAAGAATACGCTCAATCCGCTTGATAATTGTTTGGTTCCCTGCAAAATAGAGTTCTTGCAGCTCTATTTTCGCTTTGTCGAGTGTTATGACAATATACTTTCCCATGGATTGTCAACGTCAATCTGTATAAGTTTTGCTTTTCCACTATCTATGTCTGCACACCTTCTTTCAACTTCCCTTACGTTTTCCGGATTATCAAACCACGGGTCGCCGCTCGGACTCGGATTTTCAGATAGCTTATCGGTTACTACCAATTCAACTAATTTGCTCTTACGCTTGATGATAACCCTTTCTTTTTCAGCTAAATCAAAAAATTTCTTTTGATTATCCCTGAATTCCTGTGTTGATATAATTACCATAGCTTCAATTTTTATGTATGTAATCTAAGAATATTTTATGTACAAATATCTGTATTTTTTTTGTGTATTCCAAATCTTTTCCCCATATTTGTAGTGCTAAATAAAAGTAACGGATGTTACACCGGAGAGCGACGGATAACGCTCACAATCTTGCGGGCTTTTTTTATCCGCATTACGACATAGGCGACTGCCATTCCTTGTAATTTTTTTGCTCTTCGGGGCTGAAGTTACTTTTGTTTAGCGACGGGGAATGTGCAGCCGTCTTTTTTAATGGCACTATAACGCTAAACAAAAGTAATTATGAACAACGAAACTCAACCCGATACCACCATGGTATCAATCACCCCTGAAATCCTTCAGGCGGTAAAAAACCTGCAACAAGAAGGTTATGTACCGATGCTTATTGAGCATCTGGAAGAAATGCTTGATTTCTTCATTGAAGACATTGATACGGATTTAAGCAACGATCAGAAATTAGAACACATCCAAATCCTGCGCAGTACGCAAAAGATACTGAAACCTTTTGCCGTACCCGAATGGACAATAGATGAGGAAGGAGGCGAATCATGAGTGCAACAAATGATACTAAGAAATTAATACCAATCAGACCGATTTGTGAAACATTGGGACTTGATTATTCATCCCATATGCAAATAATTAAAGAGAGTGAAGATTGGAATTCAATTGTGGTGCTGAGCACTACAACCGAATCTGATGGAACAGAGTATGAAACGCTTTGTCTTCCACTTGAATTTGTTTCCGGTTGGCTCTTTACAATTAATCCCATAGACGTAGAACCGGAACAAGAGTTTGTTCTCGCATACTTGATGCAGTGTTGTCACGCTCTATGTGAGGAGCGTTCTCAAACAGAAACAAATATCAAACATAGTCCATGTAGCGTAGAGGAAGGAGGCGAATTATGACACTCACTTATTATGTAAGCGGCTCCCTGACGGATGCACTGAACGTCGCCAATGAAATTAAATCCGAAACCGGTATGCTTCCTGAAAAAATCACTACGGATCAAAAAGAAGATGTTCGTTTTGATGAGAGGGATTATCACCGGCTCCGCAAAGGAACCATAACCGAAGAAACATACGCCGGTAATAACCTAATCCTCTAAATCTTTTTTTTGCCATTTTGCCCCGTTCGCTACCCAGCGTTCGGGGCTTTCTATTTCTTTAATAAAAATATCGTTATTCAAATTTCTTGGTTCTTTATTTGAATAATAAAATTGTTATTCAAATTATTAGGTGATTTTCTTGAATAAAGTTATCTTCGTTCAAATTATGATATTAATGTTTATGTTATGAAAGCATTTAAATCCGGTGTATACATTAGTCAAGGATCCTACAAAAGTTTTCAGCCCACTGAATTATGTAGAAGTTGGAATATTGATAATATGGATGTTATCAAACTTTTAAGTAAAGCTGACAGGCAATTAGGTCGTCTAGATATGTATTCAGAGTATATAGATATTGAGATGTTTATACAGATGCATATTGCAAAAGAAGCAACACAATCATCAAAGATTGAAGGTACTCAAACTAATATGGAAGAAGCATTTCTAAATGAAGTTGACATTGCAAGCGACAGAAGAGATGATTGGGAAGAAGTGCAAAATTATATTTTAGCGATGAATGAAGCTGTTCAATTATTACATACACTTCCCTTTTCCGCTAGATTGATAAAACAAACACATAAAGTCCTTTTACAAGGAGTCAGAGGACAACATAAACAACCGGGGGAATTTAGGAGAAGTCAAAACTGGATTGGAGGTGCTACTATAAACGATGCGATATTTGTGCCGCCTGTACATACGTCTGTAGCCGATTATATCTCAGATCTTGAAAAATTCGCAAATAATGACGAATTTGACATTCCTGATCTCATTAAAGTTGCATTAATACATTACCAATTTGAGACAGTGCATCCATTTTTAGATGGTAATGGACGTGTAGGTCGTTTGCTTATCGCCTTATATTTAGTAAGTAAAGGTATTCTAAAGCAACCTATTTTATATTTATCTGATTTTTTTGAAAAAAACAGGATGTATTATTATGATAATCTAATGAGAGTAAGAACTCATAATGACATGAATCAGTGGTTAAAGTTTTTTCTATCTGGTGTTATTGAAACTGCGAAAAAAGGTGTTGAAACCTTCAATGCAATCCTTCTGTTGCAAAAATATGTTGATAGCGCTCTTGAAAAAATGGGGAAAAGGAGTAGTGATGCCCGTCTCGTTATGCATCATTTATATAAAAAACCTATTATTTCTGTTACAACTGTAACTACTATTATTGGAAAAACACAACAAACCGCATATACATTGGTTTCTGATTTAGAGGAAGCAAAGATATTAAAGGAAATAACCGGTTTACAAAGAAATAAATTGTATGTGTTTCAAGATTATATAGATATGTTTTAGATAATTCCTGTTATTTGTATGGTCTTGAGCCTTATCATTTCTTTTTGATAAGGCTTTTTTATGTCCTTTTCTCTGACCCTGCGCCGTCCTACTTTTGTCTATCTAAATCTTAACGGACATGAGTTTAAAGATAGACAGGGTACAGCTAGAGATAATCATACAGCAAGACAGTGCACGTCAGAAAATGGTGCAACTGGAAGGGGACATGAAAAAAGTCCGCAAAGAACTCAAAGGACTTACAGAAGGCACACAGGAATGGACGAACAAGCGCAATGAACTTAAAAAACTGCAACAGGAGTATGATAAACTCTTTGAAGGCATCGGGCTGGGTAGTTTAAGTCTCAAAGAACTCCATAACCGGCAAGCGGAACTCAATGCCGTACTCCGACAGCTTCCCGGCGATTCACCCCTATACGCACAATACAAAAAGCAGTTGGATGAGATCAACGCGCGGATGAAAGAACTGCGCGGTACTGCCGTGCAAACGCAATTTTCCCTTTCAAAAATGGCTGATGGATTTAACCGGTATGCAGGTATGGCAGCCGGAGCCATTGCGTCCCTTACCGGCATCACGCTCGCCGTCCGCAAAAGCGTAGATGACTTCGCCAAGCTGGAAGAAACCGAAGCTGGAGTGAGGAAATATACCGGCATGACACGACAGGAGGTCAAGGAACTGGGCGAAGAGTTCAAGAAAATGGATACCCGCACCGCCCGCGAACGATTGAACGAGTTGGCTGCCGATGCCGGACGGCTGGGCATACAGGGCAAGAAGGATTTGCTTGAATTTGCGGATGCTGCCAACGTCATCAATGTTTCACTTGGTGAGGACCTTGGCGAAGATGCGGTAAAGAACATCGGCAAGCTGGCTCAAATGTTCGGCGATGACAAGAGGGTGGGATTGCGCGGTGCGATGCTTTCCACCGCATCGGCTATCAATGAAGTGGCGCAAAATTCATCTGCATCGGAACAGTATCTCGTTGACTTCACCGCCCGCGTTGCCGGAACCGGCAAGCAAGCCGGTATCTCACAGGCGCAAATCATGGGGTTTGCTTCCACGCTCGATCAGGATATGCAACAGGTGGAAATGTCTGCAACCGCCTTGCAGACTGTCATCATGAAGGTGTACCAAGCGCCCGCCAAATTCGCCAAGTATGCTGGACGGGATGTAAAGGAGTTTACAAATCTTCTAAAAACGGATGCCAACTCTGCGATTCTGCAATTACTCGAAAATATCAAACAAGCCGGAGGGCTGAGCGAGACCGCACCGCTTTTCAAAGAAATGAAACTCGACGGCGCGCGCGCTGCCGGTGTGCTTAATACCCTTGCTGCCAACGTGGATAAAATCCGCGTAGAGCAGGAACGGGCAACACAGGCATACAAAGAGGGTACGTCTGTCATCAACGAATACAACATACAGAACAATACGCTGCAAGGTCAGATAGAGAAAGCAAAGAAAGGATTTAAAGAAATCTCCTACGAACTCGGCAAAGAACTTGCCCCCCACATGGGGAAGATGATTTCCACGGGTGGAATGCTTGTCAAATCATTAATCGCCATCGTGAGCATTTGTATCAAATACGGCGGTACGATCACTTACCTTGCTACCGTACTGGGTACGTATGTAACCGTGCAGAAATTGGTAACATTATGGACTACCCGGCACACCGAAGGTACGTTGCTGAACATAATAGCTTTGAAAGCTAAACAGGAGTGGACGGTTATTTCTACCGCCAGTGAAAAATTGTACGCAGCGGCTATTGCCTTGACAACAGGCAATATACGTATCGCAACACAAGCAATGCGTGCATTCTTTACAACTCTTGCCTTGAATCCGGTAACAGCTATTGTTACCGCTGTCGTTGCCTTGGGTGTAGGGATATACAAATTGGCTACTTATACCAGCGATGCTCAAAAAGCCTTGCAGTCATACTTTGAACAGTCCGCTAAGGAACAACGCGAGCTACGCAACCTTACCGAAGCCACTAAGGCAGCCGGTGAGGGAACAGCGCGCCGGAAGGAACTCATTGAAGAAATCAATACCAAATACGGTAAGTATCTTCCCAATCTCCTGACCGAATACAGCAACCTCAAAGACATTGAACAGGCGTATAAAGACATCAACACGGCAATGGATCAGAACATTGCCAAAAAGGTGCTGGACGAAAAGACAGAAGAAATTCATACGAAAGGCATCAAAGCACAAGCGGATGAACTCAAAGACGTCCGCGAACTACTTTCCGGTACGTTACCGGAATCGCAGGTAGCCGATATTTTGCGGAAAGTAACCCTTGCTGCCGACAAAAATGTTGCCATTGGATCTACGATTGAAAATACAACCAAATCCGTCCTAAAGAATATTGCCAAATTTTATACGGATAAAGAAGCCATTCCCAGAGGGTTGTACGGTCAACTTAAAGACTATGTACAGGAAGTTGCCAAGACAGCCAAAAAGGTGAATGAAATTAAAAAGGAAATGTCTCCCTTTCTTCCTACCGATGCTCCGGGGAAGACCAACCAATTGGATGAGGTGGTGATAACTGCCGCTGCTCCCCAAGGGAAGCCCTATACGGGCGGAGATTTGAGCGAAAAAGAGCTTCACAAAGCGCTCAAAAAGAAAGAAGAGATACTCAAGAATGCGATGTATGCCGAGCAAGCATTGCTCAAAGAGCAATACGCCAACAAGGAAATTACAGAGAAGGAGTACAACGCAGCGCTGTATAAAAGCGAAATCACGTTTTTGTCTTCTAAAAAGAAGCTGCTTGAAGATTACAAGCAGGACAGCAGCGAGGTTCAGAAGGAAATCTACGACAAAATGATTAGCGAAGCTAATCGTTTGTACAAAGCCAAGCAGGATGCAGAGAAGAAAGCCAAGGAAGGCGATTTAAAAGCGCTTGAAAGCAGCTACGAATCCGACCAAGCAGCCATCAAAGAAATGTACCTGTCTGGCAAGATTAAAACGGAAGAGAAGTACCACGAGCGGATGCTGGAACTTGATCTGGATTATTTGGAAAGTCGTAAACAGTTGCTGCTCCGGTACGGTGAAGACACCGCTAAGATAGAAGACCAAATTGCCGACAAACTCATCGGGAAAAATAAAGACGATAAGGATAAAAAGCGCAAAGCCCAAGAAACGGAGATGTCCAAGACCACCGATAACGGGGCAAAGCTGGATATGCTACAAGCGATGTACGATGCTGACCTTATCAACTATGAAGAATACGAAAAGCAAAAAGTCGCGCTGACAAAGGCTTACGAGAAGCAGCGCGAGGATACGGTTAAAGCAGCTCTTAAAACCGTCGGTGATGCTGCCGGCGCTGCTGGTCTAGCTCAAATAGGCATAGCCAAAAAGCAGATGAATGAAGCCAAAGGGCTGCAATCCGGCGGATTCTCGGATAAGTATGTACAGGGCTTCACCGATACGGGCAACCCCAGCGAAGTTGCCGGAGTGATTCCGGTACACAAAAACGAGTTTGTAACCAACCACGAGGGGGTTGCCAATCCGCATGTAAAGCAGTTCCTGGATGTGTTTGACATGGCACAGAAAAACGGTACGATCCGCATGATTAATACCACACAGATACTGGAGCGCATCCGCGTTACCGGAAAATATGAAGGGGGCTATACGAACGATTCTTCGGCAGGGGGGTCTTCACCCGCACCGTTTGCACGTTTCCCCGGTGGAAATACGGATATAAAGGAAGTTGTTAAGTTGCTTACCGAAAGCAACCGCTTGCTGGTGCTCATCAAAGACAAAGAGCTAGCGGTTGATTCCCGCGCCGTCCGCGACGGTATCAAACGCATAGAAAACCTGGAAAGGAACGTAAGCAGGTAGGCAAGATTGATGTCCTTTTTTTCACATCACCGGCAGGTTACTTTTGCCTTCCTAAACCTTATCAAATGAAACCACAAGTTAAATTAAGCGCACAGCTTTGGACGGCTTCAGGACTTACCTTCTCAGGGGTAACGCTCCTGTTCATGGGCTTCTGGGTAAATCCCTCAGGAGTTATCGATCAGTCCGTTCTGGTCGCTTTCGGCGAAGTCAGCACATTTGCCGGAGGGCTGTTCGGAGTGGACTATACATACAAAATAAAGAGGTTCAAACACAAAGGGGAAGATGAACATGACAACAAGGATAGTAAGTAACGCTGTCGCGCTTTGCGTGCTTGTTGTTCTGTTGTCCGCTTGCCGGACTTCTAAGAGTGCGCAACAAAGCGTATCTCTTGAGAAACACGATAGTGTACATAACGAGTATCGCTATGCCAAAACGCTGGATTCGCTGGTGAGCATCAAGGTTCATAACCAGGAAGACGTAACGGTTATTCGGGAGATATTTATTCCCGTTAGGGACACGACCGGACAAATAACCGGTTCGGTTCTTGCCGCAAGGATTCGGATTGTTGCCCGCAGCGAAAAAGATTCGACTGCTGTTTTCCTTCATTCCGAAAACGAAGAAGAACAGCAGCAAGTATCCGCTATAACGGATACTCATATAGAAACAGAAAGCAAAGAAGACAGAAAAACCTCTACCGGTCCTCCCTGGATGTTCTTTGCCTTCCTCTTTGTTCTTATCGTTCTTTTTGCCGGCAAACTGAAAAATTAATTCAAAAACAAATAACATGAAAACAATCCTATTTATTTCGTTAGCGTTTTTTGTCGGCTACATCGCTTCAGTTGTTGCCGCATTCAAAATTCCTCCATCCATATCCGAAAGTTTTTACCTGTTGGATAAACAGAAAAAGAATCTTGGATATTTGTTTACCATTTGGTGTTACTTCATCGGCATATCAGTTATGGGCATGATGTTTGAGCTGTCAACCGACAAATGGTATCAATTCTTGGGATTATTTGCCGGCGGAGGGCTGGGTTTTGTCGGAACCGCTCCGCTTTTTAAATCCCATGAAAAAACAGTGCATTATGTTTCGGCTACTGTCTGCACCTTTTCATCTCTTATCTGGATGTTCCTGTCCGGCTTTTGGATGATTCCTTTAGGACTTCTTACACTCGCTTTATGTGTATCCTTCAAATACAGCCATACTAGAGTTTTTTGGCTTGAAATAGCCGTGTTTGTAAGTATGTACACAGCGTTAGTCCATCTGATTGTATGAAAAATCATATCTACAACGAAAGAAACTAAATTCTTAACCATCACCGTGGACGTTTACGAAGCAATCCGCCGGATGCGGGAAAAGAGCGAACAAGGAAAAACGTTTTCCTTTTCTTTCATGACTTACAGCTATGAACGCGGGACGAGCAGCGGCGTGGTCAAAGTCGAACATGCCCGGCTTCGCCGGCAAAGCTCGACGGACCAAAATCGCTTTGGGGAATATATGCTCAACTTCGTAGATACCGACACGGAAGAATACGGCATGTGCTGGCAGCTATTACTCTTGGAGTTTGACGGACAGGAATTGGAATTAAGCTGATTGCACAATGAACAATACCTTTGAACAAATCATCCCCTGGAACGGCGCTTCCGATACCGGGCGCGATGTGCGCCTGAAATGGCAGCGCAATTTTGAGAAAATCCGGGATAATTTTAACGAGGTTAATCTTCAGTTTCAAGACGTAGATGAACTTATTGGTAGGGTCGCCGATGCGCTGGAGGAGTATGCTGAAAATGCCGATTTAAAATACCTGCGCAAGGATATTGAAGATACCGCCCAAAAGCTGATTCATTTTCTGAAGGGCATTGACGTGGAAGGCGAGAGCGCCACAGACCGGCTGCTTGTCCGTGCAAACGCCTTCTTCCGGGATACGCTTTCCTCCGAAGAGTTTATATCCGGTTTCTTGTCCGGCAAAGGCTGGGCGCTGTTCTGGAAAGAATTTCTCAATGCCGCCGGAGTAGCGGAAAAAAAAGCGGCAATGGAACTGGACGAGATCACTGTGCGCGGGGCAATGCGCGTGTATGAACTGATCATTTCGCAACTCCTTGGTGAAAATGGTACGCACCTTGTTACGGACATGATGCGTGTCAGCCGCATAGACGTTGCCAACAAAAAGATTTATCTCGACACCGAAAAAGGTGTATTATATAATCCCTTTCGGGAGGGTGATGTGCTGATGGTACAGCGTTTCAACGGTATGCCATCTTCGGATAACGGTTATACAGTCGTGAAACAGTACGAGCTGACCGTTTCGGCAGCCGGTGTGGGCAGCATGGGAGAAGACCGCGAGGATTGGATTACTTACGACACCCTGGTGGGCAACACGGATGATGTGACAGCGCGCGACGTGCTGACTCGCGTGGATTCACTCACCAACCCGGACCGGAAAGGAGTTATTAAAGAAACATCCGTAGAGCCGGGGAGTCCGTATCTGGATGTTCTCTACGGCATGAAAACCGACCCGGAAAATTCCATGAAATTGCGCCTTGGGCGACTTACCGGTATTATCACGTATCTCTGGGGGCAATTGCAGGGTTATGGTTTGTATGGCAATAACGTTTACCTGACAGGGAGTTTCCGCCTGACAAACGGAGAGGATGTGCGTACCCGCTTTGAGGTATTGGAAGGTAAGTTACAGAGCGCGATACAGGGCGTTACATCCACCCTGACGGATGAGGACAATTTTCTAACGAACGCCGTTTTTAAGGATGATATGAAATACTGGGAACGGGAAAGCGACATCAGTTTGTTCAGCATCAATGATGTTCCCTTAGACTTTATATCCGGCTTTTATTCCTACAAGGATACCGTTGCCGATGCAGCTTCTTACGATGGTCGTTTCATGCTTCGTTTGAAACGGAACTCGGTGCTGCAACGCAACGAATTTATCAAGAAGCCGCAGGAGGGGAGTGTGCTTTACCTGTCAATCAAATATCATTGCGAGGATGCCGGGCAACTCACAGTCGGATTCATCAACACAGAGCTATACTTGAGCAAACCCATACCTGTCGCTGAGGGGTATCAAATGATAGAAACATCCGCATCATGGGATGGTACGGGTGATTTCACACTCGGTTTTACAGGGGATATCTATATTGAGCAGCTCACGCTCACCAATCATCCGCTCGAAGATTATGAGAAGAAAGTGTATTCCCTTTTTGAGCAAACCGACGAGCATATTTTAGCCCTTGTCGGCAGTGTTGAAACACTGGGTGGTCGCGTTACAACCAATGAAGCGTATCTGGAAATCACCGCACAGGCAATTAGCGCTGTTGTCTCGCGCGTAACAACCACGGAAACCGCTATAAACGGTATTCAAAGTACCATCAATTCGGCCGGATGGATAACCACCGCCGATGGAAACACCCTCTGGGCAAAGATTGAAACGGTGAACGCGCTGGGTAACAGGGTAACGAGTGCGGAATCTTCCCTCACGGTCAATGCCAATGCCATCAGTGCCGTTGCTACGCGCACGACTACCGCAGAGGGAAAGATAACCAATATTCAAAGCACGATTAACTCCGCCGGGTGGATCACAACCGCGGACGGTAACAAACTTTGGGCAACCCTTTCAACAGTAAACGCGCTGGGTAACAGGGTAACGAGTGCGGAATCATCTTTAACGGTCAACGCCAACGCCATCAGTGCCGTTGCAACTCGAATGAGTACGGCAGAGGGAAAGATAACCGGTATTCAAAGCACGATTAACTCCGCCGGGTGGATCACAACCGCGGACGGAAATACGCTTTGGGCAAAGAAAAGTCTGGAGAACGGTAGCGAGATTGTCTCGTACATCAATCAAGATGCGAATACCGTAACGATTAAGGCTTCCAAAATCGATTTAGAGGGGGGCGTTGTTATTAAAGGTACTATTCGCAATCCTTTCGTGCGCAACGACAGCGCAATCTACCTTGGCGGTTCCGGCGGGGGGTTGAATCTGAAAAAATGGGACAATGTAGTAGCTGTTCAAGGGGGGAGCTGGAATACACCTATTGACTTACCTTGGACACTGGAGCATAGCGGGCGGAGAATCTGCATCGTCAATTACAAATGGAGAAGCGAGATCAGCACCGGTGCTATGACCATATACGCACCGTCGGGCAAGTATTTTTATGAAGACGGCGTTTCCAAAAGTTCTCTTTCCTTTTCCCGTGAGGTAGTAGAATTGCTGGGCTACGGCGATGACAGCAGTTTTTTCGGTTGGATAGTTGTTAATCGCATTAATATGATGCCTAACAACAAGTATGGGAGCGAACAGAAGTATTTGGCTCAAGGCTCTGTCGTCGTGTCTAAATCAGGAAGTAACATAGTAACCTCGCTAAAGTATAAAACCTTTGACGGTTCCACCATGTCGGTAAACCGAACCGGCGTAGGTACGTATGTTGTATCCCACAGTTTTAATACTACCGATTATACCGTCATGCTAACGGGAGTATTTTCTGCCGTAGATGGAACCGACAAAGAAGTATGGGCTATGCTTTACAGCGTATCTACATATTCTTTTGTCGTTCTCACACAGGACGACCCCTCGCAGAACGACGGCTCGTTTAATTTTCAAGTGATAAGCACGACGGACTGGAAATCCGCATAACATAAGTATTAACTAAAAAAACACTCTGTATGAAAGTAAATTTTAATGTGCCTTTTAAGAATGTCAAAGGCGAAGCGATTGTAAAGGACGGCAAGGAACAACTCATGAAGGATGTGCTTGCACCGGTGCTGTTCGATGGAAACTGGATCAGTTCCGCCTCGCCGGAGGAGAAATTGATGTCTTACGATTTAAGTACCCGTATTTACGCAGCCGAAGGTGAAATGGAAATCACGACTGAAGAGGCGAGTCTTATCAAGCGTGGCGCGCAAATACTCAATGCAGCCGGTTACTCACAAATCTATAAACTCATAGAAAAGTAAGATGACACAGCTCACGGAAGCGGAAATACAAGAGCTTGCGAAGCGGGTAGCGAGTATTATTCGCGTAGGCTCAAAGGGTGTAGGGGAACTTCCGGTGGCGGATTCACTTACTAATCTTGTGTCGCTTCCCACTTTGCGTGTGAACGGAGGTATTCCGGAGGTGGTCTTAGCTCCCATTCACTTGTTGCAACAGATTGCCGTAGCAGGTGTTGAAGCGGCAGTTAATCTCGCCAACGCAGCAGCAGGTTCCGCTAATACGGCTGCCGGAAAAGCGAACACTGCCGCTACGAAAGCGGATACCGCAACGGGTAATGCAACCACAGCAGCCAATTCCGTCAATACCGCCATTGCTTTAGCTCTTGCAGCGACCAACGGTGCGAATCAGGCAGCTGCTTTAGCCCTGGCAAGGTTGCAGGAATTGGATGGCTTCACGGAACTTGTCGCACAGGACTTGTCGCTATCTCCCACACGCATGGATGTAACATATACATCCAAAATCACGCTGGGAAATCCATATGCACAGTCTATTGCAGCGCAATTGTTTCCGAAGTATCTGCCCCAAAACGTATTGTTTTTATGTGCCGGCGGGGATTCCCTGAGCGTTGACCCGGCAAGCGGGAAACTGACTATCTTAAAAACAGGTAAGAGCTATTTCCACGTCATCCCCACGGGAAAAACTTCGCTATACCAAACCATAGACATAGAGGTACAAGCTCCCGTTTACCGGAAGACAGGAGCCGGGGGTATGCGGCTAACCTCCAGCGGAGCTATTCGAATCACTTAACATAAAATGACTATGACTAAAGTTTACGGCTATGTGTCGGAGTTTATGCGTGCCGGCAAAATATGCGCCAAAGAGCAAATAACCGATTTGAGCCAAAATTTCAAACTGAAAAACGGTGTTCCGTTTTCTATCTATTTACGCCCGAAAACGGCGATAGATGAAGCGGATAGATTGATCAACTGCCGGTTGTACCAAGAATCTGAAATATCCCCCGTGCCGATGGGCTTCAATGATTGGCAACCGCTTGCTATTGTAGAGCTGGCAGCTGATGAAACGTTGCTGAGTGAGTGTGATGTGTTCTGGGGAGCCGGCGAAGAAGTAGAACTTTAAAATCTTGTAAGCAATGGCATTATTAACAGCTATAGGGGGAGGAGGTAAAGGCAAAACCCGCTTTATCTCCCTTCCCGCGCCGGAAGTTCCACCGGAGGAAATACCGTTAGAACTTACTGTGTCCTATCCGGACAAGATAGACATCCGTGAAACAACACAGTGGCAAATCCTTACCGGTATATTGCCGGAGGAAGCCCGTCAGGACGTTTCTTTTGCAGTTGAAGGGGAGTCCATCAGCGTGGATGAAGAAGGCTGGATAGGTGTAACCGGTCAAGGGACATCTTCCTTAACAGTCGTTTCCCTTCGCAATCCGGTACTGAAAAAGACGGTAAATATTGAAGTAGAAAAAGAATCCGTCCGCTTTGCCGGGACCGTATTCCGGTTAACAGCAGAGGGCGGTATCCGTTTAACTTAACATTGATACATTAAAAATATGGATTTAACAGAAGAACAAAAAGCCAAAGTAGTCGCTATAATAGAGGCAGTAGACAATGGTAAAAAGATTACCGACTTACCCTCCGCAGAGGGCGGTATTGAGGATTACAAAATTGAGGTAGTCGATATTACCGGCGAATCCAAACAGTTGAATCTGTTTAACGCTATCTCGATAGTCAATAAAAAAATGGCTATCCGCAGGTGGGACGAAACGCTTTCCACGCCTGTGGGCGAAGCATTCGGTAACATTGACTTTTTGCGCGACCTTCCCGGCGTTTTGGGACTTGGCGCATATCTGGTAAAGGACGATCGCACGTGCCGGAAGTTAGACCCGACGAATCACTACAAGTTTGCCGACGGCTCTCCGGCTGCATTAAACGGCAGCATGGGGCAATACATGTGGTGTTGGAACAAGCATTATTTCTCATGGTGGAAAGAGGGCAATTACCTGTATGAAGCGGTCAGTACCGAGCCGATTGACAGGGGTGAATGTTACTACATTCCGGCTGGCGGGTTATCTGCTCTGGGCGCAGGTGTGATGGACAGGACGGACTTAACCCTGTGTTCTCTTATCAGTGATGACGTGCGTTACAGAGGAGGTAACAACAATGCTGCCTACGACGACACGTACCGAACTTTTTTAGGTAAAGCAGCTTCAAACATTGCTTGCAATACCTTTTCCACGTATGCCCGCAAGCGCGGCATCGGCTGGGAAGCAGGTTGGTTCGTTGCCCGCGCCGTTTCCGAGTACCTGTTCCGCATTATCATGGGAACGCGGAACTCTCAGGCAGCATACAATCCGAATAAAGATATAAACGGGCTATATCAAGGTGGATTAGGAGAAGGTATAACTACCGTAGATTGGGGACAATGGACTACTCTAAATGGTAATTATGCACTTGTGCCCACTTCTGCCGGAGTGGAGTTAGGAGATGCCTGCGGGGAAGCCAGTTATAATATTCCGGCTTCAGATGGTAGTTCCATCTTCAAGACCGTTAAAATACCGGTATTTTTCGGATTGAAAAATCTTTACGGTCATCTGTGGCAAGCCATACGAGGCATCATCATTGATGCGGGAGTAGAAAAAAGCCTTATTTACGTTGCTCCATCGCTTTACAACAATTACAACAACGACAACGTGACCGGCATGACTGCTGCCGGAGAAATGGCTCGCACAGAAGCGTATATCAAAAAATTGTCAATGCACAAATTAAGCTGTTTACCTACTGAAACAGGCGGTTCGGCTTCGACCTATTATGGTGATTATAATTATTGCAACCACAATAGCAGTCAAGGTCTTCGTTGCCGCTTGGCTGGCGGGCGCACGGGCAATGGCGCGAGTGCGGGTGCGTTTGTTTCGTATGCGAACAATGCGGTGACGCATGCGAACACGTATATTTCGTCTCCCCTCTGCTTTTTCACGGAGGACCCTATTATACCTTAAACGAAGGCGGAAGGGCGACCATTTTCGCCGTCAGGCGGAATTTTTTTTACTTTATGAAAAGATCAATACTACTTCCTGCGATTCGCGGACAGCCTGTTTTCAAGTAAAACAGACAGCGTTCTTTGACTTTTTTATTCCTGCCATACATAATAATTTTTTATCGCAATAATCCCTTTTAGTCTTGTTGAGGAATAAAGCTATGTCTGTGAATCGGTTGTGGATGAATTCTTATAGCATTAAATCAATGTATTGGTAATTTATTTGTGTAATACCGATTATAAAGAGCCTTTATTTAGTTACAAGACTAAAAGGAATAATTCCGAAATATTTTAGACGGGTTCTGAAAACCGAGTTTTTTTCTGGGTCTCCGATTTATTTTGTTCTGTACCAGCTTGATAAAATCATCCGTGTATAAGTTGAAGTCTGTCCCCTTACAGGGCAACCGCATCAAAAATTGAGTATTTTTTTCATGTATCCAAGACCCAGAGCCTGAACTGCCCCCCAAAAGTTGGACATAACCCAAAAGATTATGTCAGAAACAGGAAAAAAGTACAAGAAGCATGATTATTCAAAACGCTTACAGATTGTAGCTAAGGTTTTAGAAGATCATTTACCCGTCAGTACCGTCGCTAGATTATTTGAAGTGGATTTCATGCAGGTAAAGTATTGGGTAGCCATGTACTCCCGTTATGGAGAGGAAGGTTTTCGTTTCCACATTAGGACGGTGCTTGGGCTGGGAATACCATACTTTAAGGCTGTTGCAAACAAAGTTAATTGATTTTCAAATAGATTACATAAGACTTTATATTTGAAATCTCCCGGATAATACTTTGTACGCATACGTAAACCTTCCTCTCCATAACGGGAGTACATGGCTACCCAATACTTTACCTGCATGGAATCCACTTCAAATAATCTAGCGGCGGTACGGACGGGTAAATGATCTTCTAAAACCTTAGCTACAATCTGTAAGCGTTTTGAATAATCATGCTTCTTGTACTTTTTTCCTGTTTCTGACATAATCTTTTGGGTTATGTCCAACTTTTGGGGGGCAGTTCAGGCTCTGGGTCTTGGATACATGAAAAAAATACTCAATTTTTGATGCGGTTGCCCTGTAAGGGGACAGACTTCAACTTATACACGGATGATTTTATCAAGCTGGTACAGAACAAAATAAATCGGAGACCCAGAAAAAAACTCGGTTTTCAGAACCCGTCTAAAATATTTCGGAATTATTCCTTTTAGTCTTGTAACTAAATAAAGGCTCTTTATAATCGGTATTACACAAATAAATTACCAATACATTGATTTAATGCTATAAGAATTCATCCACAACCGATTCACAGACATAGCTTTATTCCTCAACAAGACTAAAAGGGATTATTGCGATAAAAAATTATTATGTATGGCAGGAATAAAAAAGTCAAAGAACGCTGTCTGTTTTACTTGAAAACAGGCTGTCCGCGAATCGCAGGAAGTAGTATTGATCTTTTCATAAAGTAAAAAAAATTCCGCCTGACGGCGAAAATGGTCGCCCTTCCGCCTTCGTTTAAGGTATAATAGGGTCCTCCGTGAAAAAGCAGAGGGGAGACGAAATATACGTGTTCGCATGCGTCACCGCATTGTTCGCATACGAAACAAACGCACCCGCACTCGCGCCATTGCCCGTGCGCCCGCCAGCCAAGCGGCAACGAAGACCTTGACTGCTATTGTGGTTGCAATAATTATAATCACCATAATAGGTCGAAGCCGAACCGCCTGTTTCAGTAGGTAAACAGCTTAATTTGTGCATTGACAATTTTTTGATATACGCTTCTGTGCGAGCCATTTCTCCGGCAGCAGTCATGCCGGTCACGTTGTCGTTGTTGTAATTGTTGTAAAGCGATGGAGCAACGTAAATAAGGCTTTTTTCTACTCCCGCATCAATGATGATGCCTCGTATGGCTTGCCACAGATGACCGTAAAGATTTTTCAATCCGAAAAATACCGGTATTTTAACGGTCTTGAAGATGGAACTACCATCTGAAGCCGGAATATTATAACTGGCTTCCCCGCAGGCATCTCCTAACTCCACTCCGGCAGAAGTGGGCACAAGTGCATAATTACCATTTAGAGTAGTCCATTGTCCCCAATCTACGGTAGTTATACCTTCTCCTAATCCACCTTGATATAGCCCGTTTATATCTTTATTCGGATTGTATGCTGCCTGAGAGTTCCGCGTTCCCATGATAATGCGGAACAGGTACTCGGAAACGGCGCGGGCAACGAACCAACCTGCTTCCCAGCCGATGCCGCGCTTGCGGGCATACGTGGAAAAGGTATTGCAAGCAATGTTTGAAGCTGCTTTACCTAAAAAAGTTCGGTACGTGTCGTCGTAGGCAGCATTGTTGTTACCTCCTCTGTAACGCACGTCATCACTGATAAGAGAACACAGGGTTAAGTCCGTCCTGTCCATCACACCTGCGCCCAGAGCAGATAACCCGCCAGCCGGAATGTAGTAACATTCACCCCTGTCAATCGGCTCGGTACTGACCGCTTCATACAGGTAATTGCCCTCTTTCCACCATGAGAAATAATGCTTGTTCCAACACCACATGTATTGCCCCATGCTGCCGTTTAATGCAGCCGGAGAGCCGTCGGCAAACTTGTAGTGATTCGTCGGGTCTAACTTCCGGCACGTGCGATCGTCCTTTACCAGATATGCGCCAAGTCCCAAAACGCCGGGAAGGTCGCGCAAAAAGTCAATGTTACCGAATGCTTCGCCCACAGGCGTGGAAAGCGTTTCGTCCCACCTGCGGATAGCCATTTTTTTATTGACTATCGAGATAGCGTTAAACAGATTCAACTGTTTGGATTCGCCGGTAATATCGACTACCTCAATTTTGTAATCCTCAATACCGCCCTCTGCGGAGGGTAAGTCGGTAATCTTTTTACCATTGTCTACTGCCTCTATTATAGCGACTACTTTGGCTTTTTGTTCTTCTGTTAAATCCATATTTTTAATGTATCAATGTTAAGTTAAACGGATACCGCCCTCTGCTGTTAACCGGAATACGGTCCCGGCAAAGCGGACGGATTCTTTTTCTACTTCAATATTTACCGTCTTTTTCAGTACCGGATTGCGAAGGGAAACGACTGTTAAGGAAGATGTCCCTTGACCGGTTACACCTATCCAGCCTTCTTCATCCACGCTGATGGACTCCCCTTCAACTGCAAAAGAAACGTCCTGACGGGCTTCCTCCGGCAATATACCGGTAAGGATTTGCCACTGTGTTGTTTCACGGATGTCTATCTTGTCCGGATAGGACACAGTAAGTTCTAACGGTATTTCCTCCGGTGGAACTTCCGGCGCGGGAAGGGAGATAAAGCGGGTTTTGCCTTTACCTCCTCCCCCTATAGCTGTTAATAATGCCATTGCTTACAAGATTTTAAAGTTCTACTTCTTCGCCGGCTCCCCAGAACACATCACACTCACTCAGCAACGTTTCATCAGCTGCCAGCTCTACAATAGCAAGCGGTTGCCAATCATTGAAGCCCATCGGCACGGGGGATATTTCAGATTCTTGGTACAACCGGCAGTTGATCAATCTATCCGCTTCATCTATCGCCGTTTTCGGGCGTAAATAGATAGAAAACGGAACACCGTTTTTCAGTTTGAAATTTTGGCTCAAATCGGTTATTTGCTCTTTGGCGCATATTTTGCCGGCACGCATAAACTCCGACACATAGCCGTAAACTTTAGTCATAGTCATTTTATGTTAAGTGATTCGAATAGCTCCGCTGGAGGTTAGCCGCATACCCCCGGCTCCTGTCTTCCGGTAAACGGGAGCTTGTACCTCTATGTCTATGGTTTGGTATAGCGAAGTTTTTCCCGTGGGGATGACGTGGAAATAGCTCTTACCTGTTTTTAAGATAGTCAGTTTCCCGCTTGCCGGGTCAACGCTCAGGGAATCCCCGCCGGCACATAAAAACAATACGTTTTGGGGCAGATACTTCGGAAACAATTGCGCTGCAATAGACTGTGCATATGGATTTCCCAGCGTGATTTTGGATGTATATGTTACATCCATGCGTGTGGGAGATAGCGACAAGTCCTGTGCGACAAGTTCCGTGAAGCCATCCAATTCCTGCAACCTTGCCAGGGCTAAAGCAGCTGCCTGATTCGCACCGTTGGTCGCTGCAAGAGCTAAAGCAATGGCGGTATTGACGGAATTGGCTGCTGTGGTTGCATTACCCGTTGCGGTATCCGCTTTCGTAGCGGCAGTGTTCGCTTTTCCGGCAGCCGTATTAGCGGAACCTGCTGCTGCGTTGGCGAGATTAACTGCCGCTTCAACACCTGCTACGGCAATCTGTTGCAACAAGTGAATGGGAGCTAAGACCACCTCCGGAATACCTCCGTTCACACGCAAAGTGGGAAGCGACACAAGATTAGTAAGTGAATCCGCCACCGGAAGTTCCCCTACACCCTTTGAGCCTACGCGAATAATACTCGCTACCCGCTTCGCAAGCTCTTGTATTTCCGCTTCCGTGAGCTGTGTCATCTTACTTTTCTATGAGTTTATAGATTTGTGAGTAACCGGCTGCATTGAGTATTTGCGCGCCACGCTTGATAAGACTCGCCTCTTCAGTCGTGATTTCCATTTCACCTTCGGCTGCGTAAATACGGGTACTTAAATCGTAAGACATCAATTTCTCCTCCGGCGAGGCGGAACTGATCCAGTTTCCATCGAACAGCACCGGTGCAAGCACATCCTTCATGAGTTGTTCCTTGCCGTCCTTTACAATCGCTTCGCCTTTGACATTCTTAAAAGGCACATTAAAATTTACTTTCATACAGAGTGTTTTTTTAGTTAATACTTATGTTATGCGGATTTCCAGTCCGTCGTGCTTATCACTTGAAAATTAAACGAGCCGTCGTTCTGCGAGGGGTCGTCCTGTGTGAGAACGACAAAAGAATATGTAGATACGCTGTAAAGCATAGCCCATACTTCTTTGTCGGTTCCATCTACGGCAGAAAATACTCCCGTTAGCATGACGGTATAATCGGTAGTATTAAAACTGTGGGATACAACATACGTACCTACGCCGGTTCGGTTTACCGACATGGTGGAACCGTCAAAGGTTTTATACTTTAGCGAGGTTACTATGTTACTTCCTGATTTAGACACGACGACAGAGCCTTGAGCCAAATACTTCTGTTCGCTCCCATACTTGTTGTTAGGCATCATATTAATGCGATTAACAACTATCCAACCGAAAAAACTGCTGTCATCGCCGTAGCCCAGCAATTCTACTACCTCACGGGAAAAGGAAAGAGAACTTTTGGAAACGCCGTCTTCATAAAAATACTTGCCCGACGGTGCGTATATGGTCATAGCACCGGTGCTGATCTCGCTTCTCCATTTGTAATTGACGATGCAGATTCTCCGCCCGCTATGCTCCAGTGTCCAAGGTAAGTCAATAGGTGTATTCCAGCTCCCCCCTTGAACAGCTACTACATTGTCCCATTTTTTCAGATTCAACCCCCCGCCGGAACCGCCAAGGTAGATTGCGCTGTCGTTGCGCACGAAAGGATTGCGAATAGTACCTTTAATAACAACGCCCCCCTCTAAATCGATTTTGGAAGCCTTAATCGTTACGGTATTCGCATCTTGATTGATGTACGAGACAATCTCGCTACCGTTCTCCAGACTTTTCTTTGCCCAAAGCGTATTTCCGTCCGCGGTTGTGATCCACCCGGCGGAGTTAATCGTGCTTTGAATACCGGTTATCTTTCCCTCTGCCGTACTCATTCGAGTTGCAACGGCACTGATGGCGTTGGCGTTGACCGTTAAAGATGATTCCGCACTCGTTACCCTGTTACCCAGCGCGTTTACTGTTGAAAGGGTTGCCCAAAGTTTGTTACCGTCCGCGGTTGTGATCCACCCGGCGGAGTTAATCGTGCTTTGAATATTGGTTATCTTTCCCTCTGCGGTAGTCGTGCGCGTAGCAACGGCACTGATGGCATTGGCATTGACCGTGAGGGAAGATTCCGCACTCGTTACCCTGTTACCCAGCGCGTTCACCGTTTCAATCTTTGCCCAGAGGGTGTTTCCATCGGCGGTGGTTATCCATCCGGCCGAATTGATGGTACTTTGAATACCGTTTATAGCGGTTTCCGTGGTTGTTACGCGCGAGACAACAGCGCTAATTGCCTGTGCGGTGATTTCCAGATACGCTTCATTGGTTGTAACGCGACCACCCAGTGTTTCAACACTGCCGACAAGGGCTAAAATATGCTCGTCGGTTTGCTCAAAAAGGGAATACACTTTCTTCTCATAATCTTCGAGCGGATGATTGGTGAGCGTGAGCTGCTCAATATAGATATCCCCTGTAAAACCGAGTGTGAAATCACCCGTACCATCCCATGATGCGGATGTTTCTATCATTTGATACCCCTCAGCGACAGGTATGGGTTTGCTCAAGTATAGCTCTGTGTTGATGAATCCGACTGTGAGTTGCCCGGCATCCTCGCAATGATATTTGATTGACAGGTAAAGCACACTCCCCTCCTGCGGCTTCTTGATAAATTCGTTGCGTTGCAGCACCGAGTTCCGTTTCAAACGAAGCATGAAACGACCATCGTAAGAAGCTGCATCGGCAACGGTATCCTTGTAGGAATAAAAGCCGGATATAAAGTCTAAGGGAACATCATTGATGCTGAACAAACTGATGTCGCTTTCCCGTTCCCAGTATTTCATATCATCCTTAAAAACGGCGTTCGTTAGAAAATTGTCCTCATCCGTCAGGGTGGATGTAACGCCCTGTATCGCGCTCTGTAACTTACCTTCCAATACCTCAAAGCGGGTACGCACATCCTCTCCGTTTGTCAGGCGGAAACTCCCTGTCAGGTAAACGTTATTGCCATACAAACCATAACCCTGCAATTGCCCCCAGAGATACGTGATAATACCGGTAAGTCGCCCAAGGCGCAATTTCATGGAATTTTCCGGGTCGGTTTTCATGCCGTAGAGAACATCCAGATACGGACTCCCCGGCTCTACGGATGTTTCTTTAATAACTCCTTTCCGGTCCGGGTTGGTGAGTGAATCCACGCGAGTCAGCACGTCGCGCGCTGTCACATCATCCGTGTTGCCCACCAGGGTGTCGTAAGTAATCCAATCCTCGCGGTCTTCTCCCATGCTGCCCACACCGGCTGCCGAAACGGTCAGCTCGTACTGTTTCACGACTGTATAACCGTTATCCGAAGATGGCATACCGTTGAAACGCTGTACCATCAGCACATCACCCTCCCGAAAGGGATTATATAATACACCTTTTTCGGTGTCGAGATAAATCTTTTTGTTGGCAACGTCTATGCGGCTGACACGCATCATGTCCGTAACAAGGTGCGTACCATTTTCACCAAGGAGTTGCGAAATGATCAGTTCATACACGCGCATTGCCCCGCGCACAGTGATCTCGTCCAGTTCCATTGCCGCTTTTTTTTCCGCTACTCCGGCGGCATTGAGAAATTCTTTCCAGAACAGCGCCCAGCCTTTGCCGGACAAGAAACCGGATATAAACTCTTCGGAGGAAAGCGTATCCCGGAAGAAGGCGTTTGCACGGACAAGCAGCCGGTCTGTGGCGCTCTCGCCTTCCACGTCAATGCCCTTCAGAAAATGAATCAGCTTTTGGGCGGTATCTTCAATATCCTTGCGCAGGTATTTTAAATCGGCATTTTCAGCATACTCCTCCAGCGCATCGGCGACCCTACCAATAAGTTCATCTACGTCTTGAAACTGAAGATTAACCTCGTTAAAATTATCCCGGATTTTCTCAAAATTGCGCTGCCATTTCAGGCGCACATCGCGCCCGGTATCGGAAGCGCCGTTCCAGGGGATGATTTGTTCAAAGGTATTGTTCATTGTGCAATCAGCTTAATTCCAATTCCTGTCCGTCAAACTCCAAGAGTAATAGCTGCCAGCACATGCCGTATTCTTCCGTGTCGGTATCTACGAAGTTGAGCATATATTCCCCAAAGCGATTTTGGTCCGTCGAGCTTTGCCGGCGAAGCCGGGCATGTTCGACTTTGACCACGCCGCTGCTCGTCCCGCGTTCATAGCTGTAAGTCATGAAAGAAAAGGAAAACGTTTTTCCTTGTTCGCTCTTTTCCCGCATCCGGCGGATTGCTTCGTAAACGTCCACGGTGATGGTTAAGAATTTAGTTTCTTTCGTTGTAGATATGATTTTTCATACAATCAGATGGACTAACGCTGTGTACATACTTACAAACACGGCTATTTCAAGCCAAAAAACTCTAGTATGGCTGTATTTGAAGGATACACATAAAGCGAGTGTAAGAAGTCCTAAAGGAATCATCCAAAAGCCGGACAGGAACATCCAGATAAGAGATGAAAAGGTGCAGACAGTAGCCGAAACATAATGCACTGTTTTTTCATGGGATTTAAAAAGCGGAGCGGTTCCGACAAAACCCAGCCCTCCGCCGGCAAATAATCCCAAGAATTGATACCATTTGTCGGTTGACAGCTCAAACATCATGCCCATAACTGATATGCCGATGAAGTAACACCAAATGGTAAACAAATATCCAAGATTCTTTTTCTGTTTATCCAACAGGTAAAAACTTTCGGATATGGATGGAGGAATTTTGAATGCGGCAACAACTGAAGCGATGTAGCCGACAAAAAACGCTAACGAAATAAATAGGATTGTTTTCATGTTATTTGTTTTTGAATTAATTTTTCAGTTTGCCGGCAAAAAGAACGATAAGAACAAAGAGGAAGGCAAAGAACATCCAGGGAGGACCGGTAGAGGTTTTTCTGTCTTCTTTGCTTTCTGTTTCTATATGAGTATCCGTTATAGCGGATACTTGCTGCTGTTCTTCTTCGTTTTCGGAATGAAGGAAAACAGCAGTCGAATCTTTTTCGCTGCGGGCAACAATCCGAATCCTTGCGGCAAGAACCGAACCGGTTATTTGTCCGGTCGTGTCCCTAACGGGAATAAATATCTCCCGAATAACCGTTACGTCTTCCTGGTTATGAACCTTGATGCTCACCAGCGAATCCAGCGTTTTGGCATAGCGATACTCGTTATGTACACTATCGTGTTTCTCAAGAGATACGCTTTGTTGCGCACTCTTAGAAGTCCGGCAAGCGGACAACAGAACAACAAGCACGCAAAGCGCGACAGCGTTACTTACTATCCTTGTTGTCATGTTCATCTTCCCCTTTGTGTTTGAACCTCTTTATTTTGTATGTATAGTCCACTCCGAACAGCCCTCCGGCAAATGTGCTGACTTCGCCGAAAGCGACCAGAACGGACTGATCGATAACTCCTGAGGGATTTACCCAGAAGCCCATGAACAGGAGCGTTACCCCTGAGAAGGTAAGTCCTGAAGCCGTCCAAAGCTGTGCGCTTAATTTAACTTGTGGTTTCATTTGATAAGGTTTAGGAAGGCAAAAGTAACCTGCCGGTGATGTGAAAAAAAGGACATCAATCTTGCCTACCTGCTTACGTTCCTTTCCAGGTTTTCTATGCGTTTGATACCGTCGCGGACGGCGCGGGAATCAACCGCTAGCTCTTTGTCTTTGATGAGCACCAGCAAGCGGTTGCTTTCGGTAAGCAACTTAACAACTTCCTTTATATCCGTATTTCCACCGGGGAAACGTGCAAACGGTGCGGGTGAAGACCCCCCTGCCGAAGAATCGTTCGTATAGCCCCCTTCATATTTTCCGGTAACGCGGATGCGCTCCAGTATCTGTGTGGTATTAATCATGCGGATCGTACCGTTTTTCTGTGCCATGTCAAACACATCCAGGAACTGCTTTACATGCGGATTGGCAACCCCCTCGTGGTTGGTTACAAACTCGTTTTTGTGTACCGGAATCACTCCGGCAACTTCGCTGGGGTTGCCCGTATCGGTGAAGCCCTGTACATACTTATCCGAGAATCCGCCGGATTGCAGCCCTTTGGCTTCATTCATCTGCTTTTTGGCTATGCCTATTTGAGCTAGACCAGCAGCGCCGGCAGCATCACCGACGGTTTTAAGAGCTGCTTTAACCGTATCCTCGCGCTGCTTCTCGTAAGCCTTTGTCAGCGCGACTTTTTGCTTTTCGTATTCTTCATAGTTGATAAGGTCAGCATCGTACATCGCTTGTAGCATATCCAGCTTTGCCCCGTTATCGGTGGTCTTGGACATCTCCGTTTCTTGGGCTTTGCGCTTTTTATCCTTATCGTCTTTATTTTTCCCGATGAGTTTGTCGGCAATTTGGTCTTCTATCTTAGCGGTGTCTTCACCGTACCGGAGCAGCAACTGTTTACGACTTTCCAAATAATCCAGATCAAGTTCCAGCATCCGCTCGTGGTACTTCTCTTCCGTTTTAATCTTGCCAGACAGGTACATTTCTTTGATGGCTGCTTGGTCGGATTCGTAGCTGCTTTCAAGCGCTTTTAAATCGCCTTCCTTGGCTTTCTTCTCTGCATCCTGCTTGGCTTTGTACAAACGATTAGCTTCGCTAATCATTTTGTCGTAGATTTCCTTCTGAACCTCGCTGCTGTCCTGCTTGTAATCTTCAAGCAGCTTCTTTTTAGAAGACAAAAACGTGATTTCGCTTTTATACAGCGCTGCGTTGTACTCCTTCTCTGTAATTTCCTTGTTGGCGTATTGCTCTTTGAGCAATGCTTGCTCGGCATACATCGCATTCTTGAGTATCTCTTCTTTCTTTTTGAGCGCTTTGTGAAGCTCTTTTTCGCTCAAATCTCCGCCCGTATAGGGCTTCCCTTGGGGAGCAGCGGCAGTTATCACCACCTCATCCAATTGGTTGGTCTTCCCCGGAGCATCGGTAGGAAGAAAGGGAGACATTTCCTTTTTAATTTCATTCACCTTTTTGGCTGTCTTGGCAACTTCCTGTACATAGTCTTTAAGTTGACCGTACAACCCTCTGGGAATGGCTTCTTTATCCGTATAAAATTTGGCAATATTCTTTAGGACGGATTTGGTTGTATTTTCAATCGTAGATCCAATGGCAACATTTTTGTCGGCAGCAAGGGTTACTTTCCGCAAAATATCGGCTACCTGCGATTCCGGTAACGTACCGGAAAGTAGTTCGCGGACGTCTTTGAGTTCATCCGCTTGTGCTTTGATGCCTTTCGTATGAATTTCTTCTGTCTTTTCGTCCAGCACCTTTTTGGCAATGTTCTGATCCATTGCCGTGTTGATGTCTTTATACGCCTGTTCAATGTCTTTGAGGTTGCTGTATTCGGTCAGGAGATTGGGAAGATACTTACCGTATTTGGTATTGATTTCTTCAATGAGTTCCTTCCGGCGCGCTGTTCCCTCACCGGCTGCCTTAGTGGCTTCGGTAAGGTTGCGTAGCTCGCGTTGTTCCTTAGCGGACTGTTCAAAGTATGACTGCAAGGCTTTTTGAGCATCGCTGGTATAAGTAGCCAATTTGTATATCCCTACACCCAAGGCAACGACAGCGGTAACAATAGCTGTTACCGGATTCAAGGCAAGAGTTGTAAAGAATGCACGCATTGCTTGTGTTGCGATACGTATATTGCCTGTTGTCAAGGCAATAGCCGCTGCGTACAATTTTTCACTGGCGGTAGAAATAACCGTCCACTCCTGTTTAGCTTTCAAAGCTATTATGTTCAGCAACGTACCTTCGGTGTGCCGGGTAGTCCATAATGTTACCAATTTCTGCACGGTTACATACGTACCCAGTACGGTAGCAAGGTAAGTGATCGTACCGCCGTATTTGATACAAATGCTCACGATGGCGATTAATGATTTGACAAGCATTCCACCCGTGGAAATCATCTTCCCCATGTGGGGGGCAAGTTCTTTGCCGAGTTCGTAGGAGATTTCTTTAAATCCTTTCTTTGCTTTCTCTATCTGACCTTGCAGCGTATTGTTCTGTATGTTGTATTCGTTGATGACAGACGTACCCTCTTTGTATGCCTGTGTTGCCCGTTCCTGCTCTACGCGGATTTTATCCACGTTGGCAGCAAGGGTATTAAGCACACCGGCAGCGCGCGCGCCGTCGAGTTTCATTTCTTTGAAAAGCGGTGCGGTCTCGCTCAGCCCTCCGGCTTGTTTGATATTTTCGAGTAATTGCAGAATCGCAGAGTTGGCATCCGTTTTTAGAAGATTTGTAAACTCCTTTACATCCCGTCCAGCATACTTGGCGAATTTGGCGGGCGCTTGGTACACCTTCATGATGACAGTCTGCAAGGCGGTTGCAGACATTTCCACCTGTTGCATATCCTGATCGAGCGTGGAAGCAAACCCCATGATTTGCGCCTGTGAGATACCGGCTTGCTTGCCGGTTCCGGCAACGCGGGCGGTGAAGTCAACGAGATACTGTTCCGATGCAGATGAATTTTGCGCCACTTCATTGATAGCCGATGCGGTGGAAAGCATCGCACCGCGCAATCCCACCCTCTTGTCATCGCCGAACATTTGAGCCAGCTTGCCGATGTTCTTTACCGCATCTTCGCCAAGGTCCTCACCAAGTGAAACATTGATGACGTTGGCAGCATCCGCAAATTCAAGCAAATCCTTCTTGCCCTGTATGCCCAGCCGTCCGGCATCGGCAGCCAACTCGTTCAATCGTTCGCGGGCGGTGCGGGTATCCATTTTCTTGAACTCTTCGCCCAGTTCCTTGACCTCCTGTCGTGTCATGCCGGTATATTTCCTCACTCCAGCTTCGGTTTCTTCCAGCTTGGCGAAGTCATCTACGCTTTTGCGGACGGCGAGCGTGATGCCGGTAAGGGACGCAATGGCTCCGGCTGCCATACCTGCATACCGGTTAAATCCATCAGCCATTTTTGAAAGGGAAAATTGCGTTTGCACGGCAGTACCGCGCAGTTCTTTCATCCGCGCGTTGATCTCATCCAACTGCTTTTTGTATTGTGCGTATAGGGGTGAATCGCCGGGAAGCTGTCGGAGTACGGCATTGAGTTCCGCTTGCCGGTTATGGAGTTCTTTGAGACTTAAACTACCCAGCCCGATGCCTTCAAAGAGTTTATCATACTCCTGTTGCAGTTTTTTAAGTTCATTGCGCTTGTTCGTCCATTCCTGTGTGCCTTCTGTAAGTCCTTTGAGTTCTTTGCGGACTTTTTTCATGTCCCCTTCCAGTTGCACCATTTTCTGACGTGCACTGTCTTGCTGTATGATTATCTCTAGCTGTACCCTGTCTATCTTTAAACTCATGTCCGTTAAGATTTAGATAGACAAAAGTAGGACGGCGCAGGGTCAGAGAAAAGGACATAAAAAAGCCTTATCAAAAAGAAATGATAAGGCTCAAGACCATACAAATAACAGGAATTATCTAAAACATATCTATATAATCTTGAAACACATACAATTTATTTCTTTGTAAACCGGTTATTTCCTTTAATATCTTTGCTTCCTCTAAATCAGAAACCAATGTATATGCGGTTTGTTGTGTTTTTCCAATAATAGTAGTTACAGTTGTAACAGAAATAATAGGTTTTTTATATAAATGATGCATAACGAGACGGGCATCACTACTCCTTTTCCCCATTTTTTCAAGAGCGCTATCAACATATTTTTGCAACAGAAGGATTGCATTGAAGGTTTCAACACCTTTTTTCGCAGTTTCAATAACACCAGATAGAAAAAACTTTAACCACTGATTCATGTCATTATGAGTTCTTACTCTCATTAGATTATCATAATAATACATCCTGTTTTTTTCAAAAAAATCAGATAAATATAAAATAGGTTGCTTTAGAATACCTTTACTTACTAAATATAAGGCGATAAGCAAACGACCTACACGTCCATTACCATCTAAAAATGGATGCACTGTCTCAAATTGGTAATGTATTAATGCAACTTTAATGAGATCAGGAATGTCAAATTCGTCATTATTTGCGAATTTTTCAAGATCTGAGATATAATCGGCTACAGACGTATGTACAGGCGGCACAAATATCGCATCGTTTATAGTAGCACCTCCAATCCAGTTTTGACTTCTCCTAAATTCCCCCGGTTGTTTATGTTGTCCTCTGACTCCTTGTAAAAGGACTTTATGTGTTTGTTTTATCAATCTAGCGGAAAAGGGAAGTGTATGTAATAATTGAACAGCTTCATTCATCGCTAAAATATAATTTTGCACTTCTTCCCAATCATCTCTTCTGTCGCTTGCAATGTCAACTTCATTTAGAAATGCTTCTTCCATATTAGTTTGAGTACCTTCAATCTTTGATGATTGTGTTGCTTCTTTTGCAATATGCATCTGTATAAACATCTCAATATCTATATACTCTGAATACATATCTAGACGACCTAATTGCCTGTCAGCTTTACTTAAAAGTTTGATAACATCCATATTATCAATATTCCAACTTCTACATAATTCAGTGGGCTGAAAACTTTTGTAGGATCCTTGACTAATGTATACACCGGATTTAAATGCTTTCATAACATAAACATTAATATCATAATTTGAACGAAGATAACTTTATTCAAGAAAATCACCTAATAATTTGAATAACAATTTTATTATTCAAATAAAGAACCAAGAAATTTGAATAACGATATTTTTATTAAAGAAATAGAAAGCCCCGAACGCTGGGTAGCGAACGGGGCAAAATGGCAAAAAAAAGATTTAGAGGATTAGGTTATTACCGGCGTATGTTTCTTCGGTTATGGTTCCTTTGCGGAGCCGGTGATAATCCCTCTCATCAAAACGAACATCTTCTTTTTGATCCGTAGTGATTTTTTCAGGAAGCATACCGGTTTCGGATTTAATTTCATTGGCGACGTTCAGTGCATCCGTCAGGGAGCCGCTTACATAATAAGTGAGTGTCATAATTCGCCTCCTTCCTCTACGCTACATGGACTATGTTTGATATTTGTTTCTGTTTGAGAACGCTCCTCACATAGAGCGTGACAACACTGCATCAAGTATGCGAGAACAAACTCTTGTTCCGGTTCTACGTCTATGGGATTAATTGTAAAGAGCCAACCGGAAACAAATTCAAGTGGAAGACAAAGCGTTTCATACTCTGTTCCATCAGATTCGGTTGTAGTGCTCAGCACCACAATTGAATTCCAATCTTCACTCTCTTTAATTATTTGCATATGGGATGAATAATCAAGTCCCAATGTTTCACAAATCGGTCTGATTGGTATTAATTTCTTAGTATCATTTGTTGCACTCATGATTCGCCTCCTTCCTCATCTATTGTCCATTCGGGTACGGCAAAAGGTTTCAGTATCTTTTGCGTACTGCGCAGGATTTGGATGTGTTCTAATTTCTGATCGTTGCTTAAATCCGTATCAATGTCTTCAATGAAGAAATCAAGCATTTCTTCCAGATGCTCAATAAGCATCGGTACATAACCTTCTTGTTGCAGGTTTTTTACCGCCTGAAGGATTTCAGGGGTGATTGATACCATGGTGGTATCGGGTTGAGTTTCGTTGTTCATAATTACTTTTGTTTAGCGTTATAGTGCCATTAAAAAAGACGGCTGCACATTCCCCGTCGCTAAACAAAAGTAACTTCAGCCCCGAAGAGCAAAAAAATTACAAGGAATGGCAGTCGCCTATGTCGTAATGCGGATAAAAAAAGCCCGCAAGATTGTGAGCGTTATCCGTCGCTCTCCGGTGTAACATCCGTTACTTTTATTTAGCACTACAAATATGGGGAAAAGATTTGGAATACACAAAAAAAATACAGATATTTGTACATAAAATATTCTTAGATTACATACATAAAAATTGAAGCTATGGTAATTATATCAACACAGGAATTCAGGGATAATCAAAAGAAATTTTTTGATTTAGCTGAAAAAGAAAGGGTTATCATCAAGCGTAAGAGCAAATTAGTTGAATTGGTAGTAACCGATAAGCTATCTGAAAATCCGAGTCCGAGCGGCGACCCGTGGTTTGATAATCCGGAAAACGTAAGGGAAGTTGAAAGAAGGTGTGCAGACATAGATAGTGGAAAAGCAAAACTTATACAGATTGACGTTGACAATCCATGGGAAAGTATATTGTCATAACACTCGACAAAGCGAAAATAGAGCTGCAAGAACTCTATTTTGCAGGGAACCAAACAATTATCAAGCGGATTGAGCGTATTCTTAAAGAATTGGAAGAACACCCGGAAGTCGGAATAGGACAACCGGAGAGATTAAAACATAATTTATCTGGGAAATGGTCGAGAAGGATTGATGGAAAAAACCGCTTAATTTATCAGATAAGAGAGGATATTATAACTGTCCTTGTCATATCGGCAAAAGGTCATTACTAGTATAAGAGAGGTGGTAAAAATGATGACGTAAACATATGAACAACTTTGATCCTAACAAATTAACAAAATTGCACAATTTTAATGATATTCTTGATAAGAAGTATGGTAAAGAAGGGACTGAAACCAGAGCGGCTTTTCACGAAAAATCTATGGCTTGGTACTATGGTGACATTCTCAGAGATCGTAGAAAGGAATTAAAATTAACCCAGCAGCAACTCGCCGAAAAAGTAGGCAAAGAGCGTAGCTATATTGCCCGTATTGAAAAGGGAGAAACCGATATGCAAGTATCCAGCCTGATTCGTATTGCACAAGCTTTAGGCTTACAATTTACTTTAAATACAGGGAAAACAGAGTTTTCAATATAGAGCAACATCCAAAATGTAGTTTATATGGCAAATACGAATACTCATATTAAAAAAGAGAGGCAAAAGAAATTGATTGACTTGCCTAAAGATACCATGAAAGTTCTTTCCTTGCAAGCTGTTTCTAAAGGTGTTTCCTTAAAGAAATACATTGAAGAAATCTTGGAAGAAAAAGTCGAAGAAACTTATGAAGGCTTGGTTCTTTTGCAATTGTCCTCCACTGCGGAAGCAAACGAATGGCTGTCGGATACGGAAGAACAAGAATTTGACAATTGGCTAGATAATGAAATACAGACGTACAAGGCAATTCGTTAAAGACGCTAAAGGTTTACCTAAACGATATTTACCCCTTTTGAAAGAGGTAATGCAGTTAGTAGAAGAAGCCGAAACAATAGAAGATATTTCTTGCAAAAAATTGGCAGGTGGCACTAAAAGAGCGTATCGCATAAGAATGGGTGATTATAGAATAACCTTTATCTTGTTTGTTTTTGATGAAAAGACCATTGGTTTTCAGCGGATTCTTATCCGTGGAGAAGCATATAACAAAGAACACATGCGACAATTATTGTTACAAGAAAAGAAAAACTCTTATAAAGCCCACGAATGTGGGCTTTTTTTATTCATCCAACCACCTGCCGTTATCCAACCAGACACCGTTATCCCGCCACTTCCCATCAGCGAGGATCCAGCGCAAATCTCCCGCATCTTCTCCGCTTTCCGTTTTTATGTTGTAAAACACACCCGTCCACGCTTTTTTGCGTCCCTCTCTGGAGAGGGTATATTCCATTTCCCGGCATACATACTTCTTGTTTCGTATTTCAAATACGCCGCGTGGGTCATACACATTTTGGTCATAGCTTGTTATCTTCACTCCCTTCCGGCTATCAATGTTGTAAGCCCCGTTATAAAATTTATCTCTAATTTTTGCCAGCACGAGAGAACCGCCCGGCACTTCGTACACCTCTCCACCTATACAATCAATGAATGAGAAAGGATATTTGATGTATAAAGCTTCTTGTAACCATTCTCCGCCAAGCCCTTGGTAAAAGGCTACGTACAGTTCATTTTTTGATTCATCAGTCGTATTTGTATTTTCGGTGATTAATTCGCATAGCGGTTGGTCAGAATCTTGTTCCTGTACGTCTTTGGTCGAAATGTGCGGTATGTAAGTACCCTCGCGGACTGTAACGATCGTTCCTCCTGTGTTATTGACTGTCGAAATCATCCATTCTTTCAACGCTGCTGGGATCATCTTTAATTCAATGGTTTTTGTCGCATTTTCAACCTCAATATTTTTCAGGTAGTTCACCCTTTTTAAGTGCCAATTTAGTCCTTCCTTTTTGTTTGCAATGTATTCGTCCCCGGTATCTAACATTAAAGCCAGTACCCTCTTGCGGTCTGTGTTTTGCTCATTGAGCAGATAATTGCTCGCTGATTGATAGTTATCGAAACTTTTTTTGATAGCTAGATTGAGAATCCCCTCGCTAAGCTTTGCAAAGGAGTAAAACTCATCATCCGGCAGGTCATAAGCAATATTGCATTCTTGCAAGGTGTCGGCTTGCTGTTCATCTACTTCTACTTCATACGCATCCACAACGTTCTTGATGCTTGTCAGCGCGGTATTGGCGTAATAAGAGTTATTAAGTATGATTTGCACGGAATGCTTCTTACTATTGATTAAGAACGAGACATTTGTCAGTTGCTCGATTTCTTCAAATAACTCCTTTACCGTCCATCCCGGAAACATCTTTGCGTATAAAGTAGTGTCAACTGTGTGCGGAAAATAAAGAGAGCCGAACTCCGTTTGTTCCAATTGATTTACCTCTACATCATATCCGATAGCGTTACATACCTTCCGAATGATTGTGCACAAAAACGGTTGCGCAATGTAGGTGTCCCCGTTATCTATGAGCCTACCTTTGACGGTTCCGCCCTCTTTATACCTCTCAACATCCCATTTATTGATTATTTCCCCGCTGCCTTCATTCATGACCGGTGGAAGGCAAAAATCAATGTCCGGGTACGTTTTTTCAATGTAGTTGAGCCTTCCCGTTGTCGTGCCGGGGACAATGGTGCTGCCAAGTTCCAGTGAGGAAATCAGTTCATCGCTTCCGATAAAGTAATTCAGTTCCGAGTTACCTGATGCAATTTGTATGCTGACTGTCTTTTCCGTCCAGCCCGTTATGATTTCCGTACCGTTGCAATATACCCTGTTGTCGGCTATTAGAACGGCTCTACGCTTCGTTGTTATCTCCGCTGTAGAGTTGAGCCGGTTTAGGTGCTTGTATAGTGTTGCATTGACGGTATTACCAAGTGGCAAAGTCAGCTCGTAGGTATATTCTCCGTTCTTCGTGAAAAACGGATTTTCGCGTTTGACGGAAAGATTCATGTTCTCCGGCAAAACGACTGCAACACCTTCTATGTAGAGTTCCGTCATTTACGATTCGATTTCAAAGCCCAGGCTTATGCCGTTCCATCCTCCGAATATATTATATTCCCATTCCATTCGAATCTTTTTCGGTGTAGCGAAGCTGTAATCACAACTGCAGTTCTCTGCCATCAATATCTCTTGTATTTTCTCTGCTACTGCTTGCATCTCCGCGTAAAAATCAAGTTCCTCCATGTTGGTAAGGCTACCGAAAGATTTTTTTTCAAGTAGAAATAGCACACAAAAATTCTTAGCCGTATAATTGTCCGAATCGGTAGCATCTGTTTCACAGGACGGATACCCCCCGCAGAGGTAAACACCGTTTTTGTCACTCAGTTTCTTAATCATTCCATTTTCCTGCACTGCCAAAGTCGTACCGGTTATTTTCTTTACGGACACCTCATTTACTTTTCCGCGCACGTCCTGCAATATCTCTGCGAACTTTTTAATCTGTATCATAATTCAATCAAGTTATTTTGTTCCGGGTTCGCCATCCTGAAGGAAAACTCTACCGCTTTTAATGTACTTCTTCGGAACTCGCGTTCATACGTATGTTTGGTAATGACAATCGAGTACCAAACCCCTGCGATATATACCTGTACCTCTTGTGCATTCAAGAGGTTATGCCAAAGCTTGTAGTCGCTTTGCAGGAAGATAACTCCGCTATGGGCGGTATATTCGTCCGTTACCTTGACAGCGAATTTCCGGTCAACTTCAAACATGGCAGCCGTCTCGCTTTCATTGCTTCCCTTCACGGTCAATCCCCCTACGGCTGTGAGTACTTCCGGCATGTCATATACATTCTTGCATCGGAACTGCCAGATTTCCGTGTAGCGGGTATGGTCTACCGGGAACTCAAAACTTTGCCCTGCTACGCTTAATACATAGCTACGAATTAAATCCTGCGAGATTGTAAACAAAGAGGCGATGCGGGCAAGCGACGCATCTACCGTTACGGGTGAAAGCGTTTCCGTGTGTGTATAAAGTGTCCTTGCGGATGTGGTTGTCCCGTCGTTTTTTTTAACGGTAACCTGCACGGTTTGTCCGGTTCCGATTACCATGCTGGCGTATTCCTTGCTTCCCGGACGGGTGATCTTGCGATTCACCTCACTCAGCCATACCGCCGTTGCAGCCTGTTTGTTTGTTTGCAGACGACTGAACAGGACGTAAGAAGATGTATCTAAACTACCATTGACATAAAAACTAAATGTTCCGGCTACTGTTGATTGTAAGCACGTTTGTCCCGGACACCACTGTCCCCAGAGCGCCTGTGCGCAAAATTTGCCTAATTTGCGGACTTTAATTTTGAAGTCCGCATCAGGAATGTATTCTTCTTCAAGAATTGTCTTGTTATTGTACTTCACAGCGAAGGTAACACCCGCATCGCTATCAATGATATAATCCGTCATTGTCGCGCTAAATTCTTTTTCTGAGGGTCGCTGTTCTACGTTCATGTTCTAAAGAATTT
>SNRY01000079.1_pt1 | contig 39630 bp, 22 predicted proteins | sample 4693421 | NCBI WGS metagenome assembly SNRY01 (sample SAMN11003215, study PRJNA524138) | termite gut metagenome | isolation source: Bacteroidetes bacterial symbionts from single cell of protist host amplifed... | host: Streblomastix strix ... | reverse complement strand
CCCGGACAATTCTGCATCGTAAAGCGCAATCCGAGCCGACGGCATTCTTCCGCCGTATATTTGATGGTATTGTCCCACGATTCGCTGAGGCAGGTAATCTGAGGTTCCACTCCCGGCCAAGGTCCGCCGAATTGTCCATGAAAGAGTTGGATACCGGAAATACCGGCGCCCGCTATAGCTTCAAGGTCTGCTGTGATGCCTTTGGCTGCTACATTACCGCCGATAAAGTGAAACCACGTTTCAGGGTGATAGACCTGTGGAGGCGACTGGAATGCCTGCCTGTCGGTATCCCCAAAAGGAGCGTTAACTTCCTGGCTTGAAGGCGTTATAGGCGTCTGTGCTGCCAATGGAGATCTGTTGGTACATAGACAAGCCATTCCCGCGAGGATCGCTTTTGTCAGATGGGTAACTAATTTCTTGTTTTTCATGTTAATTTTAGTGACCGTTTTATAAGCAAAGTTATTAATTTCTGTAATAAAAAACAAGAGGCTGCTTATATATATTAACAGGGGCGGTAAATTCTTTTCCGAATTACTTGCAGATGTCTAACATTTTATCGAAGTTTGCTTTCAAGTTCTGTATTACTGTATCTTATCAAAACGCATGAAAAATGAAGAAATATAAGATTGGCTTGTTTATTCCTTGTTATATAGATATGTTTTATCCGCAGGTAGGCATTGCAACGCTGGAGTTGCTGGAGAAGCTGGGACAGGATGTGGCTTATCCCAACAAGCAAACTTGTTGTGGGCAACCCTTGGCTAATAGTGGGTCGGAAGACGATGCCAAAGCCACCTACCGGCATTTCGTGCGCAATTTCCAAGGCTTCGATTATATCGTAAGCCCTTCCGGCAGTTGTGTTTACCATGTCCGTCATCACTACGACATCCTCGAACAAACCCAGGAGGTCGTCAACGTGAGGGAAACGGTGTATGAATTATGCGAGTTTCTTACCGACATCCTTGATATAGACGACCTGAAAATCCGTTATCCGCACAAAGTGGGGATACACCAGAGTTGCCACGGATTGCGGGGATTGAAGTTGGCTTCTTCCTCCGAACGGATGATTGATTCGTACTCCAAAATCCATCGTCTGCTGGAGAAAGCCGAAGGAATCGAACTGATCGAATTAGACAGAAAAGATGAATGTTGTGGCTTTGGGGGGACGTTCTCCATTTTCGAGCCTGACGTATCGGTGAAGATGGGCAAAGACCGGATTGGCGACCATGAACGCAACGGGGCGGAAATCATCACCGCCGCCGACATGTCCTGCCTGATGCATCTGGAAGGTATTTTACGTCGGCACAAGAAGCCGATACAAGTCAAACACATTGCTGAAATCTTAAATACAAATGCACTATGATGCTACATGCAAAGAATGCGGGACGCTTCCTGTCAAATGAGGACCGTGCCGGTTGGCACGATCAGACACTTTGGATTGTCCGCAAGAAACGCGATGCCCAGGCTGCTTCCGTTCCCGGATGGGAGGCATTGCGGGAAAGAGCTTCCCGCATCAAAGAAGATGCCCTGTTTCATTTAGATACGTATCTGGAACAATTGGAAGCCGAGGCGGTAAAGAACGGCGTGCAGGTACGCTGGGCAAGCGATGCCGGCGAATGTAACCGGATTATCTTGGACATTATCCAAAAACACGGAGCGAAGCACGTCGTCAAAAGTAAATCCATGCTCACCGAGGAATGTGGATTAAACCCTTTTCTGCACGAAAAGGGAATAGAGGTAGTGGATACCGACCTTGGCGAACGCATCATACAGTTCAGGGGAGAGGCTCCCAGTCACATCGTCCTGCCGGCAATTCACCTGAAGAAAGAAGAGATAGGCGAGACTTTCCACGAAAAATTGGGAACGGAGAAAGGCACTTCCGACCCAACCTACCTGACACGAGCAGCCCGCCGGCATCTCAGGGAGAAATTTCTGGCTGCCGACGTCGCCCTCACCGGCGTGAATTTCGCCGTTGCCGAGACGGGTACCATCGTGGTATGCACCAACGAGGGTAACGCCGATATGGGCGTACATGCCGCTCCGGTGCAAATCCACTGCATGGGCATTGAGAAAATCATTCCACGGCAGGAAGACTTAGGCGTATTTACCCGCTTGCTGGCTCGCAATGCCACAGGGCAGGCTGTAACTACCTATACCTCTCATTACCGCCGACCTAAGCCCGGAGGCGCCATGTACCTCGTGATCGTTGATAACGGTCGTTCTAACTATTTGGGTAACCCAAAGTATATGAATTCCCTGAAGTGTATCCGTTGCGGCGGTTGCATGAATACCTGCCCAGTGTACCGAAGGAGCGGAGGGCATAGCTACGGATATGTCATCCCCGGTCCCATCGGCTCTATCTTGGCTCCTCAGCGGGATATGCGCAAACACCGTGACCTGCCTTTCGCATCCTCGCTTTGCGGTTCGTGTACGGATGTTTGTCCCGTAAAGATTGACATACATGAGCAACTTTACCGTTGGCGTCAGGAATTGACTCAACATAAGCAAACGGCTTTAGTGAAACGCTTGTCCATGAAAGCCGCCGGCGTCGTTTTGTCGGGAAATAAACGGTACAATCTGGCAGGGCGTCTGGCTCGGCTGGCTATCCGCTACCTGCCCGATAAGCTGCTCTACTTGCCCCTCAATGTCTGGGGTAAGGGACGAGAACTGCCTGTCCCCCCCCGGCAATCATTCAAACAATGGTATATCCAAACCCATAAAGGGAAGAAATCATGAGCAAAATTGATATTTTACAAGTCATCCGGAAAAACCGGCCTGTATTTCCTTCGTTGCCGGATCAGCCGACGAATCAGTCTCCACTGCCGGCGGATACAAGAGAACAACTTCAGCTATTCCAACAGAGTCTAAAGGCTGCCGGAGCGGAGGTAGTCGAACTGAAAGCAACGGAAATAACCGGTTATATGGCAACTGCTTGGCAGGGCGGCGTCTTGGATTTTGATACGCCGGATGTCAGGGCTGAATACCCTGCAGGCTGTTCGTTGGAAAAATTAGAGAGAGTAGAGCATGCCGCTTTCACGGGAAAAATCGGCGTGGCAGAAAACGGAGCCATCTGGTTAGATGATACCGATATGCCACACCGCCTTCTTCCGTTTATCACTCAACATCTGATTCTGAAACTTGATACCAGCCGGATAGTAGCCTCCATGCAGGAGGCCTATCAACAGCTTCGGACTAACGACTTCGGCTTCGGCGTGTTTATTTCAGGTCCTTCCAAAACAGCCGATATTGAGCAGAGTTTAGTCTATGGTGCACATGGAGCAAAAGAACTGACGGTCATCCTCTACCGGGATTAGAATTGGATGTAAGCCACCTGGCTTTGCAGATATTCCATCAAGCCGTGTTTACCGTCGGCGCCACCGATTCCTGATTTACGCCATCCGGCGTGGAAGCCCTGCATGCCTTCAAAATGTTCGCGGTTCACGTAGGTTTCGCCAAACTTCAAGTCTTTGATGGCTTGTAGGGTGGTGTTGATGTTTGTGGTAAACACTGACGAGGTCAGACCGTATTCGCAATCGTTGGCTAAGGCGATGGCTTCTTCGTATTCAGAGAAGGGCAAAACCGGGATGACCGGTCCGAAGACTTCTTTTTGTACGATTTCCATATCTTGCCGGCAGTTGACCAAAACGGTCGGTTCGTAGAAATAGCCTGTCGCGGTGTCGGCTTTTTTACCGCCGGTGAGCGCTTCGGCGCCTGCGGCTTTGGCGCGAACCACCAAGGCGTCTATCTTTTCCTGTTGGGCGCGGTCAATTTGCGAACTCATATTCGGAACCGGGTTGGCAAAGGGGTCGCCATACGTTACAGCCTTCATGGCTTTGGTGAATTTGTCGATAAACCGGTCGTACACGTTTTTGTGTACATACGCCCTTTCGGCGCAGTTGCAAACCTGTCCGCTATAAATCACCCGTGAATCAACAATGCCTTTGACGGCAAGATCCAAGTCGGCATCTTCGAAGACGATAGCGGGAGCTTTGCCTCCCAGTTCAAGCGATACTTTGGTAACATTGTCTGCCGTAGCTTTGATAATCTCTATACCGGCATCTACACTGCCCGTAAGGGTTACCATATCGGTCAACGGACTTTTCACTAAGGTATTCCCCAATGTTTTGCCGCTTCCTGAAACGAAATTGACTACCCCCTTTGGCAGGTCTAAGGTAGCTACTAATTTGGCAAACTCAAACGTAGTATTGGGGGTCAGGCTGCTGGGTTTCAAAATGATAGTACATCCCGTAAGCAGGGCGGGAGCCACTTTGCGCGCCATCACGAAAAACGGGAAATTCCAGGGACAGATACCTACCACAACGCCAATGGGTTTGCGGAACAGGAAGATGTTTTCATTCAAACGGTCGCTCTGGATAATTTCGCCTTCGTAAATTCTTGCCCAGCCGGCATAATACTCAAAATAGTCTGCCGTAAAATCTACCTCCACTTGTGCTAAGGGCAGGATTTTGGCTTGTTCCGATGCCAGCGTTTTCGCCAGTTCGAGGCGGTTGGCGCGAATCAGGGCTGCCATTTGCCGGAGGTAACCGGCGCGATAAGCGGCGGGTTGAGCTGCCCATGCAGCCTGCGACTTTTTAGCAGCTTCTAAAGCGGCGTATGCATCCGTGTCGTCGCCTTTCGGAACGCGAGATATAATCTCTCCTGTGTAAGGGTTTTCCACTTCAATCCAATCCGAAGAATGAGAATCCGTTAGTGATCCATTAATAAACTGTTGATACGTTTTCATGGTAGTTTTATTTTAATTGTTTGACATGATTGATGTGAACTATGCCGGGCTCGAACCGGCGACCTCTGCCCTGTCAAGGCAGCGCTCTGAACCAACTGAGCTAATAGTTCTTTACCACAAAAGTAAAGAAACTATTTTTAATACCATCCAAATAAAAGAGATAAACGTTTAGAGCCTGTTTAAATTTATTAAAAAAAGGGTGGTGATAACAAGTTCATGCCCAAATTAGCAAGTGCTCTATTCTTTGCATAAACAAAGAATCTCTATTGATTTGAACTGATAGGAACAAATTGCAACTGCACCGGTCCTAATAATCCGGAGATCCTTAACGGATCGTCTTCCCCGAAATATTTTCCGCCACCATAGGTTTTCGTCATATTCGTTATGTTCGTTTCCGTAAATCTTTCTTCTTCCGGAAGAAATCTGTCTCCAATCAGCCGGTTAGGCCATAAATTGGTTACTTTCAACTCAACAGTATTATTCCCTGCAACAATTGATTTGGATATATCTTTTTTGAAAGGTTTTTTCCAGCAGGTTCCAAGGTTTTGTCCGTTAACGATGACTTCGACGATATTGAATATTGTCCCCAGGTCAAGATAGATACTTTTACCGGCAATCAGGTTTTCGTCAACCGTAAAATTGTTCGTGTAACTTGCCGTACCTGAATAGTATTTAATACCCGGAATGTCAGATGTAGTCCATGATACCAGCCGGTCAAACATAATTTCCTCCGGTCCGCCCCATTCTTTGGAAAATGCCACCTTCCATGGCGGGGTTATTTCTAATGACGGAACAGGTGCAATGTCTATTCTCTTTACTTCCTCCGTATTGTATTTTAATTCGTAATTGTCGGCAGTATAAAACGTCCATTTCCCGTCAGGGGAAAAGACATAATAGGGTTCTTCTGGGAATTGGCGTGGAAGTTGAGGAAAAATATTTTCTCCGGATTTGGATACGGACACAATATGTGTGCTCTGCTCTTTCTCTCTGAACACAACAAACATAGAACCAAAAGGGTCAAAATACAAAGGCATGGAGATACGTTCGCCATCGTCTGCATAAACAGGCTGATCTGCAACGCTGCCATCTGCCGGATTCCATATCTGGGGAATTTTTCCCGTAACACGAAAAGTCACATGCAGGTAATCCGCTTTTTCAACCAAGTTAGCCAGATAATATATCTCGGCGTCGCCATCTTTTCTGTGCACAAAATCAATGGATGAACTGTCCCTGCAACTAACATACTCCACATCAGACAATATATGTTTGTCAGATAAAACCTCACGAATGGATTTACCATATACAACTCTGCCTTTCCCATACCGGTTATCAATCACATCCGAATCTGTCTTTCCCCATAATTTGTCTGCTATTTCCTTTACCTGTTGATCCGTTTCTTTGAACCGGTATAATCCTGTCGATGTATCCGGTTTGGATCCGATAATTGTTGCGCCGGCATGCACCAAATCCTTTATCTTTTTCAAAACTTCCAAAGGCATACTCTTTTGTTCGGGTAAGACCAATATTTCATACGACATCCCATCCGGCAGATATATTTTTTCGTTGCGCACTGTCATTCTGTGCATAATCACATCGGAATTGGTATAATCATATTGATAATTTGTTCCCAATATGGGTACTTCTTGGTTGTAAACTTTACGGGTTTTTATGCCGTCTCCATAATAAAAACACACATCAACGCATGGTATTCCCTGCTGTAACATATATTGACAACGTGTCAGGTAGGAAGTCCAGTCGTAAGAGTAATCCCACCAGGTGATATTCCGGTTGAAATGCGAACCGGCATAATAAACATAGCCGGGTTTCGCGGTTAGAGAAGGCGAATGGGAATAGGTGTGGAAATATATCTGATTAATGCCTTCGCAAAAACCACGATCTGCCGTAGTTTTCAAAAACCAGGGATCTTCTTCCCACTGAGGTCCGATAGAAGTAAATGCTTCGGCAGGAATAACAGTCTTTCCGTAAATATGAGCGGCTGAAACGGCTTCTTGTGCTAAAATCTGGGTTTCAAGCGTAGTGCGATGCGTCTTGGCGCGCACCCAAAATTCACCCATCGGCAAATCCGAATATTTTTGACAAAGCAAAGCGTCTGCATAATGCTGGTGAGGACCGGAGGCTTCGCTCAGGGTTAATAATCCGTTTTGATGAGCCACTTCCTGTGCGTACAAGTAATGATCGACGATTAAGTCGGAAATGGTTTGCCTGTAATCTGCCATGAATCTTTCCGATACTTCTTTGCTCTCTACAATCTGTCCTGTCAATACCAGCAAATACGGCGCAGGATCGTATTTCCGTAATTTTTTGAAATCAGCGGCAAAGTGTTGACTCCATCCGGGAAAGCCCACTTCCCAACTATCCGATTCAACTATTTTGACTGCCGACCTTTCTTCTTTCGTCAGACTATTCAGCACATTGCCAAAATAGGTTTTGAAATAACCGTCATACACTTCCCGCCTCAAATGATCCAAATGTTTGAACTCGTTCATCATACCAAAAGTGGGCGTAAAACCGAGCCGGAGTATTTTCCATTTTCCGGCAGGTACATCCCACTGAAGATTACCGGCTTTATCCACCAATGCAGAAAGATCAATGACGTCTTCTTTGGTAACTGTTTCTTTGTCAGGTATGGCAAAGATGGAAATATCTTGATAACAGACAGGCAAATCATCCTCTCCCATTTTTGTTCCATTGGGATAAGGTAATTGTATGTTGAGCATTTTTGAACCCTCACTTTCTGTTTGCGAGAACACGAATTTTTGTTGGGATTCTTCCGGCACAATCCATGGAGCCATGCATGATGCTCCCGCAACACAGATGCCAAAATCCAGGCCTAGACGTTTACATTCTATAATGGAGTGTTTCACCATCTCATACCATTCAGGGGAAGCTAATTCCAGATATTCCGGCAATCTTGCCTGTCCGCCTCCGGTACCGAAATCTGCCAGGATCAATCGTTGTATCTTTTTTGATTTCATCTCCTCTAGGTCGCGCGTGATAGCCTCTTTGGTTGTAGGAGCACGAAGCCACCACCACCATGCACCCGCGTAATAAGATGAATCCGGCGACATGAATGTTTTTTCATCAAGAGACGAAACCATTGTCGATGTAGAGCAACCAATAAACAGAGAGATGATTGCAAGAAATAAAATTAACATAAAACGATTCAAACGCATAGCTTTATTTGTTAATGATTGAATGGTACCCTTCCTCATGGCGGTTGTGTCTTGGTTGTGTGTTTTTTCCGGCGCTAAGATATGTTATTTTAGTGAAATCTACAAATAAAAAGAGGCTGACCACACTTTTGAAGTGCACCCCTAAAGTTTTTTGTCCAACTTTTGGGGTGCACTTCAATTTCTTGGACAGCCTCTTAAGGAGAAATTATTCCATAAAATTCCCCCAGAATCGGATTTCGCTTACCATAATTTGTCCCTGACTAGTGGTAGTGTCTTCTACCTCTTTCGGATGTATCTGCACGGATGAGTGGCAAAGTTTTATTACTACCTTTAAGGAGGACAATCATGTGATTGGCAAATCACATACGGTAGGAATAGAAGGGAATAATTGTCGCCTTAGAAACCGTATTAGAAGAGCTTTTAGAAAAACTTGCTGTTTTTCTAAAAAATTGTTCAATCACTTGAAAGCTTTTAGATTGGCGTTCTTTTATATCAATTATGGATATGTATAAACAAAAAGCATACTTTCTGCATCACCACCCAGGAATTAAGATAGTTCTCTCTCCTTTGCGTAAGGGATGATTGCAACGTAAATCCTGCCGTAGGGTTACGGCATGCCTTGACCTGACCCATTTATTTCTTTTCTTTTAACTTCGCGAAGATAAGTGTTGCCAATTCTTCAGCCAATTCGGGATTATCATTGATACAGACTTTGGCGGTATCACGTCCTTGTCCCAACTTCGAGTCATTATAGCTGTACCATGAGCCGCTCTTTTTGATGATTCCCAACTCTGCTCCCAAATCAATGATTTCCCCTGAACGGGAGATGCCTTCGCCGAACATGATATCGAAATCCGCTTTGCGAAAAGGAGGAGCGACCTTGTTTTTTATTACTTTTACTTTTGTCTGCTTGCCGATTACTTCTTCACCTTCTTTTATCTGTTGGCTTCCGCGAATATCAATACGCACCGAGGCGTAGAATTTCAGCGCATTACCTCCTGTTGTCACTTCCGGACTACCAAACATAACACCTATCTTTTCCCGCAACTGATTGATAAAGATACACGTGGTGCGTGTTTTGCTGATAGCGGCGGCAAGTTTACGCAAGGCTTGGGACATCAGGCGGGCTTGCAGTCCTATTTTGTTTTCGCCCATTTCTCCTTCTATTTCTGCTTTGGGGGTCAGGGCAGCCACAGAGTCAATGACAATGATATCAATAGCTGACGAACGGATAAGTTGTTCGGCAATTTCCAAGGCTTCTTCTCCGTTGTCCGGTTGAGAAATCCAAAGGTTGTCAATGTCCACTCCCAAATTAGCGGCATAGAAACGGTCAAAAGCATGTTCGGCATCAATAAACGCCGCTATCCCGCCTGCCTTTTGCGCTTCAACTATGGCATGAATTGCCAATGTCGTTTTACCGGACGATTCGGGTCCGTATATCTCGATGATTCTTCCACGAGGATAACCTCCTACACCCAATGCTACGTCCAAACCGATAGAACCGGTAGGTATCACATCAATTTCTTCTACATTATTGTTACCCAATTTCATGATAGATCCTTTGCCGAAATTCTTTTCTATCTTATCTGCTGTAGCTTGTAAGGCTTTCAGCTTTTCGGCATACGCCATATTGTTGTTCTCCGAATCAAAAATTAATTCTTCTTTTTTACTCATATTACTTTTTTACGATTAGATTATTTCTTATTCCTCCGGCTCTTTCCTCTCCTATTCTCACATTATATTATAGTTCCAAGTCTTTGTCGAAGATTTCGTGCCAAGGAAGCCCTTGTTTATTAAGTTGATCCATAAAAGAATCGGGATTGAATTCTTCTACATTATTCACTCCTGGACGTCTCCATTCCCCTTTGAGAAACAACAACGCGCCAATCATGGCAGGTACTCCGGTAGTATAGCTTACGGCTTGCATACCGGTTTCTTTGTATGCAGCCTGATGGTTACAATTATTGTAGATATAACAAGTATGTTCCTTATTGTTTTTAATCCCGCGTATGCGACAACCTATGGAGGTTTCACCCGTATAGTTTTCACCTAAATCTTGGGGATTGGGTAGAACGGCTTTTAAGAACCGGATAGGAACAATCTTTTGTCCGTTATAATCTATTTCGTCAATGCGTGCCATGCCGATGTTTTGAATGACACGCAGATGTGTGAGATACTCTTGACCGAACGTCATCCAAAAACGGGCACGTTTTATTGTGGGAAAATGTTTCACCAATGATTCCAATTCTTCGTGATACAAAAGATAAGATTCCTTAGCGCCTATGTTAGGGTAGGTAATAGGTTGATGTATCTCCAACGAACCGGTTTCTATCCATTTTCCGTTTTCATAATACCGCCCCTTTTGGGTTATCTCACGAATATTGATTTCAGGATTGAAATTTGTAGCAAACGCCTTGTGATGGTCGCCGGCGTTACAATCTACGATATCGAGGTAATGTATTTCATCAAAATGGTGTTTGGCAGCGTAGGCAGTATAAATACCACTTACTCCGGGATCGAAGCCACAACCGAGAATAGCGGTCAGTCCGGCATCTTTAAATCTATCATGATATGCCCATTGCCAACTGTATTCAAACTTTGCTTCGTCTTTCGGTTCATAATTGGCTGTATCCAAATAATTCGTTCCGGCTTTCAGGCATGCCTCCATTATGGTTAAGTCTTGGTAAGGAAGTGCTACATTGATTACTATTTCCGGCTTGAAAACAGTAAATAGAGAAACCAATTCGTCAACATTATCCGCATCTACTTGTGCTGTTCTTATAGAGCGGTTGCCGATAGCGTTAACGATAGCGTCGCATTTTGAACGGGTACGACTTGCTATCATAATATCGGTAAACATATCGACATTCTTTGCTACTTTATGTGCTACAACAGTTCCTACACCACCTGCGCCAATAATTAAAACTCTACCCATCCGAATGTATTTTAATTTAAGAAAAGAAGACAAATATAGAATCTTTTATTGTTTTAATGCTTTCCTTCTATTAAAAAAATATCTAACTACCCGTTGGCGGAATTAAAGAAGTGTAAAAGATAGAGATAAAAGGTTGTACATAAACGTCCTAATTCGTGATCTTGTATGCTCCCTCACATATCCGCATAACTAACTGAATACGAACTGCATACGACATGCTAAACGGTTCCCTCCGATTTCTGTCCGATACATGTCCGATTCTTCTCCGTTTCCTCCCCGATTGCCAAGTGGGGAGGGATGCCCGGTGAAGCCCGTGAAAACCGCGTGGAGTGGGTCGAAGACTGCCCGGCGAGTGCCAAGAAAGTTGTTGGAATCCCGTATGAGCTATCATAAATGCGTTACGCTAATTCCGTTAACGGGTTATCTAACTGTTATTTCGGGTATTCCTCTACATCAACAGTCATTGCTTTCTGTCTCGATTTTATTCTGACTTCACCTGTTGGAGTGAACATCTCACAACGTTTTTTATAAACACAGAGACACAGAGATTATACAAACTCTGTGTCTCTGAGTCTCTGTGTTAAAACAAATACATAACAAGGGATCAGGTCAGGATGACCACATAGGGTCGCCCCCACGCATGTTAAATTAAATATAAAAAAACAAAAAATGTTTTTTTGTTTTTAAAATAAATACAGTATCTTTACGTTTTCGTTTGGAAGATTCAAATAAGAAACAAAAAATATTTAAACGCCCAAGAACAGTAAAAGATGCAAAGAAACAACACATATCAATCCTCTGTAAGTACCGTAATGCGTGGATTGTGTGAGTTTGGCATGATATTTGCAGAGAGAGAGAGAGAGAGAGAGAGAGAGAGAGAGAGAGAGAGAGAATTACAAGCGTATATACAATATATATTACGCGGGTGCGCGCAATTTAAAAAAGTTTTTTCACAATTTATATCCATCCGGAACTATCTTTTCGGCTTTTTCGGCAAAACAGATACACGGAATAACGGTGGGACACAATACTTGTTTAGCCGTTGTTCCATTTTTTTTATTCGTTCCATTTTATCCCCACGAATTTTTATGCATCCTTTTTCCCTTCATCTGAAAGACCGGTTGGAGGACATTCCGGATGGAACATCCTTTACGTCGCTGTGGAATGGGCTTATTCCAATGAAAATATATCATCAGTCATTGTAAATGAAACAGAATACTACATAAATAAAGGTGTTAAATCAATTAAAACTTTAAAATCAAATACTTATGGAAATAAAAAAAGACGGATGTAATGAGTGGCGGCGGATATCTTCTGCCGGAATTAATTGTGTGTTTAACCTTAAATTTCAATTAGATGCATCAATCAAATAAATCTCAAATAATTAGGATCATGAAACTGATTGTTTTTTTTATTGCATTGGGAATGAATACAGTTTTCGCTGTCGAGAGTTATTCCCAATCAACGTATCTGGCAATTAATGTGCAGGATAAGAACATCAAGGATGTCTTTTCGACCACCGTTTCCGAGGTGGTGCAAGCCATAAAAATCAATGGCGTGATTAATGACGAAACAGGTCTTCCCTTACCCGGTGTGAATGTGTTGATAAAAGGCACAACAACGGGTGTTGTGAGTGATGTCAACGGAAAATACAGCATTACGGTACCCGGTAGCGATGCTGTACTCGTATATTCATTTGTCGGATATACCACGCAGGAATTAGTTGTGGGCAACCGTTCCGTGATAGATGTCACTTTGCAGGAATCGGTTCTGGAGATGGAGGAAGTAGTGGTTGTGGGTTACGGTACCCAGAAGAAGGTTTCCGTCACCGGCTCTATTTCGACGGTTCAAACCAAAGAGTTGAAGCAGAGTTCTGCCGCCAACCTGTCGGTAGCGCTTGCCGGTCGTATGCCCGGTTTAACCGCTTTGCAGACCTCCGGTCAACCCGGAAACGATGCGGTCAACCTGTATTTGCGGGGACGAGGTACGCTCAACGGCTACGATCCGTTGATTCTGATTGACGGTATCCCCCGCGATAACATCAGCACACTGGACCCGAATGAAATAGCTTCCGTGTCCATTTTGAAAGACGCTTCCGCTACAGCCGTATTTGGCGTACGCGGAGCCAACGGCGTTATTCTGATTACCACGCGGCGAGGAACACCGGGTAAAGCCGAGTTGAGCCTTTCCGTCGATTACAGCCTGCAATCGTTTATTGTTCGTGCCGACAGGATACATTCGTGGGAATTTGCCGAACTGCGCAACCAGGCGTTTCGCAACAACGGTACACCCGAAGCAAATATGCCTTATACGCCTTATATGATTGAAAAATACAAACAAGGCGACGATCCGTTTTATCCGGACAGAGATGTATTTCATGAATATTTCCGCGACTGGACGCCACAGACGCGTATCAACGCCAATCTAAACGGAGGTACGGACGATTTGCAGTACTTTCTTAATATCGGTTATGTAGGGCAAGGCGGTCAGTTCAAAACAGAATCGAAAGATTTTCTGGGTTATGATCCGAGTTACAAGATGGACAGATATTCCTTCCGCAGCAATGTAGATTATAAGGTGGCAAGTAATCTAAAAGTTACGCTGAACTTAGCAAGTTATTTAGAAAAAATGAACTCGCCGCAAACCAGGGATTTGTTTGGAGACAGCATGGGTACCATGGTAGAAAACATGATGGCTTACGCCATGACAACTCCTCCGACCGATCCGGGTCCTATGACGGTTGACGGCTATGGCGTTCCGGTTAGTCAGGTGCTCAACCAGTCGGGAGCAGATCGCAATACCTACGGCGAAATTAACCGCCGAGGCTATCGTCAGGAAACCGGCACCATGCTGAACTCTTCTTTGATCCTCGACTGGGGGCTTGATTTTATTACCAAAGGGCTGAGCACTAAATTTCTGATAGCATTCGACGCCAAATCCCGTACCATTTTACAAGGGGTGCGCAGTTACGACTGCTATTCGTGGTCGGTGGCAAAAACGGAGAGCGATCAAAATTCATACGGCGTCATTCGCGGCAATCAGGATGAAACCATCTCTTTGTACAAGAGCATGAATACTCTGTATTACATGAACCTGCAATATTCTCTGAATTATTCGCGGCAGTTCAAACGGCATGACGTGGGCGCCATGGCTTTGTTCCAGCGTGATAACTGGGATAAAAAAGATTATGGCTCCGATTTGCCCTACAATATGCTGGGATTGGTCGGTCGTGTCACCTACGGCTATGACGAGCGTTATCTGGCGGAGTTCAACATTGGTTACAACGGTTCGGAACAGTTCGCTCCCGCCAACCGCTTCGGTTTATTCCCCGCTGTTTCTGCAGGATGGGTAGTTAGCAACGAACGTTTCCTGAAAGACAACAACATACTGACCAATTTGAAACTACGTGCATCTTACGGCGTAGTAGGCAACGATAAGTTAGGAGGCGCCCGTTTCCTGTATTTGAGCAAAATCAATGAAGGCGGCGGTCCTATTTCCGGTTTGGGCTACGGCAGGGGTATCACCCAGGGGATGATGGGCAATGAACATTTGCAATGGGAAATGGCTCACAAGCAGAATTACGGTTTCGACACACAATTCCTCGGGGAGTTGTCGTTCAGTTTTGACCTTTTCAGGGAAAAACGGGATCATATCCTGATCTCCAGAAATACCGTTCCCGAATTGCAAGGCGTCCCTTTGGGCAATATTCCCAAAGTGAATATGGCTCAAGTGGACAACCACGGTTATGAAATAGAAGTGACCTACAACAAGCATATCAACAGTGATTTGTCCTTCACGGTACGCGCCAATTACGCCTACAATGAAAACAAACAGATTGCGGTGGATGAACCTTTGCTTACGGAGGATTATGCTTATCGCTACCGCAGCACCGGTTACAGCATCGGGCAGCCTTTCGGTTACCTGGTTGACTACAGCAACGGCAACGGTTATATCAACACGCAGGAGGAATTGGACGAAGCCCTGAGAACTTACCGTGTAGGCGGCACGCCTCGTCTGGGCGACCTTAAATATGTCAATGTCAACGGAGATGATGTCATAGATCCCAAAGACGTTGTGCCTATCGGTTACACCGAAATACCGAGAATTTCTTACGGTTTGTCGGGCACTCTGAACTACAAGAATCTGGATGTGTCATTCCTGTTTTCCGGCGTGGCAAAAAGCAGCCGTTCCTATACGGGATGGGGCGCTACCGAATTCGGACTAGCCGGTTTTTACAGCGGCTGGCATCATCAGGCATGGACGCCTGAGCGTTACACCAACGGTGAAGAAATTCTGTACCCCGCTTTAGGTACTGCTCCCGGAACAAGCCAGCAAACCAATACCTTTTACATGATGGACCGGTCGTTTTTGCGCTTGAAAAATGTCGAAATAGGTTATTCGCTGCCTGAAAAATGGACGAAATCCCTTAGTATCAGCCGTGCACGGTTCTATGTGAACGGCAACAACCTGCTGACATGGAAGAACTATCCTACGAATACGGTTGACCCTGAACAAACCTCTATGCTGGTTTATCCGGTCTCAAAAATGGTGAATTTCGGCGTGAATGTAGTGTTTTAATTGATAAAAATATTTAAGATGAAAAAAATACAATCATTGAAACTAATTGTTTTAAAGGCAAAAAGCAGCTTTATTGTCCTCTCTGTGCTTTTGTGTGGCGCATGTTCGGACGTGCTGAACGTTGCTCCGGACGGAACGCTGACGATGGATGAGATTTTGTCCAACCCGGACAGAGTGGAAGCCTTGTTAAATTCATGTTACAATAACATCCCTCAAAAGGGTTATTCGTATCAATTTTTCGACCCTTTGGTAGTAGCAAGCAGCGACGACGGATGGTCGTCGGATGATGGAGCAGATCAGGCGGTATCTCTGGTCTATCGGGATAATACTTCGGCAGGCAACCACCCGATGAGAGATTTCCCCGATAATCACAACGCTAATGTTTTTCAGTATTGGACACGTTGCTGGACGCAAATCAGGCTTTGTTCACAGTTTATTGAACTGATTGACCAGGCGGCGGTGAAGGATGAAGCGAACCGCGAGCGCTTTAAGGCGGAAGCTCATCTGTTGCGGGCTTTTTTCTATTCCGAATTAGTTAAATGGTTCGGCAAAGTGCCTATTTTAGATCATACCGTTCCTTTTGACACTGATTTTTCGCTGCTGAGAAGAGCTTCGGTGTATGACATCGCCCAATTTATCGGTACGGATTGCGACGTCGCCATCACTTGTTCCGAACTCCCGTGGCGCATTGCCGAGTCAAACAACGCTATGCGGGTGACCAAGGCGCTGGCTCATGCCATCAAGGCGAAAATGATGCTGTTTGCTGCCAGTCCGTTGCACAATGAAGGGCAAAACCATTGGGAAGAAGCTTATACGGTGTGCCAGACGGCTGTCAATCAATTGAAAAGCAATGGTTATGAATTATTCAAAACCTGTACGGATACGGGAACTTTCGGTACCTCCAAAGCTGCCGCATATCGCCAGTTGGCATGTCAAAGCGCTGACGAATCGGGTTCGCCGAGAGACAAGGAGACGATATGGCAAGCCAAAGGAGGCGAGGTATTCGTATGGCATATAGGCTATGTGGGCAGCAGCATGGACGGTACTTATAAATGCGGAACCGGTCCTACCCAGGAGTTAGTTGACGCTTACGAAACAGACGACGGGGTGCCGGTGCTGAATTTGGCAACTCCTTATGCGGACGAGAAACATCTACAACCCAACTACAATACCGCCAACACGAAGTACGACCGTAACAACCCGTATGCGAACAGAGATCCTCGCATGAACGAAACCGTGCTGCACAACGGCAGCACATTCCTTTGGAACAACGGCGAAAAATGGACGATAGAATCGTTCGCAGGCGGAAAATTCGCCCCCAGCTTTGATCAGTCTGACCGCGAACATTCCCGCACCGGTTATTATCATTGCAAAATGGTCACTCCGGGCGCTTGCTTAACGCGCGGCATCAACAATGCCCGCTGGAAGTTCTACCGGTTAGGCGAGTTGCTTTTAGATTATGCCGAAGCCGCTGCCGAAGCCGGTCATTTAGCCGAAGCGAGAGCAGCAACCAACGAGGTGAGAGACAGGGTAGGCATGCCCGGTTTGCCCGATATGCCGCAGTCTGATCTTATTTTACGTATCCGCAATGAACGTCGCGTGGAACTTGCCTGGGAAGAGCAGCGTTATTTCGATCTGCGCCGCTGGCAAACACCGCAAGGCGATTTGAGCGCCACATGCAAATGGTTGACAGCTATGACCATTACGAAAAACGGGGGGGATGATGGCAGTCTGGCTTATACCCGCGTAAATATTACAACAATTCCCCGTGGAGGATGGCAGAACAAGGATTTGCTGTTGCCTCTTCCTTTGAACGAGGTGTCGCGGCTGGAACCGTTAACAGGTGTTTTATGGCAAAATCCGGGTTGGTAATTAATTAAATAAATTATTAATATGAAGAGTTATATGATTAAGAAAAGAATCTTACTGTTCTTCTGCGGCGTTTGTCTGTGGGGCAGCCTTTTCGCTCAGGGGTTACCGTTGCAAATGAAGGGAACAGTGGTTAACGAATATGGAGAGCCATTGTGTGACGTGCTCGTCATGTCGGAAAATGGAAAAAACGAATGGATGACAGGGCGGGACGGAATTTATATTCTTACGGTCAATGACGGAAGCCGGTTTGTTACGTTGTCTGCCCGCGGTTATAAGAACCTGCGGGTGGTAGCGGCGGACAATCCTGTGGATCGTATCACGCTGGAGTTTGACAATCATCACACAAGCGGATACGTCAATCTGGGCTATTTTGAACAGACGAAAGAATCGCTCACAGGCTCCGTATCAACGGTGTCGGGTGCCGAATTGGATAAAGCTCCGGTGAGTATTCTGACCGAAACCTTGTCGGGACAGCTTTCCGGTCTGGAAATCATCCAGAATCTGGCTGAATTTAACTTTGCCGGTTACGGCAACAATACCAGTCTTATCAGAGGGATAACCTCCGTGAACGGCTACAAACCGACCATTATCATAGACGGCATCGTTTGCCCGAACCAGTATTTTGAATTTCTTTCGCCTAAGGAGATAGAAAGCGTTTCTGTGCTCAAAGATGCTGCAACCACTGCCATATACGGTATTCAGGGGTCGGGAGGTGTGATTGCGATCACCACCAAACGCGGATACATCGGCAAAAAGAAGGTGGAGTTTTATGTTGACCAGTCGTTCCAGCAAATGACCAAACGCCCGCAATTTGTCAATTCCCTGCAATATGCCGAGCTGCGTAATCAAGCAGGCGTGAACGACGGATTAGGCGCTTATTCCCAGTTTTCGCAGGAAGAAATTGAAGGTTTCACATCGGGCGATCCGCTCTATTATCCCAACAACGACTGGTACAGTATGTTTGTAAAAGATATTACGATGCGGCAAAGAGTGGGTATGAATGTGACCGGTGGGTCAGAGAAAATAAAATTCTTTTCCAACATCAGTTATCTGCATCAGGAAGAACCGTTGAAAGTAACCGCCGAACCGGACAGAAAATACGACCCTACGCCCGAAGTGCACGGCGTTAATTTCCGTTCTAATATAGATGTGAAATTCAACGATTATCTGGGCGCTTTCATGCGTCTGACCGGCAATGTCAAACACGAACAAATGGCGGGCGGCAATCTGAACAGGTCTATTTACACTCAGATTTTCAATCTTCCTCCCACCATGTACGGTCCTGTAACTCCCATTTACGAGGGCGATCCTGAAGCCAGCAATCAGGTGGTCACCCATGATGCTACCGAAAGTCCGGTGTACGGTTTACTGAACCGTTCCGGATACCGTCGAGTCATTGAAACGAACGTGATAGCGCAATCCGGTTTAACGCTGGATATGGGCTTTCTCGCCAAAGGATTATCCATGAGCGGTTCTGTGGCTTATCAGACCTATTCGAGAAATGAAACCATGACAAGTCAGAACTTTGAACGTTGGGTACGCTCCAATGACTTGACTCAACTGAGTTTTACCAAGAAAGGTTCAGCCGAGAACACGCCTTTAGGGTACAGCAAAGGTTCCGTATTTTTCTATCATTTGAACCTGCTTGCCAACATCAACTACCAGCGGAGGTTTGACGAGCATAGCATTCAAGCGATGGGCTATACTTTCTATCAGCAGCAGGAAAAAGAATACGGATCAGGCTCGGAGATACTTCCTTATAAACGACAAAGTTCCGGATTATCGGTTACGTATGGCTACCGCGACAGGTATTTCCTAAAGGGCGACATAGGTTACTCCGGTTCGGAGCAATTCCATCCCGACCACCGTTATATCGCTACTCCGGCTGTGTCGGCAGCATGGATTGTGTCTAAAGAGGATTTCCTGAGCGGCATTGACGTCGTCAGTCTGTTGAAACTGCGGGCATCTTACGGTATCGTAGCCAACGACCAGCTCAACGGTCCTCGTTTTCTCTATTTGGATTATATTGATTCGCAAGGTAATGAAGGCTTGAAAGGAAACCCCAGTTTGTCTGCCGAAAAAATCAAAAAACAGAATTACGGTTTTGACCTGGGTTTACTCAATCAATTCACGCTTGGTTTCGATTATTACGTGTATAAGGTGGACAATATGTTAGTGAGCAGCAATTCAACCGTGCCTAACTATCAAGGAATATCTTTGGGTAACTATCCGAGACTGAACAACGGTGTGATGGAAAACAAGGGATTCGAGATAGAATTAGGATACGACAAGCATCTGACTTCCGATTTGTCCGTTTACGCTTCTCTGTCTTTCAACAGCAGCAAAAACAAGGTGATTAAAGTGAACGAAGCAGCTTATGCCGAGGATTATCCCTATCGCTATCACACCGAAGGGTACTCCATCGGGCAGCAATGGGGTTATCTGATTGATTACAGCAATGGCAACGGGATGTACAATTCACAGGATGAGCTGAACGACCGCCGCCTGACTTATTCATTCGGAACGCCGCGCGTGGGCGATTTCATCTATTACGACCTCAACAACGACGGCACGATTGATGCTAAAGATATGGCACCGATCGGTTATCCGAGCATACCGGAGCAGATTTATTCGCTCTTCGGCGGCCTGACCTACAAAAACATTGAGTTCAGCTTCATGTTTCAGGGCGTAAACAAAACATCAACCTTTATCAGCGGCGTAGGCGCCTATGAAAAAGAATATCAGGGCGTGTTCAACGATATTCACATGAACGCATGGACACAGGAGCGCTATGAGGCAGGTGAGAAAATAGACTATCCCGCCTTGTCGCTCAACACTTCTGTGAACCACGTGAACAACAGCTTTTTTCTGATGAACGGCTCGTATGTGCGCCTGAAAAACGTTGAGATTGCTTATTCGCTGCCGGTGCGTATTTCCAAAAAGGTTGGCGCCGAAAGAATAAGGTTTGCCCTGAATGCGCAAAACCTGTTCACCATTGATAAAATACCGTCAAAATACATCGACCCCGAAATAATGTCCATGTCAATCTTTCAGCCCTATCGCGTGTACAACATAGGCGTGAGTCTTACTTTTTAATGAACTTTTAAAAAAATACACCGGCATGAAAAAATATTCAACAGGCTCTATGCCAAAGAAAAACAGCGGCAAAAGACCCTTATCGCTTTTGTCGTTAGTCGCTGTTGCCATTATTGCGTTTTCCTGCGCCGATTTGGAGTTACCTTCCGACGGCAGGCTTACTATGGAGGATATTTTCTCCAATTATCAAAAAACAAGAAATTTTTATGACAGGTGCGGCGGTTGGGTTCCGCAAGTAGGTTTCACTTACGGCGATTCCCCGCTGGCTTCATTTTGCGACGAGGCACACGACGCGAGCGACAACCGAAGCGGCGTTGTAAACGACTGGTACAATAACCGTACCTCTGCTTTCAACAATCCGCTGACGGGGTATATCAATCCGTGGAATCATTATTTCGAGGGTATCAGAAAATGCAACACTTTTCTGGTTTCCATCAATGATCCCGCACTGGCTACTTATGCCTTCAACGAGGAGGAAAAGAGCGGATGGATAGCGGACGTGCATGTGTTGAGAGCGTTTTATTATCTTCAGCTAATCAAACGCTACGGCGGTGTTCCGCTGAAAGACGTTCCCGACGAAGTGACCGCTGATTTTTCAAAGGACGTTCGCGCCACTTTTGAGCAATGCGTTGATTTCATACTCGCCGATTGTGATTTTGCGCTGGCTGTCCCCGAACCTGCTAACAATACTATCGGTTTCCGCTGGTATATTTCGGACAACGACAGAGGAAAAGTGACGCGAGGTTTTGCTCATGCGGTGAAATCGCAGGCAGTCCTGTATGCCGCCAGTCCTTTGTGGTTTACGTCCGGCAGTAAATATACCTGGGAAAAGGCGGCAGAGGTTACCAAAGAAGCGCTCGACCAATGCCTCCTCCATGGATATGAGCTTTACAATGTCCCTGTGGCGGAGGATGTGGCGCAAAATCCTTACGCTTATTATTTCATACAACGGTCAGACCCCAGCCGGTCGGTGGACAAAGAAACGATTTACGAAACAACGGCACTTCGAACCAACGTATGGAGAAATGCAGGTACCCCAATAACAGAGGGGATGAGCAAAGCCGGCGCCGGTCCTTCACAGGAATTAGTGGACAGCTACGAAATGAAAGACGGTACACAGCCTGTGCTTGGATATTCCGATGCCGACCATTTACGCCCTATTCTCAATACCACATCGCTTTACGACCCTGCCAAGCCTTATGAAGGTCGCGACCCGCGTTTTTATGCTTCCATTTATTACAATAACTCGCCGCGGTCGTTATCCTCAGGCGTGATAGAGAAGGAAATCTATTCGCTGGAGTTTACCTCTGCTCCTGTGAACAATACTACCTTCACCGACGAAGGCAGCGGCGTAGTTAAGTTGGCAACTACCGGCGGCGATCCGTGGATACACACCACTTCTTTAGGCAAACCGTTAGCGTCTGCCGAAAAAAGCCTGATTACTTTCGAATACAAAAGCAACACGACGATTGCCAATGCCGAATTTTTCTGGTGCGTTGACGGCGGACCTGTGGGCGGCAAATCATCCGGCGAGAATATCCGTATTGCGCAGGCGAACGACTGGACAAGATTTGAATACGATCTGACGGCACCCATTAATAATCTGAACTTCGGCGCTGCCAATCATTTCTTCCGGTTCGATCTGGGCAGTGGCGCCGGTTATGAGATTAGCATCCGCAACTTTCAGGTGGAAACGTTTAATCCGCCGCCAGCACCGATGCCTGTTGAAACCTTTGTCGGCGGCAATTGCGGAATATCCGACAGGGTAACCGACGTCCGTTTTACGCGCACAGGATATTATATGCGTAAATTCAACAATTACAAGTCAAACGCCAATGTTGACGCCGACGGTCTGATGAAAATCTTCCGTCTGGGCGAGTTGTATCTGAACTTTGCCGAAGCGGCGTATCAGGCATACGGAGCCGATGCTCCGGTGCCGTCCACTGTCGGAGGAAGCGCCTTGTCGGCTCGTGAAGCGGTGAACGCCATAAGGGCAAGAGTGGATATGCCTCCTCTGCCTGCCATGTCTTCTGATGATTTTGAAAAACGTTACCGGAATGAACGCCGCGTGGAGTTGGCTTTTGAAGAGCATCGCTTCTTCGACGTCCGCCGGTGGAAAATACTGAGCGAAACAGACCTCTTTGTTACCGGTATGAAGATTGTCAAATCCGGCGATACGTATACGTATGACCGCATCAAACTTAAAGAGCGCGGTACCAACGCCGATAAGTACCTGATGTATCCCATTATGCAGGGCGAAGTCGCTAAGATGGAAGAATCGACAGGCGTGACATGGCAAAACCCGGGATGGAATTAATCAGCATGTTATAAAATTTAATTTTATTTGAAATGAAAATCAAACTATATTTTATCATTTGTGCAGTGGCAGCCGTTATGGTTCAGTCATGTAACGACGGCATACCGGAAAAGTTAGAATTTAAGCAGTTCAGGAATGTTTTTTTCTCCGCTGCCGGCACTGTCAGAAACGTGACGTTGGCAAGCCAACGGGATACTTCGTTTGTCTTCGGCAATATCAGTTATGGAGGCACTACCGATTACGAACAGGGAAAAGTTGTGGCGGAAATACTCGCCGACCCTTCGTTAGTGGAGGCTTACAATGTGGAGAACCAAACCGAATATGAGTTGCTGCCGGCAAACGCTTTTGCGTTCGACAATACGCAATTGCAGATTGAAAACGGCAGGAATTATTCTAAAGCAGCCAAACTATTTGTAGCGCCTCAGGAGTTGGTGGCCGAAAAGCCCTATATGCTTCCGGTAACCGTCAACCTGATTTCCGCTCCTGAGGGCATGAATCTCAACGAGGACAGGAAAACCGCCTATTGGATTTTCACTTATACTTTCTCTCCCCCTCAGGATCAGGACATCGAGAAAAACAAGTGGACGATTGACAGTCATCATGATACATGGTCTGTGGGATATGAACCGGAAAAAGCCATAGACGGCGATCCTAATACCCCATGGCATACCGGTCTGGGCGGCGCCTATCCGTATTGGTTTATTATTGATTTTCACAAAACGCTGAAGGTAAGCGGCATCATCTTCCAAAACCGTTTGCCTGCCAACGTTGATGTCAAGAATTTTCCCCTGAGAGTGAAATGGGAACTTAGTGAAGACAAGGTAACCTGGCAAACCATACTCGAGGATAACGCTTTGTCCAACACGCTCGACGAGCAGCAATTACCCTGCACGACAGTGCTCAGTGGTCAGTACCTGAAATTCTCCGTTTATGAGGGTTGGATAGGCGCGCCTTATACATACGTAGGAGAAATGAGTATTTATTAATTTCTTAGATTTGTAATTTTATTTTATTTGTATGAAAAGCAATAGTTTATTTTTATCAGTGAGTTTAGCCTTAGCGCTAATTTTCACAGGATGTAGTAAAGACGAGGTGGAAAAAGACAAGAAAATCCCCTTGACGTCAATAGCGGTAACGCCGCTTTCGGTATCGCTTACCGTCAACAACACAATGCAGTTGACTGCCACTCCCGATCCGGAAGATGCAAGCGATGTATCGTTTGAATGGTCGTCTGACGATCCGCTTGTTGCATCAGTATCGGCTACAGGTTGGGTAACAGCCAAAAAAGCGGGAAGTACGACCGTTAAAGTGAAAAGCGGCAGTGTGGAAGCATCGGTGCCGGTAACAGTGCAGAATGAACCCATCGCGCTGACGGATATCACGATTGAACCCGCCGACGATAATATCGATCTGCAAATGGGCGACAAACAGCAGTTGACAGTAACGCTGGTGCCGGCAGACGCTACCGACATCACCGTAACGTATGCCTCTGACACTGAAAGCGTCGCTACGGTATCCCTTACAGGCGAAATTACCGCAGTAAACGTAGGGACAGCCACAATCACCGTGCAAGCGGGAAGCATCACAAAAACGCTGACGGTAACGATTACTGTTTCGACCAATGACCCGAACGATCCGGAAAAGAACAACTGGACAGTTACAACGTCCAGCAATTTTGCCGACTGGGACGGAGCAAAAGCCATTGACGGGCTTCCGGGCAGCCAGTGGCATAGCGCTGCTTCCGGTCAAACATTGCCACAGTGGATTATCGTAGATATGAAAGCGCCAAAGAACATTGACGGTTTCCTGTTTACCAACCGCCAGGGAAAAACTGAGCCAAACCATCCGAAACATATCACATTTGAAATCGGTAACGACGGCACAACATGGGAAACGGCGCTTGATATTGCAGAATTGCCCAATTTGTACCAGCAGCAGATTCTGCCTTTGACTAATAAAAAGATTGCCCGCTATTTCAAAGTTACCATACATGACTCGTGGGCTTCCGGAGCTATATACAGCTACATTGCCGAACTGGATATCTATGTGGGAACAGCGCCGACGCCTAATCCCGGTCCCGAAGCGGATGATACGGGCGAAAAAAACTGGGAGGCAGAAGTGTCATCCGCCTTGAGCGACGGCGTATCAGGTAGTGCGCTTTTTGACGGCAGCATAGACGCTTGTTGGCACAGCAGCGTTGGTGATGCTCAACCTTGGGCTATCATCGATTTCAAAGAATCCAAAACCATCAATGGCATCCGGTTTACCGGCAGACAGGGAGGTCCTGGCGATGTTGCATCTTCGCCCAAGCATATCATCTTCTCCGTAAGCACCGATAAGAGCAACTGGCAGCCGTTGTATGAAGCTCAAGAATTGCCCAATCTTCGCACCGAGCAGGTGTTGGCTGCCGTTACGCCTCAAACCGGCAAATACCTGAAGATTGATATTCAATCAACATGGAACGCCGCACCGTATTCTTATATCGGCGAAATTGACATCTTCGAGGGGAATAAACGTCCGGAAGTACCCGAAACAGCTCCGGCAGGTCATGTGTATTACCCGTTGGCATTTACCACTATTGCCAACAACGTCGATTATACTCAGGATAACGGTTTTGTCACCCTGAAAACTACCGGCGACGACCCGTGGATACATACTACGGCGTTCGGCGCTCCGTTTGTTGCCGGTACGGCAAAACTCACCTTTGAATACAAGAGCAATAGGCAGGTAACAAACGGCCAGTTCTTTTGGTGCGTTGACGGCAATCCTGCGCCCGGCAAAAACACAGCGGACGACGTAGTGGTTGAACAAGCCTCTGACTGGACGTTGTATGAATTTGACCTGAGCTCAGCCATCAGTAGCTTTTCTTTCGGTTCGTCGGAAGCACATTTCATCCGCTTCGACCTGACAGGAAATGCAGGATACGAAATTTCCATCAGAAAATTCAGGGTAGATGTAACACAGTAATCAAGATACCTTTTGAAAGTAAAGAATGGGATGGGGAACGTTCCTCATCCCTTTTTATTTATTTGGTATTCAAGGCTTACGTGAAAGCGCAGACAATAGTGCTTGAAAAAGACAAACATATCCTTGCACAACGAAAGGAAAAGGAAAAAAAGAAGAATCAAATCAAACGGTATGAAGACAAGAGTTCTTATAATGGTCATGAGCCTGTTGGTGATCGGCACCGGCGGATGTAAGGAAAAAGAAGTGGAGTTGACAAGCATTTCCATATCGCCGGAAAAAGTATGGTTAGTATACGAAGGCGATCCGTACACGCAACAGCTCACTGCAACGACGGCACCCGAAAACGCTTCGAATGTGAAATTCACCTGGTCGTCGGGCAACAAATCCGTTGCCACGGTTTCGCCGACAGGTTTAGTGACCGCCACAGGCATCGGCGTTACCCAAATTTCCGTTATGGCAGGCAACCGTCATAAAAGTGTTGGCGTGACAGTGATGGGTCCCGACGATGCTACCGGCTTTTACACCGCCTCCCGTTCAGACACTTGGGTGGCTACCGATGCGCTCGGCAGGGAAATCGGTACGCAAGAGGAATATGGCATATCTCGGACAGGCACAGTGGGTATTTTTTATTTTACATGGTTGGGCGCTCACGGCTACGATGTGCACGAAGACCATAATGAAGTGCAACATCCGAAATCCACCGACATCAACAGTCCTTACGACATATCGAAAATGCTTCGTGAAAATGCTTCCAACCCGCAGTATGGACCGGTTCATGCATTCCACCACTGGGGCGAGCCGCACTTCGGATATTATGTATCTACCGATGAATGGGTGATTGAGAAACACGTTCAACTCATTGCCGACGCCGGCGTGGACGTGATGATTACGGACATGACCAACGGTTACACCTATCTGCCTACCCTAGAAACCTTGTGCAGGGTGATGATGCGCATGAGGGCGCAAGGACGCACCACTCCTCAGTTAGCCTGTATGATTTCCGCCGCTCCGGCTAACACGCTGCAACAGTTGTACGACGGGTTTTATGCCAAAGGGCTTTACCGCGAGTTGTGGTTTGAATGGAAAGGTAGACCGTTAGTGCTGTGTCCCGATGAAAACCTGTCGACGACATGCCGCAGTTTTTTCACCATCAGGCGTGCATGGTTCGATTCCAACAGAAACGGCTGGTTCGGCGACGGCAAAGACAAATGGACATGGGGTGATTACTACCCGCAAAAATACGGATGGCACGAAAATGCAGGCAAAGCCGAAGAAATATCGGTAGCTGCCGCCACGCATCCTACTTCCAACATAGGACGCAGTTACAGCAAAGGAAGTCAGCCGGCAACGCCACAGTCAGGCAAAGGTTTGTTCTTCGATGAACAGTGGGAGCGTGCGTTGGAGGTTGATCCCGAATTTGTATTTATTACCGGATGGAACGAATGGGTCGCCATGCGTTTCACCGACGGAGCTGCCGGATCCATGTGCGGCAAACCGATAAAGCAAGGTGACACCTATTTCGTTGACCAGTACAACGAAGAATACAGTCGTGACATTGAACCGATGCGTGGCGGTTTTGGCGATAACTATTACTACCAGATGGTGGACAAGATACGCCGCTACAAAGGCGTACAGGCGCTAAAGCCCGAAACGAACAAGCATGACGTCGTCATTGACGGCGACACCGTCGACTGGAACGTGGTAGCCGCCGCTTACTACGACGACAAAAACGACATTACCGCTCGTAGCCACTTCGGCTGGGGGCGTATCGGACAGTTAGTCAACAACGCAGGGCGCAACGATTTTGTGTCGGCTAAGGTGGCTACCGACGGCGCTAACCTATTTTTCAGCATGAAGACAGCCTCCGACGTCGTGTTGGACGGCGCTCCGCTTCAGTTATTCATCAGAACAGGGTACAGCGAATCCGTTTGGGAGGGCTTCCGCTACCGCATAGATGTGGAAGCTGACAAAGCGGAATTACATACTTGCACAGGCGGGTGGAACTGGACTCAGACAACCGACGTGCCCTGCCGCGTGAAAAACGGATTCATCGAATTGTCGGCTTCCTTGCAGCAGTTGGGACTTTCAGCCGGCTCCTTCACCATTGATTTTAAATGGGCGGATAATATGCCTCAAACCGGTGATATCCGTGAGTTTATGGATCATGGAGATACGGCGCCCAATGCCCGGTTCAAGTATCGGTATGTTTTTGAAAAGAAATAGATGAATGAAAACGATCAACCTTTGGATTTTAATGTTCAGCCTGCAGGCCTGTAAAGCCGAAGCAGCACCTGAACCGGTAAAAGTACTCAAAGTCCCGCAGGGGGTGCAGTACCTTGAAAACAGTCGGGTGAAATTAGGCATTGACCTGAGCATCGGGGGAGCCGTCACCTATCTGTCCGACCGTGATAACGGCGGTAAGAACATGATCAACAGTGCCGACTGGGGAAGGCAAATTCAATTGTCGTACTACAGCGGTCCTGCGCCTTTTATCGGTCCTAAGGGGGAGCAACCCTCCGAAGCATGGGCTGGGCTGGGCTGGAACCCGATTCAATCGGGTGATTATGGTGGAAACCGTTCTAAAGTGCTCGAATTTGAATATCGCGGTGATAACGCCATGTTTGTGCGCTGCCAACCGATGCAATGGCCCCATACTGCCGGCATTTCCGGCGACTGTGAATTTGAATGTCTGTACACGTTGACCGGTAACGTTTTTACTTTAGAGGCAACCATCGTCAACAAACGACCGGATAAGACACAATACAGCGCCCGTCATCAGGAAATGCCTGCCTTATACACCAACGGACCCTGGTACAAGTTAGTGACCTACCTTGGCGATCAACCGTTTTCCAATCGACCGGTGACCACTCTGGTTGACAAAAACGACGGCAAGGGATGGCCTTGGTTGTTTTTCTATTCACCTGAACAATGGGTAGCATTGCTTGATGACAACGGAAAGGGCATTGGCGTATTTCAGCCCGATGCAATGCTCTTTGACGCCGGTTTTCATGGCGGCGATGCCTTGAAAGGAACGGGCGACGAGAAAAGCGGACAAACAGGGTATATTGCGCCTGTTACCTCCCAGATTCTTGACCACAATATCCGGTGGACATACACGACAGCGTTTGTACTCGGGACAGTTGACGACATACGAAATTACGCCAAGAGCCACCGGCAGACTAATCTTTGCCCCGAATGGGTTTTTCGGGATTCGCGCCTCGGCTGGTATTACGAAGGCAATGCACACGACACCGGCTGGCCCCTGCCAGGTATGCTTGATTTTGCCTTTTCCAAGAACGCCGTACTGACGAGATCGGAGATATTCTGGAAAGCTGAAGATGCTCCGGTTTTAGAGATAGAAGGCGCTTTCGCAACAGCCGACAAACAACTGACTCTGATTGTTGAATTGCGTCCGACTGATGAGAAAAAGAACTCTTTTTCAATTTCCCAACCGGTTAACGCTGATGGAGTAAACCGGACAAGCCTGATCAATCTTTCCGTTTTGCCCGATTATAACGGTGCTATCAAAGGGATTAAACTGAAGTTTTCCGACGAAGGCTCAGCAAAGATTAAACGAATAAAGTTTCGTTCATTGTAATGTAAATAAATAACAACGAACAGTAATAACCCGTTGGCGGAATTAAAAAAGCGTAAAAATAAAGGGTACATAAACGTCCTAATTTGTGATATTATATGTTCCTTTACATCTGCATAGCGAACTGAATACTACCTGTATATGATATGCTAAACGGTTTCCTCCGATTCCTGTCCGATACATGTCCGATTCCTCACCGTTTCCTACCCGATTGCCAAGTGGGGAGGAATGCCCGGTGAAGCCCGTGAAAACCGCGTGAAGTGGCTTGAGGACTGCCCGGTGAGTGCTAAGAAAGTCGTTGGAATCCTGTATGAGCTATCATAAATGCTTTACGCTAATTTCGCCAACGGGTTAATAATAATTAAAAGGCATAATCGAAAAAAATCATAACTAACTCAAATGAAGGCCAATATAATAGTAATGGTCCTGTTAACAATCAGCATAAGAGGCGGATGGAAGGAAAAAGACGTGGCATTGACAGGCATTTCCATATCGCCTGAAACGGTTTCGCAGACAGGCTTGGTAACCGCCACAGGCATCGGTGCTACCCAGATTTCCGTTACGGCAGGCAACCGCCACAAAAGTATTGATGTAACGGTGATAGATCCCGACGACGATCCCGAATACGAATATCTGACGTTTAATCAGACATCGGCAACTCACCTGTCCGTCACAAAAGCAGGTGCCTATTCCTACAGGATTGTAACAACCGCAGATGACCCTTACATTCAAACCGACCCTTTACGGACTGCAGTCGGGAAAGATTCCGTCATTCTTACATTCGAATACAAAAGTGCTAAAAGAGTGCGGAATGTTCAGATTTTTTTCACTCCTGTCTCGGAAGCAAGGTCTGTCGACAATTTGAATATAGCGCCTTCTACCGCTTGGACAAACTACTCTTTCAACCTGAGAAAGCCATTGGCTGATTTCGGATGGGGGAAAGCGGGCGATTATCTGCGTTTTGATTTTGGTAATGTCGCCGGAGCGGAAATTGAAATACGGGATATTCATTTCCGCGGGATGAACAGCGAAGAACAGCAACAAGAGAACGCAGAACAGAACGCTCTGAAGAGAGAACGACAGGCGGCAGAGAATATTAAAATTTACTTATCTACCGGCTATCCCGCTCAAGTATCAAAAGTGACAGCCGGTGAAAACAAAATTACTGTGTGCGGCGCTTATTCCGGCAAGGGCGCTTACAGTCTGTGCGAAATCACGCCATGGCAGGATGTGACGCAGACAGAGGTATTTGCATACAAAACTCCGCTCACCGGTTCGCCATTCGATTTGGATTTTGACAGGTTTGTCAACCGCGAAGGCATCACTTTCGACCGTACGCTGTCTAAATGGATTATTGTCAAAAACGGAGAAAGCAAAGACGAAATCGCTTCTCATGCCCGTTATGCAGACAATATCCATACATCGCAAACGCTTAAACCCGGAGTGCCCGCAGGCAAAAAAGGCTTGGGCGGATATACAACCCAAAAGCAACAGGATTTTGACGATTTGCAGATCAAACTTGCAACAATGAATCTTCGGATAACCAAATTTATCTACACCCATGCGGGCACAAACAGGATTGAGCACCAATACGGCGGCAGAACATGGTATTTTGACCGCACCCAAACGGAAACAATGGACGAGAACCTGAGGCGATGTGCCCAGCGCAACATCGTCGTAGCAGCGATTGTGCTTGTGGACAAAGCCTCGAACTGCCCCGACCCCGCAATAGGCAACCGGTTGCAGCATCCTGATTTTACAGAAAATGGAATATACACCATGCCCAACATGACCACGCCCGAAGCCACGCTCACCTATGCCGCCGCGCTTGACTTCTTAGCCAGTCGCTACTGCCGTAGCGACAATCAATATGGACGCATACACCACTGGATTATGCACAACGAGGTGGACGAGGGCATTGCGTGGACGAATATGGGCAGCAATCGCGCCATGATGGTTTACATGGACGCATACGTGAAGTCCATGCGCCTGTGTTACAACATCGTCCACCAATATGACAGCCATGCGGAGGTATTCGGTTCTTTCACTCATTCGTGGACTGTGGCAAACGGTCCGGAGCGATACGCCACCCGCGACATGCTTGATGTGCTCAACTTGTATAGCAAGACTGAGGGCGATTTCATGTGGGGATTGGGCTATCACTCATACCCCGAGAACCTTATAGAGCCGAAAACATGGCTTGATACGGAAGCTACCTTTTCCATGAACAGCCGGATGGTGACATTCAAAAATCTTGAAGTGCTTGACAAATGGGCAAAACAACCCGAAAACCAGTACAAAGGCACAACAAAGCGCAGCATTTGGCTGTCTGAAAACGGCACCAACTCCAAATCGTACAACGACGCCGACTTGCGCGAGCAAGCAGCGGGATGTGCCTACGCATGGAAGAAAGTGAAAGCGCTTGACGGTATTGATGGCATACTGTGGCATGGTTGGTGGGACCAACCCGGAGAAGTAGCCGACGGGCTGAGGATTGGATTGCGTACAGATCAGCTTGTGACCAAGCCGGTCTGGTTTCTGTATCAGGCTGCAGAAACATCAGGAGAAGACGTTGCCTTTGAACCGTACAAAGCAGTGATAGGTATCTCCGATTGGAATATTATACAAGTCTTTTAATAATTTTAGATAAAAAATCAAAAAATGAAAACGCTTTATTTTTTTTTACTATTGGGGCTGTCGGCAAGCCTGATGGGACAAACGAGTGAAAAAGTCGCTTCTTTTCGCGACCTTTATCCTGACACATGGGTGGCTACCGATGCGTTGGGACGTACAATGCCGAATTTTGTGGAGGTGGGTCAGGTGAAAACCGACCAACGCCGTGTGGTAGGCATATTTTATATCACCTGGCATGACGACGGAAAAGCGAATCTGAAAGCGCCCTATTCGGGCGATGTCACCAAAGTGTTGGCGCAAGACCCTTCTGCCAGTTTAGATGGCAACAATCCATTGTGGAAAGAAGGTTCCTACCACTGGGGAGAACCGGAAGACGGCTATTTTCTGAGCCGCGACGAGTATGTTATCCGCAAGGATATGTCTATGCTTGCGGATGCCGGCGTAGACGTATTGGTGATGGATGTCACCAATGCCGAGCGTTATTGGTCGGAGTGGGAATCCCTGTTTGGCGTGATGCAGCAGATGAAATCAGAAGGCAATAAAGTGCCGCAGTTTTGTTTCTGGGCGTTCAATGGTCCGGTGATCACAGTGATACAGGATCTGTATGAAAAAGTTTATAAACAAAATCAATACAGAGATTTGTGGTTCTATTGGGATGGCAAGCCTCTGTTGCTCTACAATGCCAACCCTGTATTCGACGCCAACGGCGGCGGCGTGAAGAATCCCAATCCGAACTATGATGCTGACGCTAAAACCAATCTGCGGAATCCGCATTACGGCAACCCCGATTTCACAGAGGAGTTTTATCAGAATTATACCGCTGAAGTGAAGGAATATTTCACCTTGCGCAATATGTGGTGGGGGTACTATGAATGGGCAGGCAAGCGTTTCATTGGCATGGAGGACAACTGGAGTTTCGGCTACGACTTGGGCGATGAGCCTGTGAAGAAGTTGTCGCCTGACGAACTTGTTTCCCGGCATCAGGGCAAAAAGGAGGAAGCGGCAGTAACCCCGGCACAGCACCCGATTTCGATCATCGGTAAGTCGTGGACACGCGAAAAAGGGCAGCCTCCAATGAACGAGTGCGATATGCCCATTGAGGCTTATGTGCCCTGGCTCGGAAAAACCGTGAAAGACCCTACAGGCTACGGTATCTATTTTCAGGACCGATGGGATGAAGCGCTTGCATCAGACCCGCAGTTTCTCTATCTGAACGACTGGAATGAATGGACAGCCGGAAAATATGTAGCAGGAAAAGCGCCCGGTAGCGATTTGCCGGGTCCGACGACTTTTCTGGGTCGTAACAACAATTTCTATTTTGTTGACCAGTACAATGCTGAATTCAATCGCACCATTAGCCCCATGAAGGGCGGTTATACGGACAATTATTACATGCAGATGGCACAAAACATACGCCGTTACAAGGGCATACGTCCTATACCCGAATCAACGGGTTTCAGCGCCATACAGATAGACGGTAGTTTCAACGACTGGAACACATTGACAACCGAATACCGTGATACCAAAGGCGATGTAGCGCACCGCGACAACGCGGGTTATGGCGGGACGCATTATGTCGAAACATCGGGACGCAACGACATCATCACCGCAAAGACGGCAGTGGATAAAGACAACATCTATTTCTATGTTGAAACGAGCGATGCACTGACATCTTCTAAGGACAACAACTGGATGCTGCTGCTGATAGACGTCGATACAAACCCCGCCACAGGATGGAACGGCTACGATTTTATCATCAACAGAAAAGTGAACAACGACCGGCAAACCACTCTGATGCGCTATACCGGTAACTCAAAATCACCATGGAAAACGGTTGCCACTTGTGTTTACCGTTATACAGGCAACCGGCTCGAACTGTCCGTGCCGCGCAAGGCGTTAGGATTGACCGCCGACAAACTGACTTTTGACTTCAAATGGAGTGACAATGGTGTGTTGGAAGACATCATATCCCTGTGTACGCATGGAGACACAGCGCCAAACAGACGATTCAATTATCGTTTTATCTGGGAAAAATAATCAAAAATCATGAATCAAAAATTATGTAACTTCCTGAAAAAAGGACTGTTGACTTTCCTTGTGACGGTACAAACCGGGTTGCTTATGATCTTAGTCGGCGCCTGTACGGAAGATCCGGCTCCGGCGCTTGTCATACCGCCTGCTAAAACCGGATACGAGTATCTGACGTTTAACCAAGCGTCGGCAACTCACTTGTCCATCACAAAAACAGGCGACTATTCCTACAGGATAGTAACAACCGCAGATGACCCTTACATTCAAACCGACCCTTTACGGACTGCTGTCGGGAAAGATTCCGTCATTCTTGCCTTCGAATACAAAAGCACTGAAGGAGTGCGGAATGTTCAGATTTTTTTTACTCCTGTCTCGGAAGCAAGGTCTGTCAACAATTTGAATATAGCGCCTTCCACCGCTTGGACAAACGGTTCCTTCAACCTGAGAAAACAATTGGCTGATTTCGGATGGGGGAAAACAGGCGATTATCTGCGTGTTGACTTTGGTCCTATCGCCGGAGCGGAAATTGAAATACGGAATATTCACTTCCGCGGAATAAACAGCGAAGAACTACAAGAAGAGAACGTAGAACAAGAGGCTCTGAAGAGAGAACAGCAGGCGGCAGAGGATATAAAGAATTATTTATCTGCCGACTATCCCGCTCAGGTATCAGAAGTGACAGCCGGTGCAAACAAAATTACTGTGAACGGAGTTTATTCGGGTGAAGGAAGTTATAGCCTGTGCGAAATCGCACCATGGCAGGATGTGACGCAAACAACGCTCTTTGCATACAAGACTCCGCTTACCGGTTCGCCTTTTCATCTGGATTTTGACCGGTTTGTTGTCCGTGAAGGCATCACCTGCGACCGGACATTGTCGAGATGGATCCTTGTCAAAAATGAAAACAACAAAGATGTGATTGTTTCACATGCCCGTTACGCCGATTTTATTAATGCGTCACAAGATTTGCAACCGGGAGTACTGACCGGGAAAAAAGGACTCGGTGGATTTTTTAACCACAACCTGCAACGTCAGGATCTCAACGATTTAAACATCAAAAGCGTTACTGTCAATGTCCCCATTACCAACTTTATCTGTGCTTCTCCCGATGCCAACAGGATAGAGCATACTTATGGCGGCAAGACATGGTATTTTGACCGTGAACAGGTCACTGCTATGGACAATACGCTGAAAGTCTGCGCCCAGAGGAATATCGTAACAGCGGCGATCATTTTAGTGCAAAAAGCGTCGGAATGTCGCGATCCGGCTATCGGTGCGGCGCTTCAGCATCCCGATTTTACGTCGTCCGGTATTTATACCATGCCGAACATGACCACTCCCGAAAGTGTGAATACCTACGCTGCAGCGCTTGATTTCTTTGCTCAGCGGTATTGCCGCAGTGACAATCAGTACGGACGCATCCACCACTGGATCATGCACAACGAAGTAGATTGCGGCATATCATGGACTAACATGGGCACTAACCGTGCCATGATGGTATATATGGATGCCTACGTCAAATCCATGCGAATATGTTACAATATAGCACGACAGTATGATGCGAATACAGAGGTTTTCGGTTCGTTCACCCACTCATGGACTAAGGCAATAATTTTGGACGGATATGCTACGCGCGATATGCTTGATGCTTTGAATGCTTACAGTAAAGTCGAAGGCGATTTCCAGTGGGGATTGGCGTATCATCCTTATCCGCAAAATCTTCTTGAACCGAAAACATGGCTTGATACGGAAGCTACCTTTTCCATGAACAGCCGGATGGTGACATTCAAAAATCCGGAAGTACTTGACAAATGGGCAAAACAACCCGAAAACCAGTACAAAGGCACAACAAAGCGCAGCGTTTGGTTTTCAGAAAACGGTACCAGTTCCAAATCCTACAGTGAAGCCGATCTACGCGAACAGGCGGCAGGGTTCGCCTACGCATGGAAGAAAATCAAAGCGCTGGATGGCATCGACGGTATCCAGTGGCATAACTGGTTCGACCATCCTGTGGAAGCAGCTGACGGGCTGAGGATTGGATTGAGAACAGACCAGCTTGTGGCAAAACCTGTCTGGTTTCTCTATCAGGTTGCCGAAACATCCGGCGAAGACGCTGCCTTTGAACCGTATAAAGCAATAATTGGTATCTCCGATTGGAATATCATACAAGCCATTTATTAATTTTGCGAAGTAAAAGTTGTGAAATAATAGCAATTATTATCAATAATAGTTTAATTTTGTGAAGTATCAAAAGATAAAAGATAACTCATAATTAATAATTCATATGAAATCTATTCGGTTGTTTTTTGCCGCATTTGCGGTGATGTTTTTCGGTTGTTCAACCAACCCCAATTTTTCAGCTATCGAGCAAAGTTTTATAACTCCGCCCGACAATATCCGTACAGGCGTTTACTGGTACTGGATGAATGGTCATATTTCCAAAGAAGGGGTGGTTCGCGACCTGCACGCCATGAAAACAGCCGGCATCAACAGGGCTTTCATCGGCAGCAATATTGTTGACGGTTCTAACTTCGGTACGGTCAAGGTTTTTAGCGATGAGTGGTACGAAATACTGCATACTGCCATGAAAACAGCCGGCGAATTGGATATTGAAATCGGTATGTTCAACTGTCCCGGATGGAGTCAGTCAGGAGGACCGTGGATAAAGCCGGAACAGGCTATGCGCTATTTGGCTTCATCGGAAACGCGCGTTCAAGGTCCTGCGAAAGTGAGCCAAAAACTTGCGACGCCTGCCGAGAATTTTCAGGATGTGAAAGTGTTGGCTTTTCCTGTGGCCGCTGATTATGGCAATAACCTGCTGGATGCGCCGGACGTTCGCTTGAACTATTCTCAACCTAAAATACTTGTGTCCCAGCCCAGTGAAGGTTCTGCAGCGTATATTCTGCCTGCAGGCGAAACAGCTATCGACATCCTGTTTCCGCAAGTTACCGCAACGCGTGGTCTTGCCATCTATCCCGCAAGTAGATTTTATGCGGAAGTAGAACTTCAGGCAAAAGAAGGAAATGAATTTCATACCGTCAAACAGTTCAAGGCAGACCGCACGAATAATAATATCAATGTAGGTTTTGCCCCCAATTCACCCATCGTTGTATCTTTTCCCGAAACCAAATCGGAGGAATATCGTCTGCTTTTTCATCAAACACGCGGAGGCAGCGGCATTCTCAGGATAGAGCTGACAGCAACCCCGTTGTTGGAGCGTTATCCCGAAAAATCATTAGCCAAGATGTTTCCTTCCCCGCTTCCACCGTGGAATTATTACCTTTGGGACAAACAGCCCGCATTGGAGAATGTGACAATGGTTACCCCCCAGCAGGTACGGGATGTTTCGCAATATATGGCTGCTGACGGAACATTCACGTGGGATGTTCCCGATGGCGACTGGATCATCATGCGCACCGGCATGACGCCGACAGGCATTAAAAACGGTCCGGCATCTCCGGAAGCCACAGGTCTTGAGGTGGATAAGATGAGCAAAGCCCATGTAGCATCGCATTTTGACGGCTTTCTCGGCAAAATAATAGAGCGGATACCGGCAAAAGACCGCAAGACATGGCGGGTTGTGGTAGAAGACAGCTATGAAATGGGCAGTCAGAACTTTACAGACAGCTTTTTGCAAGATTTTCAGAAACGGTATGGTTACGATGCTGTTCCGTTTTTGCCCGTTTTGCAGGGACATATTATCGGCAGTCCTGATGTATCGGATCGTTTCCTTTGGGACGTCCGCCGGATGGTTGCCGACAAAGTATCTTATGATTATGTAGGCGGACTGCGCGATATAAGTCACCGGAACGGGATGACTACCTGGTTAGAGAACTACGGACATTGGGGTTTCCCCGGAGAATTCCTGCAATATGGAGGACAGTCGGACGAGATAGGCGGCGAGTTTTGGAGTAGCGGCGATTTGGGCAGCATCGAAAACCGTGCGGCTTCGTCATGCGCACACATCTACGGTAAACGCAAAGTGTGGGCTGAGTCATTTACCAGCGGCGGACCTGCATTCACCCAATATCCTGCACAAATGAAACGCCGCGGCGACTGGTCGTTCACCGAAGGCATCAACAGCACCCTCTTGCATGTGTATATCGAACAACCTTATGAAGACCGCTATCCGGGTGTGGATGCGGCGTTTGGCAATGAGTTCAACCGGAAGAACACATGGTTTGAACAGATGGACTTGTTCACGACCTACCTCAAACGTTGCAATTTTATGATGCAACAGGGTTTGGACGTTGCCGATGCAGCCTATTTTATCGGAGAGGACGTTCCCAAGATGACAGGCGTGCGCAATCCGGAGCTTCCCAAAGGGTATTCTTTCGATTACATCAATGCAGAGGTGATTATCCGCGATTTGTCGGTAAAAGCCGGCAGGTTGGTACTGCCGCACGGCACTTCTTACCGCATATTGGTTTTACCTCCGTTGGAAACCATGCGCTTTGAAGTATTGCAAAAACTCGAACAGTTGGTTGCAGCCGGAGCTGTGGTGTTGGGACCTCCGCCCAGCCGTTCACCCGGTATGCAAGGCTATCCCGAAGCAGACCGCCGGGTGGAAACACTCGCAGCCAAGATGTGGGGCGACTTATCCCTCAAGCAACGGACTTACGGGAAAGGTACCATATTGACGGATATGACGATGGAAGAGGCTTTCGCCCTGCTCAACGTGATTCCCGATTTCCATACGGACAACGATGCGGTCTTATATACGCATCGTACCCTTGAGGGGAAGGAGATTTATTTCTTGTCCAATCAAAGTGAACAAGCCATACAAATCAATGCCACTTTCCGGGTGAACGGCTTGAAGCCGGAACTATGGGATGCGACAACCGGTATTATCCGTCCGCTGCCTGCCTTTGAGCAAACAGGCGAAACGACTACCGTTCCCTTACAGTTGGATAATACAGAAAGCGCGCTGATCGTCTTCCGCGAAAAAGGTAGTTCTGCCGTCAAAGATATTTCCGCCAACTATCCTGCGCCACAGGTCATCGCCAACGTTGATGCGCCATGGACGGTGCGTTTCGAGTCGGATGCCGTCAAACGCGGACCCGCAGAAGCCGTAACCTTTGCCACTCTCACCGATTGGTCGAATTCCGAAGACGAGCATATCAAATATTATTCGGGGAAGGCTGTTTATTCCACGCATATCAACCTTGACGCTATTCCTGCCGGAAAGCGGGTGTATATTGATTTAGGCAAGGTAGTGGTTTCTGCAAAAGTTACGGTGAACGGCGAGTATGCAGGCGGTGCATGGACAGCGCCCTACCGCGTGGAAATCGGCAAACAGCTTCAGCAAGGAGACAACACGCTGGAAATAGAAGTGGTGAATACGTGGAGAAACCGATTGATCGGCGATTCGAGGCTTCCTGCGGAAGAACGTATCGTACAGGCTAATTCCAGCCGTTGGCAAGCCGACAATCCGCTGCAGGCAGCCGGTCTGTTAGGTCCGGTTCAAATAGCCGTTTTTGATTAATGCAAATTTGTAAATAAATTGAGTAAAAGCGTTGAAGTCATGAAAAAATTCAATATTGTGTTTTTAAGCATATTAACTTTGTGCTTGTTTATTTGTATCCATTCTTGCCGGACTTCGGAAAATCATCCGACACTGGAGCAAGGTTTTGCCAATCCGCCGGCATCGGCGCGTCCGGGAGTGTATTG
>SNRY01000078.1_pt1 | contig 39938 bp, 58 predicted proteins | sample 4693421 | NCBI WGS metagenome assembly SNRY01 (sample SAMN11003215, study PRJNA524138) | termite gut metagenome | isolation source: Bacteroidetes bacterial symbionts from single cell of protist host amplifed... | host: Streblomastix strix ... | reverse complement strand
CCTCGTGGCGAACCAACAAGAAGAGAGGCGGACGTAGAGAAGCACGCTCTCTGATGACCTTGGAAGAGGAGTCGAAAATATTGAAACAAATAGAAAAGCAAGCATTATCCGGACAAATACTCATCTATGGGCTACAAAACGGAAAGTACATAAAGGCTTTTTTTTATTCGTGCAAATGATTGATAGCTAAAAAGATACAGGGCGTTGAGATTTTTACGATTTAAAACGGATTGTACATTTACTTTAATTTTACTTTAATTTTCGGGGCAAAAAAGGGTAAAAAGTTTAACCCAGCTTTAATTCTACTTTAATTCTACTTTAACTTTGCAGTCATGCACACTATAATGTCGTGTGTGCGCTTGTTTTAAGGGCTATACAGCCCTTTTTTTATGCCCTGTTCCGTCGGCAAATATACGGTAAAATACCGTATATCAGACCCCGTTTTGAGGGCAACATTTCTCCTCCGGAAAAGTGTGAAAAAAGATAAAAAGACAAGATTATGGTCAAATTATGGTCAAATTATGGTCAAAATCGGTACAAAAAAACGCTCATTTGAACCCATTTATTTCCAAAAGCCGAAATTTAACAGTCTTGTAAATGATTAATAAATAGGATATTACAATTTATGCAAAAAAATAGCCCCCCCCTTTATTCCCACAAAAATACCGGTTAAAACCCCTTTAATTTTCTATATAAAGCTGGTATTCAGTAGAATAAGCAATTCTATATATAAAATAAGGTGAATTTTCAGGGAACGTATCCGGCTGTTGGCTATAAGTAAATACAGAAGATGACCTCTATATTAGGGCACAAAAAATTCTATATTTTTTTTGCGAAAAATATAGTAATATATTATAATTTTATATCTTTGCATACCCAAGAGGTACTCTAAAGAGGTAGAGATACAACTCAAACTACGATACATTTAGTGTCGCCTTGTAGTGTATGCTTACATTTTACAATGTAAATCTAACTTATTTTGTAAAATAGGTTCTCAGTATGGTTGTTGTGTTGTTATGCTTTTATTGGTGGTTTATTGTTAAATTAATATTCTATGCGCACTTACAACATTATTAAATATCCTAAGAATATCCAAAGAGTACCCAAAGGATACTTTAATGGGTGCAAATGAATATATTATATTTTTCACTTGCAAATATTTTTGTAAATATTTTACGTTTGATGTAAATATTTTTTTTTGGTAATAGAAAAGGGACGGTAATAGATACGTTCTTTTTTACCGTTTTTACATCAACTCTTTTCTCTTTCTTTTTCATTGTTTTTTATTGATATTCAGGTTATTATATACTAAATATATTAATCTCAAAATCCTTTTTACGCACCCTAAATGTGTATCGAAAAATGTCCCTTTTTTGATACACATTTTTTTGTAGGTATATTTCTGTATATCAATGTAATAATATAATAATATACATATAAATCATGGAAGCAGATAAAAGAATAGACTTGCCGCGCGGGAGGTTACAGGAAGTGGCAGCGGAGTTACATGTTACTCGTAAGACGTTGAGTGCAGCACTCAACTTTCATACCAAAAGTGTTAAGGCAAACGACCTTAGAAGGGTGGTTCTCCTTGACTATAATGGCGACTTAATCGGCTGTAACGAGAAGGAAAAAATGCGGCTGTATAAGAAACTTGGGATTGATGTTCCTGACTCCCCGCGTAGGGAGTCAGCAAGGTTGAAAGATTGAAGGATAACAGGAGCCCCGCTGCCCGTGAGGGTGGCGGGTATTAAAACGAATGTGAAATGAAAAGAGGAGACGTAGTTGTAATCGTGATTATGTGCGCCGGCGTTTTCCTGCTGGCGTGGGTCATCGAATTGCTGCTACATAGTGCGCAACATCTAAATAATTAAACTGATTATGTCAAAATTCATTGAGTTACACAATTTTTCCGGTGATGGTATTTTCATCAATGTGAACAAAATCACCCACTTTTCTCCACTGGTATCCGAAGGGGAAAGTATCCCTTGTGCGCTTATTAGTGTAGAACAGAACTTTCAAACGGGAATAATAGTAAAGGAAACCCCAGCCGATATTTTGGATAAAATCAGAGAATCTGAGCAGAATGAGGAAACGGGCTCAGGAGCTGTGTTTGCAAAAGAAATTGCAGAAGCTATAAAAAGAGAATTTAATTCAATTTAATATTAAAAAACTATGAAAACAGTAACAGATTAAAAAAAAACAGATTAAGCCCACGTCATAAAAATAGTATATAATGATAAAAGAACGACACCCAAGGCATAGCAAATATAAGTTGCCTTTTCGCAAACTACGAATAGTTTTCTTGAAGGCACGGATACGGGGTTCATTGCGCGGTGTTCATGAAATGCGTCTAACGATTCTTGAGTCGCAGCTTTCTGAGTGCGATTCACGGCATCTATATGACTGTATAGTGCCATGGCATTTGATAGGATGCCGCATACGAGTGCAGCAATCGACAGAGAAAAGAACAGACGGGTGTATAGCGTACCTAAGTCATTTTTATGAAGGGAAATTAGTATTCCGAAAAGAGTTGATGCGGGAACAAGAAAATACCGGTGATAAGCAAATCGTTTTTCCGCCAATAATTTGGAATTTTCGAGGAGGGCTTTTGCTGAATTTGAAACGTCTTTATCCATACTGCTTAATTTTTAACGATTAGTAATAAGTATATCAATCGCAAAATTAAGCAAACCCGCAAAAAGGCGTGAGCCGCCGGATGGAATCCGGTTGCGGGAACAAAAAAATAAATAATCACCTGAAAAGGGATTAAGATAAAAAAAATAGTATATTTGCAATGAACAAGCCAAGTTCGTATTTGTTAAGTAAAAGTAGAGCGTTTCTTTCCACAAAGAAGGCTTACGCTATACATATAGGCTATCAAATCCCTGTGGATTGCTGTACTTTTACGAGACAACAATTGGACTTGGCTGTTCGGGAGGCGATAGCCTTTCTTATGTCAAATACTTTAATTTTCATTCACGAATGCCAAGTCTGATGGAAAAAGCAAGTAGCGTGAAGCATAGTAGCGCACAAGCACGTCCTACCCACGAAACGGGTCTCATTCACCTATTTTTTTCTCACCTCTTTAATCGTGGTTATTATGTATCAGGTATATAATAACACAGTAGCGATTACAGTCACCGACTGGTGTAAAGCCGGATTGACGGAAAATCAGTTTCAAAACGATTCCAAAAGGGGTTATTTAACTATTTGCCAGCGCGGGTACCGCAACGACACCTTAATCGACGTGCGCAGTATTAAACGTCCTGACCGGCTGCAAAAGTTAGAGTCCGCTTACGGAAAGATCGCCGAAAAGCTACCTGTTGTCCCCTCTTTATTTGAGTTGAAGATCGACACTCAGGCGCGGGCTTTCTTTTTAGAACAAAGAAGACCTGACGGCACACCCTTCGGCACGGATTTGATAGAAAAATACGTGAATCGCGCCTCTCTGTTTAACGGGGTGAAAAAAGCACTTGAGAAAAGCAAGAACACCCGTGCCGCCGCCGGTCGCAAAAGTGGCCCCAACATGGCAAATTTCTGGTCGGCAGCAGTGGCATGGTACACAGAACAGTCGCAGACGTATCCCTGTATCCCGATTAACCACTCGCGCGCTTTTGAAAGAGCATTTAAACGGTATTTAAATGAAGGTTACGGCTCTATTATTAATGGAGCGGTGGGCAATGATGCGGCGCGTAAAGTGTCCGACAGGCTGGAGCGGTTACTTCTTGCCCTTTGGCGGACAAACGATAAGCCTTTTGTCAACCGGGTGCATGAACTTTATCTGGAGTTTATCGCCGGGAACCGTGAGTTCTTTGATAAAACCACCGGCGAGATTTTCTCTCCGCAGGACTTCCGTTATAAGGATCGCGCCCCGGAAATAAGTATCTCTACCGTATGGGGCTATTTAAAGGACGTAGTAAACAACACATCGGTATATTCAGACCGCAACGGAAACTTTGACTATGCAAACTCAAAGCGTCCCAAGCATCACCGGCACGTTGGACACTATTCACTCAGCAAGATAAGCATGGACGATGTCGCTTTAAGTCGTAAAAGCGTGCGCGGCTGGGTATATAAGTATATTGCGGTCGATGTGGTGAGCGGCTACTACTTTCGCCCTGCCTACATCGTTGGAAAACCCACACATGCGACTGTTTACGAAGCCTTTCGTAATATGTTTTGCGAATTGATTTCTTTGGGACTTCCCATTCCGGGCGAGCTGGAAGTGGAACATCATTTAATGAAAGACATCGACTGGCTGAACAAAGTGTTCCCCTTTGTCCGTTTTTGTGCAAGTCCAACGGAAAAGCGCGCCGAGCACAATATTAAGTCGCTGAAATACGGCACGGCTAAGGATGCCGGGCATACGCGCGGCCGCTGGTTCGCAAGGAGTGAGGCGTACAAATGTGTGCGTAATAAGGTGGACGGCGATTTTGTGGAACCGGTTTATCAACCGCAAACGATTGTTGCCGATGACCTGTCGGATATTGAAAAGCGTAACAACGAACTTCATCCGCTCCAAAAAACCTACCCGGGCATGACGCGCAAACAGGTATTCCTTAGCAAAATCAACCCTTCTTTAAAGCCTATCCGGCCTTGGTATCTTTACCAATTTATCGGTAACCAGACACAAACCTCCTTGCGCAATAATGACTATTGCCGGGTGGATAACGAGAAATTCGAGTTGACTGATTTTGAGGCTTTAAAACGGTTAAAATCAAACAACACGGAGGTAACTGCATATTGGTTGCCCTTAGAAGACGGTAGCATTGATAGGGTTTACCTTTACCAAGAGGATACCTATATCGGTGAAGCCCTTAACCGCTCTGCGTTTGATTATAACGAGTGTGCTATTGAGCGCACTCCTGAGGACGAGGCAAAAATACTGCACCAGCAGAAGCGGGTGTCAAAATTTGACAAATTCATTAAAGAAGCCAAAGTTGATATTCCCAAGCTGGGACACCGGCAAAAGGATGCCATCGAAGCTGAAATTCTCTCCGCTCCGGTGGAAATTTTTGCGCCCGTTGGGCTGGAGGAAGAAGATGAAGATGAGAGGTTGCTTAAAGAGTACGCTACAACCGATTTTCGGGCTCATGGTGAAGCTATTGTCTAACAAAAAACAAAACAAAACAATGATAACAAACGAAATATTAACTGCTGAACAGATAAAGAACTTGAGGGAACTTGGCGTAACCATCCCGGATGAGGTTACTATCTCACTTTCTGATATGATAAATTTAATTCTATCCGAAGGGCACCCTATCCTGTTAGAGTCACAGGGCGATGAGGGCATATTTGCAGAATCCGGTGGCTCCTGGTCTATTCGGGAGGATGCAGTGAGTGCGGTATATGCATTGCTATGCAACCTGATTATAGGGAAAGAGATAGGCTCTAATATAATCATTTTTTAAATCACACAAAAAGAAAGAAGTCATGATAACTACTGAAATAAAAACAAGAATAATAGGTGAACTGCAGCAACGCCGTTCTTTATTCGATGGCTCAGACACGAAGTTTGCCGTAAACTTAGGTATTAATAATGCACAATATAGCCGTATTAAAAACGGTGAAACGGAACGGGTGCTCAGCGATGCAAATTGGATCAGCTTAGCTCGCCGGTTTGGCGTAACTCTTTCCGACATGCCGGAGTGGAGGATGGCTAAAACTCCTGTTTTTGACTTTATCACCGCACAATTGGAAAAATGCCAAAAAGAGAGTGTGAGTGCGCTCCTGTGCGATTTGAGCGACATTGGTAAAACCTACACGGCTACCTATTACGCAAAAACGCACAAAAACGTGGTGTATGTGGATTGCTCACAGGTAAAAAGCAAACAGCGGTTAATCCGCTACATTGCCAAAGGATTTGGTTCGGGCTATACGGGCAGGTACGCGGACGTGTACGAGGACTTGTCGTACTACTTAAAAACGCTCCCCAACCCGATGATTATTTTGGATGAAGCCGGAGACTTGGATTATGCCGCTTTTTTGGAAATAAAGGCGCTTTGGAACGCAACGGAGATGTGTTGCGGTTTCTACATGATGGGAGCCGACGGACTGAAAGAAAAAATACGGCGTTCCATTGCCGGTAAAAAAGTCGGTTACACAGAGCTGTTCTCTCGTTTCGGCAAGCGTTACGGCAAGGCTGTACCATACGCAAAAGAAGAATGCGAAAAGATGCTCCGTGTGACGGCTTTACTGATTATTAAAGCAAATGCGGGTGATAACGTTAATGTGAAAAGTGTTTTGGCGCAAACGCTTGGGGAGGACAACCTGCCGAGCCTGCGCCGTATCTATAAAGAGTTATCAAAAGTAAACTAATATGGCGCGAGCCTACTCGGTTGGGAATGTACTTAATGCCAAATTTGAAACACTCGCATTCGACGGTATCTGGAAGGATGCTATCGGGTGCCCGGAGGTTGCCGGAAGCTGGATCATTTACGGCCCGACAAAAAATGGAAAAACCACTTTTGCCATGATGCTTGCCAAATATCTGACAAACTTTGAAAAGGTGTTCTACAACTCGGTGGAGGAGGGACTCAGCCGCTCGGTGCAGATAGCTTACGAGCGGGTGGGGATGATTGAGGCTTCCGGCAGGATTACGCTTGAGAGAGAGGGGCTGGAGGCAATGATAGAAAGATTGCAAAAAAGGAAATCTCCAAACATCGTATTTGTAGATAGCTCGCAGTTTATGGGCATCACTTTTAAGGAGTATAAAAGACTCAAAACGATGTTCCCCCGCAAACTGTTTGTGTTTGTCAGCCATGTTGTGAATGGACAGCCGGACGGGAAAGCGGCTATTGCCATTTGGCGGGATGCAAGCGTAAGTATCCGCGTGGAAGGCTTCCGGGCGTTCCCCATAGGTCGTTACGGGGGCGGGGAACATATAGATGTTGACGCTGAGAGGGCAGCGGCATATCACATAACCGGGTAATTATAAAGTTTATGAGTAAGGGTAAATACGCACTCTTTTACGCGCTTTTAAACAACCTGAGAGGTTACGAAAAAGAAGATGCGGTATATGATTTTACCAACCGCAGGACTACGCACTTGAGCGAATTAACGGACTGGGAATACCGGGATATTTGTAACTACCTGCAAGGTATCGTTAATATGGATGCCGGCAGGCGAAAAGCCGGCTCGTGCGTACTTAACCTGCTGACGGAAATGGGATTTAAAACGATAAGAAAAGAAGACTGGGCAGCGATAGATAACTTTCTCCTTGACAAACGCATTGCCGGCAAGAAATATCGCGAGTTAAGCACAAGCGAGCTAAAGGGGTTGGCGGTAAAACTGCGCTCCATGCGGGACAAAGGCTATCGCACAGGTGAGACAACAAATAGCCATGAGAAGAAGTGAAAATAATATAGAACTGATTAACAAGCGTAAAACAAAGTTGCTAACCGATTTAAAGAAAGTACGAGACCGGTTGGGAGAACTGAATCATGATTTAAGAAAACCCGGATCGTTCTCCGCGCGGGAGTACGAGAAACTACTTGATGAGTACAACGCATTACAAATCAAATCAAGGAACATAGAAGATAGCCTTTATGACGAATTCAGGATGTACGGTAGACAGATAGAGAATCAATTAAAAGCAATAACGTGAAACCGTTAAATTAAAACAGGTAAAAAGATGGCAAAAACAAGAGAAAAGAAAATTGTAATTAAGGGCGTTACTTCCGAATTGATGGAAGAGTCTTTTGGATTGTTTGCTTACGCTGATGCGAAAATACAGGGTATCAACGCAGCGATGGACGTGGCCTTTACGGAGATCAGAGACCGTTATGCGGATGAGCTGTTAAAATGGCAAAAACAGAAAGATGAGAATTTTGATGTGTTGCAGACGTATGCGAGTGAAAACCGCGATGCACTCTTTTCTAAGAGAAAGAGCATGGAGACGGCGCACGGCGTTTTTGGTTTTCGCACCGGCACCCCCAAACTCAAACCCCGCAAAGGGTTTACCTGGGGAGCTATCTTGGAGTTGCTCAAAGAATTTAATCCCTCTTACGTGCGCAAGACGGAAGAAGTTGCCAAGGACAAGCTGCTTGCCGACCGCGAGAGTGAGGGTGTGCCGGAGTTGATGCAAAAAGCCGGCATCAAAGTGGAGCAGGACGAGACGTTTTTTGTCGAGCCTAAAAAAGAAGAGGTATGAAAAAAGAAAAAAACGTAAAACCACAAGTTGTCATTCATAAACATCGTGAATCGGTTGGCATCAGATTTCCAAAGGCAATTTTTGAAAGACTCGCCTCGGAACTCCGGCAGGTGATAGACCTCTTAAAAAAAAGTGACATGTCCGACGAAGATATAGAGCGGGAGTGCCCGGTATGTTTGCAAATATGCCAGGCTAAGGAGAAGTTGGAAAAAGCGAACGCAGGCGATAAATTAACGTTTACGGTAACAGCCACGGGAATAACTACAGAGGAGGATAAGGTATGACTTGGTTTGAATGTAAAATCAGCTACGAAAAAGTGGCGGAGAACGGATTAACGAAAAAGGTAACGGAAACTTACTTAGTGGATGCGCTCAGCTTCACGGAAGCAGAGGCGCGGATTATCGAAGAGATGAAGCCTTTTATTACCGGAGAGTTTACGGTCGCAGGCATTAAAAGAGCCGGTTACAGCGAACTATTTTTCTGTGATGAAGATGCGGCAGACCGTTGGTTTAAGTGCAAACTCCTTTTCATCACCCTGGACGAGAAAAGCGGCGCGGAAAGGAAAAAGGCTATACACATGCTCGTGCAGGCCTGCGATACTACTGATGCGGATAAAAAACTAAAGGAGAATATGAAGGGTAGCATGTCGGATTACCAAATAGCATCCGTAAGCGAAACGAATATCATGGACGTATTTCCGTATAAAAGTAAAAGCGATGAGCACAGTTAATAAAGTCATTTGGCTTACGCCTCCTATGTTTTTAAACATAAGTAGCAAGGAATCTCAAACCTCAGGCGGGTACGGGTGCAGCTATTGTCATGGGAATGGTTTCTTCTGGAAGGTACAGGAAGGCACTAAGGACAGGTTTAAAGAAGCCTGTCCGGTTTGCAAGGGTAGTGGAAAATTAAAAGCTGCGATCACTATTGAGTGGCTACCGGATAAGGATAACAAATAAAGAAAAGAGTATGAAAAAAGCGGTGTATAAAATGAGTGTCGATGCGGGCAGGAACGGAACACTCTACGGCCTTTTTGTTGCGGAAAAAGCCTTTGTTAACTACATGATAGAAAACAAAGTTGAAGTGTATTTTGGCGAGGTACTCGGCAAGCATTCTGAAATACAGGGCTCGCTTGGGCCATCAGACATCAAAATGGTATCGGATGATCCGGAGTTTGTGAAAGCGATTCAGGACAAAAAAGCGGAATGCGGGTATAACCCACTTGAACAAGCTACTTACGAGTGGGAAGATGGCCAAGAGGGTACGGTCGGGGAATACATTAATTACAAACTAAATGGCATAAAGCCTGAATAAGAATAATAAACAAAAACAATGGCTAAGAAAGAAATGGCATCTCAGCAGGAAGAAGACAGTGAAGCGCTATCTGTCGTTATTGTATTTGACACACTCATCCCTTGTTACATTAGCAGGGATGTCCTTTTGAAAAAAGTGGCGGATTATTTGGAAGACACCTTTGAGGATTTTAGTATTCCTATTGAGGTGTCATCGACGGAGGCAGAAAGTACAGAGAATATTGAGTTTACGGTGAATGAGAAAATTGTCTGTGATAGTGGCACACTACAAATGGAGTACAAAAATCTATTGGAAGAGGATTAATCTTATAAAGTAATTAGAATATGGCATTATCACAAGAAGAGTACAAAGAGCGTGCGAGAAAGTACACCGAAATGGAAAATATCGCAGATGCCTGTCATAAAAAAATTACGGATTTCATTTGTGTGGGGTATGGCAAGGAGGAACAAGTATATATTCTTTCCTATTTGTTCGACGCAATTTCAAAGGATATCGCTACCCTGCAACAAACAGGGAAGTAATAAAAAAATAATCATGAAAAACAGTAATAGTATTGTTAGAGAAGAATTGGGAAGTATTCAGGATGATCTATTCCGTTTCGCCTATAAATTGACTGCTAACAGAGAGGATGCGGGAGACTTGTTGCAGGAAACCTCATTACGGGTTTTGGACAATGAAGACAAATACATTCCGGGTACCAATTTCAAAGCCTGGGTGTACACCATCATGCGCAACACCTTTATCAATAATTACCGCAGAGGGTTGCGCGTGCAAACCTATATCGACAGCACCGATGGGCAGTTTTATTTAAACTCGGCGCGTGAGGAGGGCATTAACAGTACGGATAGCACTTACGACCTGAAAGAAATGTACCATATTCTTGGGTTACTGCCTAAAATATACAAAGTGCCGTTCGCTATGTTTGTTTCGGGGTTCAAATACCGCGAAATAGCTGGCAAGCTGTCGCTCCCCATTGGGACGGTAAAAAGCCGGATTTGTTTCACCCGGCGCAGGTTGCAGGTGCAGTTGAAGGATTTTATTTAAAAATGAAAATCGGACTAATAGATGCGGACGGGCATAATTTTCCTAATTTGGCTTTGATGAAGATTGCTTCTTTCCATAGGCGGAATGGTGATACGGTAGAATGGGTAAATATTGGTAATTATGATATTACCTACATAAGCAAGGTTTTTACGTTTTCCCCGGAGCCTTCCTTAAGGCTTGGTAACTATGGTAAGATAATTAGAGGTGGTACGGGTTTTCATAGTTACGAAACTTTAAAGCCTGAAATAGATATATTATGTCCGGACTATTCTATATATCCAAAAACTACAGCCGCATACGGATTCCTTACAAGAGGTTGTGTTAATAACTGTTCTTGGTGCATTGTTCCCCGTAAAGAAGGCGACATAGTTGCCTATTCAGATATAGAAGATTGGCTTAACGAAAAAAAAGAAGCTATAATTATGGATAATAATATATTAGCGCACGAACACGGCATTTCTCAGCTTGAAAAAGTTTTGAAATTAGGTATTAAAATCGACATTAATCAAGGTATAGAAGCCCGACTAATTAGCCCAGAAATTGCGCAGTTATTAAGTAAGATAAAGTTTATAAGATTCCTCCGTATGGCTTGCGATACAAAGGCGGCAATTCCATATATAGAAAGTGCGGTTAAAAACCTTTCAAAGTATGGAGTTAAGCCTTACAGGGTATTTTGCTACGTTCTTGTTAAAGACGTGGAAGATGCTTTATATAGAATCAAATACTTGCACAAATTAGGCGTAACACCTTTTGCACAGCCTTATAGGGATTTTACAACTAATACCTTTCCAACACTGGAGACAAGAGATTTAGCACGTTGGTGCAACCATAGAGCAATCTTTAAAAGTTGTGATTTCAGAGACTACCGACCACGCAAGAGATAAAAACTCTATTGTATAATTAGCCATACAAACCGGGAGAAATGGCTATCTGTAAAAAGGATGAAAACTATTTTTGATTAGGTATTAGGTTTTTGGGGAAAGTTTTATCTGTAAAAATTGAAATTTTATGAAAAGATTAATTAGGGTATGTGCGCTGGTATGCGTGCTGTTTATGTGCTCTTGCTCTCCGGAGGGACGGGAGGTTAAGTTCGGAGAGGTAACTTTGCAGGATTGGGCGCAGGGAGATACCATTGTGGCGGAGTTTGTAGAGGTTAATAAATAAACGCTAAACAAGCGCACGCCTTTTCAATAAAAGCGGTTACTAAAAATTAACCGCTTTTTTCTGTTTTATAACATCTAAGTTTGTTTATATTTGTGTTTTCAATATTGAACGTATGGCATTTAAGGGCTGTTCCTACGCAAAGCGGGTACAAGACATCAACGAGATATTCGATAAGCACGCCAAATCCGGATTATCCAACCGTGAAATCTGGCGTCGCTACATCTGGCCTGTTTATGCTATCTCCGAGCAAACGCTATACAACTACATCAACGCTGCCGCCAGCGACAAGGTCAAAGCCAAACAAACGGAGCTACAGCTTACTCTATTTTAACACTAAGATTCGGGGCTACGGTTATTTTTACCGTCTCTTTCACTGCCGAATCGTCGAGGGCAAGGCAGGTAAACACTTCCGTACTATCTAATATCTCCTCGTGATCGTGGCAGGGTATGGACTCCATGCGCTGCATGGAACTGAAACGGTCTGAGGAGAATCCGTGCAGGCAGGCATTTATATTGTCAAGCAAATCAAGGTAAAACAGGTCATTTTCGTATCCTTCCGCTATGAACTTCGTTAGTACGTGCAATCCGATCACAAGGTCGGCATCTTGCAAACCACCACTCTGGTGCCGCCATTTTGTTTTTCCAAGTTCGACAAACACCGCCGGCATGGCAAAGGGTTGTTCCACTTGTATAAACTCTACCTGCCTGTTCCAAAGTGCAAAGTATTTGATTGCCTCTTCCGGCGTTTCCCCCGCGTCCTTCATGGCTTGCAGCCTTTCGGTAGAGACAAAGGTGATTTCATTCTCTAAAACGATTAACTGTTTTAACCGCTCCACGAGGGCTTTGTACAATTCTTTTCTCATTGCTTAAAAAGTTTATGTTTCTTGAAATACTCCTCAATGTTCTGCTCGGTAATTTCGCGGATGATCCTGTCCGTTTCCTTATGTTTACCGATAAAACGTCTCTGGGGTATAACGATGCGTGAGCCTTCCTTCTTTAATGCCATAGCCTTGTAAAATTCCGCTTCTTCGCTCAGGCTCTCGTTTTCTTTCGTTCCTTTTAATACCTTTTTTTCTTTTACTTTGCCTCTTTTTGTTGTAATTGTTTCCGTTTTATCTTTGTAGCTGTATTTGCCGGCCGTTTCCCGGTATTTTGCCCAGAAATACTTTTTCATTTTTTTTGTCACCTTGATCTCCCCACCTTCGTTATGGATACGCGCGTAGGGTTTATCGGAACTGTAAACTAACTCCGCCCCGCCTCGCAGTGAACTGATACTTCTTCTTAATGCTCCGCTTCGTACCAGCAGCGAGCCTTTCCCGTTGTCGTATTTCCGCTCCGGCCATTTCTTATCAAAGAATGCTTTCCGCTCAAAATTGCGATCGAACTCCTCGTCCAATTCTACTTTGATGTCCTCAAGCGAGCGGTCGATTACCTCTCTTTTGAAGTTTTGAAATGTTTTTTTCATGAGTCTTTAGTTATTTTTTTAGCGCACCGGTGAACAACAGGGCAAGCCTGGCAGAGTTCGTTGGCGGGTATGTTTACCAGCTTTGCGTCTTTGGGGCAAGTGGAGCATTTGCTGATGGTATAGGAATTGTAATGCGGATACGCTGCCTTTTGTTTGCCCGGATTAAAGCGGAACATCTGGGCATGCTTGCCCGCCGTTGCCTTTTCTCCCGCTTTGAGTGCCTCCTCGCTGTCCGTTGCCGGATATTTGGCCGCGCGTACTTTGGCGACCGTGCACCGGCAACCCCATGAATTGGGCGGGTAGTATTTGTCCCAAAACGGATCGGATACCGGCAAGGTAATGCCTTCCAGCTTGCGGTGCTCTTTGCGCACCTTATCGTCCCTCATGGTACGGTACTGAAGCAGGTATCTTCCCTGTCCGTCATTCTGCAAATCCTCCCACTTGGCTGCCATTTGTGAGGAGGCAACGGTAAAATCATATTCCGCTCTGAGGTAGTTTTTATTGTACGCCTCGTTGATCTTTTGAACGTCGTTTAAATAGTCTTTAAACGGTTTTAAATTGCCGTTTTCGTCGACCAGCAGAGAGGCAGCCTCTTTCATTTCGTGAAAGGTTTTGAATCCGGAGAACACGCCCACGCTTTCACGAAGACTTTCTACCATTGCCCCCGATGGGCTGTTTTCACTCACTCCCTTTTCAATTCCTTTGGAAAGGAAGCCGGCTGTTTCTTTGATAAGTGAAAATATGGGATCATCCGTTAGCATCGTGGAGGTAAAGCCTTCCTTTTGCCGTACCCACCTTGCCGCTTTCTCAAAAGCAGCTTCTACTCCCGCGGTATCCGGATACTCACCGGCGGCAAGCTGCAAATTCTCCCTATTATACAGTAGCGCGATCCTCTTATGCAGCCCCACGTAGTCGGTGGGGCTTAATCGAAAAAATGTTTTTCGTGCGTGGTATCCTTTTCCTTTTTGGAAAGGATAGGAATGTTGTACTTTTCAATAAAATAGTTCAGATCAACCTCGAAATTGTCGACAATCATCGTTTCAATAATGATCTGCTCCTCCGGGGTGTAGTCGATAGACTCGTCCCAATTAAATCGCAGGCCTTTAAGCGGGAACCCGTGAGCGATCATGCGCGGGATGAGCGCATCGTTTACCAAGTCCCTGATAAAATCGGCGTCTCCGTCCACGACGTTGTTAAATATCTCAAGGTGCACTTGGGACTGTGAGAGACTGCTGCCGTTTTCGATGGTCATGGTCTGATTCAGGATGCCCTTGGACAACTCGCTGTTGGCGCGCTCAATGCGTTTGTCGTAGACTTGAAAGGCATCCCCTCTGGTGGTTTCCTTAATTTCAATGTCAGTGCCCTCAGGGAACAGTCCCCAGGCGGCCGCACCCATTCCGGCAAGCATTTTTTCAATTTTACTGCGCTCTCCCGCATCGCGGGTGATGGTTTTTCCAATGCGGATGGGCATTCCGAACATCTCGCCGAACATGTCCCAAAAGGCGAGCATGTTCTTTTTGGGAATCGTTTGCGCGGCTGTTTTCAGATAAAGCCCCAATTCTTTAGGCTTTCCAGCCTCGATGCACCATTCGGACAGGGGGCCGTTACGGTAGTCATATCCTGCCTTCCATTCATCACTTTGCTCGCGGATAATCACTCCATATTCGGGGATTACATGCTTACGCGGGACAAGTTGTACCTGGGAATAGACCAATTTCTCATTGACCGTTTTCACATCGCCAAGCTGTATGAGGCTGTGTCCCCAGAAGAAACTGTCCAGCGCGTAGGAAACGAAATCTTTAAACCACTGCGCCTCGAAAAGTTCCGTAGCCTCGGTATTCTCTTTGCCGGCTTTGTCTACGAGTTTGAAGCTCTTTTTCTTAACAAAGCCTTTGCGCTGTCCGATGCAACCGCTCAGGTGCAAATCCACCTCTGCGTCGGTATAAATATCGTAGAGCGGCCCGCGTCGCGGGGTTTCTACGCTGATAGCCATTTGCCAGGCATCGCGCCACCTCTTGATATCCTTTTTAGTGAGAGCCTGCGTTTGCGTGACAAGTTCCACCATCATGGACTTGACCCGCGCCCGGTCGGCTTCCTTCGCCAGGTTGTAATTGCCGACCGTCATGTTATCATTCGCGCCGCTATAAGTGTGCTTTTTATGTGCCATTTTACCAATCGTAATTGTTTTTTATTCCCGTTCCGTAGCGGATTGGGTTGTTTACATCATCCTCTCCGTTTTCCCCCGTGAGGGTGCTCAAGCCGGGCATGATATTTCCTTTTTGTACCCCTTCGAGCCATTGGATTGCCCGCTCGTAGCGTTCCTTGCGGATTTCATGCCCGCCTCTGCCCGGTGCGCTGGATATCAGGTGATAAAGCGTGATGTCGCAAGCGTACATGACGATCATCGCGTTACGCTCCTCCCCTACGGCAGAAAAGATTTTAGTCAGGTCGTACCGTTCTCTGATGTAGCCGCTAATCTCCTCAATAGCCATTTTCTCCGCCCGTTCCCTGTTTTCCGGTTTGCACTGTTCCACCACTTTCAGGGCTTCGGCAGACACCACTACATAATCCTCAAGATTCAAAAACATACGCTTACTTTGTAATGAATAAGGCCTGTTTTTCCAAGTCCTGTATGCGCGTTCCTTTTTTAAACACGCGCTTGCGGATTAGCAACTGCAAATCCGCCTTTGCATATACGCGAGGAGCATCTTTAAGGTGCAGGACAATGTATTTCCGCCCGTCCTTTTCTGAGAGGCCGCTTGCCACGTCGATGGCTTTTTTCACTTTAGCGGCATACCTGCGCTTTTTAATAATCTCAAAAATCGTACGAAAAATCTGTATCATATTACCATGAATTTGTCGGCTCCGGGCGTCGCCCGAAGCTGAAGGTGAATAATTCCGCTCTTGTATTTTTTTGCAATTTTCCGATTGCTCCCGCATCCGCGTCCGGCCCGTCATCGTTGGCCGAACTGCCTTTTTCAAAAGCGAGCGTCTGATCCAGTCCGGTCTGCATGTCCGGATCATCTTTCATTTTTATGTTATAAAACACAAAGCCGCGTTCCCAAAGTGGGGAAACGGCTTCAATGCGGGCGTATTTGTCCCCTTTTGCCTCTTTGTCTCCCACAATAGGAAGCTGGTATCCTCTTAGTTCCCCTTCGGTAGTGAACTCATCCAGAATCAAGTCCTGCATAAAGTTGGCCTCCATATAGTAATAGCAATATACCCCCTCCGGCATTTTCTCGTGCAAGTCGTACATCCAGCGCACCATCTCCGAAACGCTGCACCGGCGCACAAAAGCAAAAAGTTGATGCAGTTCCGTATGCGAACAGTTTTTCAGTCCCCGGCGGGGGCGTCCCCATACTTTAACTGCTTTGTAATCGCTCTTTTCGCTGTTTTTCCACGAGGGATCGCAGTAAGCTACAATCAGTTCATAGTCTTGCAAGCGGCAGGGCTCTTTCCACCGAATCCACTCGCTCCTGAAAACCGTGCCCTCATTGATAGGATTGTTCATGTACTCTTTCTCAAATTCACGGTAGCCCATGAATTCACGCATTTGCCGGATGCGTTCCATTGTCCAATATTCCCCCCATGAGGATTCTCCCTTATCATTCAGGATGTTTACCGTGCTTACTTCCACGCTTTTAATCTTCGCGATATTTGCCAGCACGCTGCATTTATTAATCAGGTTGCCCACCATGATAAAGCGTCCACCCTTGCCTCCGAACGTTCCATATAATGCACCCTTCACCCATTTGGTGAGCTTGCGCACTCTTTTTGGGTTTTCGCAGAGTTCATCATCGTCCAAATCATCAACGGCAATGTAATCCGGACGCTTGTTCCGGTATTTGAGTCCGCGCGGGCTTTGTCCCCTTCCACGGGCGAAAAAAGCGCATCCGTCCTTGCTTACAAAATTCCCCTCCTCCCAACTTCCGGCATTGTACTGCTCCCCGAAGTCATGGGCATACCGTTTGTTGAATTGAAGCTCCGCTTGCAGGTCTCCCAGCAGTTGATTGGCACTGTCCTCGCTCTTGCTGACCACCACCATCACGTTTAACTCCCGTACCTTCTGGCATTTGAGCCACAGAGGTATCATCACGTCTATGTGCGTGGACTTAGCGTGCCCGCGCGCCCATTTGAGCAGGGCTGTTAAATTCCGTTTTTTAAGTATCTTGTTTGCAGTCGCTACGTGGAACTTGGCGCAGGGTATGATCTCCCCGGTGTCCTCGTTGGTGCAGGAATGCGGGAAATAATACTCCACAAAGAAAGCGTAATCCTTTCGGGCACGGTTGATGCGAGCCAGCTGCTCGGCCTTGGTCTCGGATGGATTCACTATTGAGAGGTGCTTTATCTCCTCGCACAGCTCCTGCCATCTTTTTACGGCTTCACTTTGCCCCTGTACACTCATCAGGATTCAATTTTAAGGCCTTGTAACCGCTCATTGATAAACATGTCCTGATACTTACTCATGGTTTTGATAAGTTCGTGCGTGATCTCCGGATCGAGCTGCATACGTGCAATCAGCCATTTGTCGTAGGCGGCAAAGACTTCGATAATAGTAACCACGTTTGCCTTCTTGTCCAGCTTTTCTATGGTAGAGGCTAATTTGGACATCTCATCGTAGGACATCTCCCCTTTTTCCAACTTCTGGCTGGCGTTCTGCATCATCTTGGCGATTAGCTCCTTGCGGGTGATCATGTTTGCCGTGCGCAGGGTATCCCAATTACCGTTTTTCACCCACGCGCTCATGGTTACCCGGCTGATGCCTATATTTTCTGCAATCATCTTTTGCGTGTCCCCGCGCAGATAATACAGTTTGGCAAGTTCTTTACTGTGATCCAACTCCTTTTTTAGTTTCTTTTCTTTCTTCTCCATACCTCTTTTTCAGGCAAAAATGAAAAGAGAATCCCACAGGGACAAAAAAGTATCCAAGCCTTGGATGCTATTATACAATGCTTTGATAAAAGTCTCCAATGCTTTGATAGTTTTTTGGAAGGGATTTTTAAGGAGGGTATGTTTGCGCAAAAAACAGGAAGAATGGGCAAAAGAGTATGTATCAGCAATAGCAGCCTGAACTGTTACGGCACACGGATATTGACAGAGGGCGTAAACATTGAGCAGTACAAGCGCAATCCCGTCGTGCTGTATATGCACACACGCGGAGAGGTCATCGGAGTGATGAAAGACATCAAGGTAGAGGAGGACAGCATCACCGGTGAGCCGTGGTTTGATGAAATTACCGAGCTCTCCAAGCATTGCAAGCTGCAATGGGATGCCGGCACTCTGAAAATGGTCAGCGGCCGTTTTGACATTCTGTCTATCAGTGAAGAAAGTAAATATTTGCTACCCGGACAAACGCGCCCCTCCGTAATAAAGAGCAAATTAATGGAAGTGAGCGTGGTAGACATTGGCGGGAACGACGATGCTATTGTACTGACAAAAGGTGAAAAAACAATCGAGCTGGCAGCCGGTGAGGATAACGAGACTCTCCCGCTACTGAAAAATAATCAAAAAGAAATAGAGGAAATGAATTACAAAGCAATTGCCCTGAAATTAGGGCTGCCGGAGACGGCAAGTGAACAGGATGTACTGAATTCTATTGGTATCCTGCTGGGTTTTAAGACGGCAAACGAGACGCTTAAAACGGAAAAAGCAACCCTGCAAGGGGAGATTGATTCTTTGAAACTCTCCGGCATTACTCTCATGGTAGACGAAGCTATTAAGGCAGGCAAAGTCACACAGGATAAGAAGGAGCATTTTATCACGCTTGGCAAAAACATGGGCGCGGAGGGTTTGAAACTCACGCTGGATGCTATTCCCGCCGCCGTAAAGCCACTTACTCTCATAAATAGTGGAACAGGCGGGACAGGTACTGCTGTGACGGCTGGCGATTGGAAAAAGCTATCCGAAGTGCCGGCGGACAAGGTTATGGAGTTGCGCACTAATGAAAGGGAAACCTACATGAAGCTCTACAAAGCCGAATACGGTGTGGATTGCCCCGGTTATTAATCAATCAAAATTAAAAAGATATGAAAATCAAATTGCTTTTAGGCTTGTTATTTAACGTTATTATGGGGGCTACGCTGGCTCTGATGCTCGGCGTTCCCACTTATGCGGGCAGCTTGGCTGCGGTGGGCGTTAGTGTTTTTACCGGTAACTTCATGCCTCCGGGCGCAGCCTGCGAGGGTGTGTTGACAGAGGTGTGGACGGGCGAACTCATCAAAACCCTGCGCGCCGGACTGACTGCTACCTTCTTGGACGGTCTGCCCGACTACTCTCAATATGCCGAGAATGACACCATTCACATGGTGGACGTGGGAGGTGATCCGGACGTGCTGATTAACAATACCACGTACCCGATTGCCATACAAGCAATCACCGATGAGGACACAACCTTCAGCTTGAATAAATTTCAGACCAAAGCCACTCCCATAACGGACGATGAACTTTTTGCGCTCTCTTATGACAAGATGGCTTCGGTCAAGGAACGGCACGGGGAGGTCATTACGCTTCAGAAGTTCTCCAAATCCATCCACGCCCTGGCTCCCGACAGCCATACGACCAAAACGCCAGTACTCACAACAACCGGAGAGATTGCAGGGGGAGGAGCTACCGGCAGACGCCGGTTACAGCTTGCCGATATTGTGGCTCTCAAAGATGCCTTTGACAAGCTGGAAATTCCGGTTCAAAATCGCCGGTTGGTATTATGCTCAGACCATGTGAACGATTTGCTGCTGACCGAACAGAAGTTTGCAGCGCAGTTTTACAACTATACATCCGGCAAGATTGCCAACCTGTACGGCTTTGAAGTGTACGAATATTCCAGCAATCCCGTGTATAAGGTTGCCGGTACTAAAGTACCTTTTGGAACGGCTGCCGTAGCGAATGAATTTCAATCTTCGGTGGCTTTCTATACCAAACGGGTATTCAAAGCAACCGGTTCCACAACGATGTATTACAGCGAGGCGAAAACCGATCCGCTCAACCAGCGCAGTCTGATCAACTTCCGTCATTACTTTATCGTCCTGCCCAAGAAGAAAGACGCTATGGGAGCCATCAGGTCTGCTTATGTATCTGCCTGAAAAACTGAAGTAGGATGAGAAGCATCAACTACATCGTACTGCATTGCAGCGCCACCAAAGCCGGACAAAGAGTAACGGTAGCCGATATTGAGAGTTGGCATAAAGCCCGCGGATTTAAGAAAATCGGCTACCACTACGTGGTCTACGAAAACGGGGAAATCCTGACCGGAAGAGATATTAGCGAGATTGGTGCGCATGTGGAAGGGCATAACAGCGAAAGTATCGGTATTTGCTACACCGGTGGGTTGGATGCCGTAACGGGAAAGCCGGCGGATACACGCACGGAAAGTCAAAAAAAGGCAATCCGTGAATTGTTGCAGACACTGAGGAAGCAGTTTCCAAAAGCTACCACTTGCGGACACCGGGACTTTAGCAAGGATACCAACGGCAACGGTGTGATTGACCCCAGCGAACGGCTCAAGGAATGTCCTTGTTTTGATGCCAAAGAGGAATATAAAGATATTTAATATGACAGAAGCGATTATTACGGCATTGCTTACCTCACTGGGAGCAGGAGTGACCGCCCTTCTCATGCGTAAAAAGCATAATGCGGAGGTAGAACAGCTGCACACGCAAATAGAAATCTCCAAGACGGATGTCAGGAGTCACGAACTCGAAAACGTCGACAAAGGCATGGAGATACTCATGAAACAAGTAGTCGAACCTTTAACCAAAGAACTCAATGAAGTACGCAAAGAACTTATCCGCTTTCGCAGGGCTATTTCCAAAATTAATAATTGCCCTCATTCTGCTGCTTGTCCTGTGCGCGACGAGTTGCAGCGTACAGAGGATACCGGCGGGCAGACTACCTGATAATGTCGTAACGGAGCGTTTGGTCCCGGTATATTTGCCCCCCGACTCTGCTGCAATTTGGGCGTTGTTTGAGTGTGATAGCGACAAACAGGTCATACTTAAAGCCTTTAACGAGATCAAAAGCAAAAGGGTGCAAAGTGATTTTTCCTTTGAAAACGGGGAAGCGGTATATAAAACCAAGACGGTACATGATACGATTTATATACCGGCAAAGGATTCTCTTATTTATGTACCGGTATCGGTTCCGGGGGAAAGAGTGAATTACCTAAGCTTCTGGCAGCAGTTTTGGATATACGCCGGCAAGCTCCTTGCGGCTGCTCTTGCTATCATGCTGGCAGTAAAGAAATTTACAAAATGAAAAAGACAAAAGGGGAAAAGGAAGAACAGCAGGGAGAACAGCCGCAGACACCCCCAAAGGTAGAGCCTCTTTTCCTTGCGCAATACCGCGCCTCCTATCCTGCCGCCACGAGATTCCATGTTACCGGTGATAAGATGGTGTTCTTAAATCACGATGAGGCCTGTCTGCATCAAAAACATTGCAAAGGCAAGTTACAAACCTATTAATTAAATAAATATGTCATTACCTAATGTAAATATTGTTTTGGGAAACGGTAACATCGGTTTCGTTTCCCTTCCCGATGACGGCGTGTCCGCTCTCCTTTTAACCGGTGCGGAGGTAAGTGAAACGCTTATTTTGAATAAGCCTTACACGCTTGGAGGATCGGGAGATTTAAAGAAATTAGGCGTGAGCCAGGAGAACAACCCGCTACTCTTTAAGGAAGTGTCTGCGTTTTATAAGTCTGCCGGCGAGGGTGCTGAACTGCACCTGCTTGTTTGCAGCAGCGCCACGACACTCACGCAGATGTGTTCTGCCTCTGCGGGCTCTCCTCTGCGCACGCTTCTTGATTCCGCCGCCGGACGCATCCGCCTGGTAGGCATTAACCGGAATGCTCCGGGTGAATACACTCCGACTCTGCAAGGGTGCATTGATGCGGATGTGATTACTGCCATCGAGGCAGCCCAGGCAAACGCGAGCTCGTACATGAATCAGATTGCCCCTTTTGCCGCCATACTTCCCGCCCTTGGCTGGAACGGTGAAACGACCTCTTTGTATCAGCCCCGCGAGGGTAGTTACAACTGCGTGTCCCTCGTGCTGGCTTCAGACGGTAAATTCGGGGACAGCGAGTTGTACTCTGCTGCCATCGGGCAAGTGCTCGGTCGCGCGGCCAAGTCGACTGTCAATATCTCTATTGCCCGTGTGAGAGACGGCGCGATCGCCGCAACCGGTTTCCTGATGGACGGCAAAACACCGGAGGATCACTTCTCGGACTGGCGACTCCTGCACGATGCCGGATACCTGTTTTATAGAACGTATATCAGCAAGAACGGTTACTACCTGAGCGATGATGCCACAGCAGTAGCCACGACGGACGATTATCACCGCCTCTGCCTGATTCGCGTGATTCAGAAAGCAGTCGTTATCTGTTATAAAACATACATTGATGAGATTTTAGACAGCATCATCGTGGACGAAAAAACGGGCAGGCTCTCACAACCTGTTTGCAAATCCTTTGAACAGAGCATTATCCGCGCTGTGGGCACGAGCATGACGGGAGAAATATCCGGTTTTACCGCTTATATCAATCCCGCCCAAGATTTGATTACCTCCGGAGCCTTAAACGTGCAGTGCAAGATTGTACCCACTGCGCTGCTCAAGGAGATTAACGTGGACTTATCATTCAACAACCCTAATAAGAACTGATTATGGCAGGGAGTAGAGGAAGTTTTAATTCCAAAGAATACGCATGGATTGACGTGAAAGCCGTTATCATGGGCAAGGAAGTCACCGGCATGCGCGGTGTGGAGTACAAACTCAAACGGCAAAAGGAAGCCCTGTTTGCTACCGGTAAACGGGCGCGAGGCATCCAAATGGGAAAAAAGGAGTACGATGGAACGCTCACGATACTGCAATCGGAGTTAATCGCCCTGAACGCCGCCGCAATCGCAAAAGGTTACGATGATGTTACCGACTTGGAATTTGATGCGATTGTATCCTATCTGCCGGAAAGCGGCGTAATACAAACGGACAAAATCGTAAATATGTCCATTACAGAGGCTCCCTACAACATCAAGGAGGGCGACCTGCAACAGGAACACGCTTTGCCCTTTATCGCGTGCGACATAGAGCCGAATGTTATTTAATTTTTAATCATTACATAAAAATGGAAAAAGAAGTTACCCAGGCGCAAATTGATGAGTGGAAAGTCAAATACGGCGATGTGTTTTGTATTGAAGTCGACGGGAAAATAGTCTATTTGAGAAAACCGGATCGCAAGGCACTCAGTGCGGCAGCCATCGTGGGGAAAAGCGATCCCATCAAATACAATGAAATTCTTTTGAAAAACTGCTGGTTGGCAGGTGATGAAGAAATCAAAACCAATGACGACCTGTTTTTAGGTGTGTCCGGCAAACTATCCGGCATCATCGAAATCAAGGAGGCGGAGCTAAAAAAATTATAGTCCGGACAAGCATTGTGGAAAAGCCCGGTTGGATGTTCTTAGCGGATACCCTTATCCGGGCTTTTTTGCATCTTGAGCCGGACACGCTCTCCGATGAGGAGTGGGGACATCAGGTTCAGATGGCCGAATGGGTAAAAAATGAAATAGCAAGCAGTTTATGGCGGACACGCTAACTTACATATTCTCTCTGCAAGACAAGATAAGCGCGAAGTTGGGAAGCATCACCGCGGCCTCCGACAAAACCATCGGTGCGCTCTCCGGTATGAAAGACAAGGTCTCGGCCGTGGATGCCGTTTTTAATGACACCGGTAAGTCCATCACCTCGCTGCGCGCTAAAATCGATGCCTTGCAAGGGGAAAAAGAATGGATACCCGCCGAAAACCTGCCGGCTATCAAAGAGTATAACAAGGAGATCGCCAAGCTGACAAAGGAAGTCGAGGACTTGGAAAACGCCGGGAGTGGTGGGAAGTTCAAGAAATGGACAAGCGAGATTTTTAATACCATTCCCGGTGCCAACCTGCTTGCCAATCCCGTAGCGGCAGGAGCCGCCGCGCTGACTTTTGCCGGTTCCCAAGGCATGAAGCTGGATGAGGGCATGGCGCAGGTAAACGTTACTGCGCAGTTGGATGAAAAAGGGCTGGGAGAGCTCAAGGAAAAGCTAAAGAGCATCGCCAAGAACAATAAAGCAGATATTCAGCTTGCCCCGGGAGGCTTCGAAGCCATTAACTCCCAATTGGATGATGTGGACTTATCTCTTTCTATCCTTGATGCTTCACTAAAGGGGAGCAAGGCAGGCTTTACCGACCTTGACACCGTTTCGGCCGCCCTGGCGCAAACCCTCTCCATTGTAGGCAAAGAAAATACCACGGCTATGGAAGTGTTGGATACTTTTTTTGCTGCCAAGCGCGTGGGAGCCGGTGAGTTTGCCGACTTTTCCCAATACATGCCCAATTTAATTGCCGGTGCGTCCAACTTAGGGATCGCCTATAAAGAGGTTGCCGGCACGTTTGCCTACATGACCGGTAAGGGACAGTCCGCCGAGCGTGCAGCCGTTTTAATGACCAATGCCTTCTCCGTGCTGGGACGCGGGGAAATACGCAAAAAAATGGAGACGGTCGGCGTTAAGATATTCGATGAGGAAGGCAAAACGCGCAGCGTGCTGGATATATTCACCGACCTGCAAAAGGTCATGGGTAACCTGAATGATGAGCAAAAGTCCACTTTATTGGAAAAGCTCGGCATCACGGATAAAGAGGCCAAAAGCGCGTTTGCGGTAATGACCTCCGACATTGACAAACTGCGCGAGTCCATGGGCGATGTGGTAAACTCTGCCGGTGAGACGGATGCTGCCCTGAGCTACTCTGCCAACAGCGTGCAGAAAGCTACCGAAGTCTGGAATCAGTTCAAAAACATCGGCACGGAGGTAGGAGAACTAATCCTGCCTTTAATCAGTACCGGCTTGAGTCTTGCCGGCACGGTACTTGACGGGGTTTCTACCGGACTTTCCTTTGTGGTTAGCCTGTTCCGTTCGTGGTTTTCTCTGCTTTCGGAAGGTAATCCGGTGGTGCTGGGACTCACGGCTGCCGTTGCTGCCTATACGATTGCCCTTGGTATCAATTACGCGCTCACGCAGCAGTCGATTATCCTCTCCGGCATCAAGAAGGTAGCGGACATGGCACAGACGGCAGCTACGTGGGGACTCACAGCAGCAAGTGAAGCCCTGAACGCCGCTTTCCTTGCCAGCCCACTCGGCTGGATCGCCCTGGGTGTCGGTGCGGTGGTAACAATTGTAACGCTTTGCTGGCAGAAGTTTGAAGGCTTTCGCGTGGCTGTCTTAGGCGTTTGGGAAGTGATTAAAGAGTTTGGCGGTACGTTGCTGGATAGCGTTGTAAAACCATTCAAGCAGGTACTCTCCGGCATTGGCGGCGTTTGTTCGGCGATTGTCAACTTAGTGAAAGGGAATTTCAGCGAAGCGGCCGCCGCCGCCAAGTCCGGCTTTGCGGATATCGGAGAAGGCATGTTAAATGCTACTCCTGCGGGCGTTCTGGCTGGTACCCTGCAAAACGGCAACTATGCAGAGGCGTGGAAAAAGGGCAAACAAGCGGGACATGAAAGCTGGGCAACTTCCCAAAGTAAAGCGGGAGAGGCGGATATAAATACCTTACTACCCGACCTGCCGTCCACGCCGCAACCCGCCGGGGCGACCAACTTCGATGATTTGCTCGGCAAGTTAGGCAAGACAAAGACGGGAAAGGGAAAAAAGAATACACTCAAGCTCGATCAGGTCATGCCGGACTTGAACGAATCTGCGGAATATACAGCCGTTACCCGGAAGTTAGCCCCTATTCAAGTGGCGTTAACCCCTACCGGTATGCCGGATAAGTTGCAACCCGATACCCATTTTGCCGATGCGGTTGCTACTGCGCCCGGCAAGGTCGATGACAAGGCACAAAATTATGATCCGGAAAAGGAAAACTACCTGGCGGACATTATGGAGAACGTGCGCAAGATAGCCGCTTCGGTGATGTTGCCCCTTGCTGTCAGCTTCCCCACCCCTTCGGATGCTTATCGTATGCCGGAGAGTGAAAAGGTGATTAAGGAAAGCAGCTTTGTATCCGAAAGCAATACGAAGATCGACAAAGGCAAAACGGTTTACGTGGACAAGGTGTGCGAGAGCATTGTGATTCATGTGGAGAACACCGACGGCAAAGGTATTGATACCATCCGCGAGGAAATTACGAACGTATTAAACGAGATATTGGAAGGATGAGCAAGTTTAACTTAGGCGATCTGCTATCCAGCGTTATCGGGTACAAGGGCTTCCCCTTCCCCGGCGGCTTTCTGCCCGACAAACCGGGCAGCTACAAAGCGGGGGGCTATTCCTATCCGGGGCAAGCGCGTGCGGAAAAAACGCACTCCGACCTGGGCTCGGTATTGCGGAAAAAGGATGCCCAGGGGAGATGGTATTTCCTGCCTGTTGTCATTGAGTACAAAGGCAAAGAGTACGAAATGCCCAACGCGGCGATCTCCATTCGTGGAAAAAAAACGATTGTCGAAACGGCCATGGTCGGGCGCAAGGGCACGGTCAAGGAACTGATATCCGTTAATGATTATGAAATAAACATTGCCGGTAAAGTGCTGGATACTGACTTCCCTGATAAAACGCTATTTAAACAGTCTTTTAATGCCGTTTCTTTCTTGGAAAACACGCAGTTGATAAAGCGGGTTTTGTAATACTCATCCTCGCACTCAATCTCAAGGGGCACTTTGTAGTTTAAGCGTTTGACATAACCTGTGAACTCGGTATTCAGCTTGCCGTCGTAGCCTAATTTTATCTCTACCCTGTCCCCTGTCTTGATGGCGTTTGCCGTTTCAATATGCGCCGGCGGCTCACCGGTATGCTTGAGTACTGCCGTAACGGGGACTTTAATAAGAGCCGTTACAGCGAGGTTGTACATGCTTCGTTTAATCTGTACCTCGTTTATGGAGGTAAACGAAACACTACCTATCTTTATGTGGCAGCACGGGACAAACATATCAGTCAAGTATTAATTCAAAACTCCGGTCGGTGACAAGGCTCATTTTGAAAACCTGCACCGTTTCGTAACCGCCCATCTCGGCAAAGTCGATGTCTTTAATGACGACTTTGTCCTCATCATCCAAAAAGATGTCGGTAAGCGCGCACTTCAAGGTCACGGACTCGTTGATGTTGTACAGCTCGTTGATGTCCGCAATGCCTTTTTCAGGGAAGTCAGTATCCAGCACTTTACCGGCAATGTTTATTTCATAATCATTAACGGATATCAGTTCCTTGACCGTGCCCTTGAGATTGAGTGCGAGGATGAGTATTACAAAACCCGCTTTATCAACTGCGTGTTTTCCAAGAAAGAAACGGCATTAACAGACTGTTTAAATAGCGTTTTATCAGGGATTAATTTGGGTGCCACGGCGGATTTGACACTGAAAAACTTCGTTGTCAATAACAAACCGGCGAGTTGGTTGCTGGGCTACCTGAAGAAAGAGTACGGTCTGACTATTTTCTTTGACATCAACGGTAAGCTGTATGCCGGCAAAGCCAATGACGTAAAGGGCGAAACGGTGAAGTACCGCCTGCAAGGGAATGAGCGTTTGCAGGGAAACGTGATCAGCGGTGACGAGCTAAAGTACCAGATGTCCGAAGATGTAAAGTTGAAAGTAAAAGCCATCTGTTATTACAGGGACGGCACAAAGATAGAAGGCGAACTCGGCGAGGACGGGGGCGAGCAAAAAACGTTCTACTATTACGATGTAAAGGATGCCACAGAGCTAAAAGCCCTTGCTGGTGAAGAACTCAAGCGGTACAGCTTCACCGGCTACCGGGGCAAGATAACTACGTTCCTGCTGCCTTACGCCCTGCCGGGCATGATTGCCTCGATTGATGATCCGGTATATCAGGAGCGGGGCGGAGAGTATTTTATTGAGTCGGTAGAAACGACCTTCGGCACAGGCGGGGGTCGGCGCAGGGTAGAAATAGGCATCAAGGCATGACGAGCAAAGAGATTGATGAATTAAGAGGCAGGCTCCGCGAACTTTCCGGCGGCACGACCGATACCGTTTTTTCAGGGGTTGTTAAGGAAGTAAACGAGGAGGAATTTACCTGCACCGTTCGCCGGGATGATGCGGTAGATTATTTTGATGTGCGTTTGCGCGCGCTGGTAAAGGGAGACTTGCAAGGCTTTGCCTTCATTCCCAAAATGGAGAGTACCGTGCTGGTTTGCCGGATTGACAGCAGCAACGAACTCTTTGTGTGTCAATACACCGAAATCGACAAGGTTATTTTCACCGGTAACGATTTAGAGCTGAAGATTGACACGGATAACATCGACATCAAGAAAGGCGAAAAAATAAGCATCCACGTGGATGCCGGCAAGCTGGAGGTAGTGAATGATAAAACAAAAATCATGCAGGAGGCGGAAGCCCTTACCCTTGTCAGCGACCAAGCAACCATTAAAATAACCACAGGAGGGTTGACGCTTAAAAAAGGAGGCTCAGGGCTTAAAAAGACATTAAACGACTTGTTGACCGCTATTCAAAAATTAACCGTTCCCACCGGTGTGGGGCCAAGCGGGCCGCCGGTTAACATAGCGGATTTTACCAAGGTACAGCAAGACTTATCAAACTATATGGAGGGATAAAAATGGCAAAAAAGGAAAAAGGAGAATGGAAGATTGAGCGGACAGACGGGTATTACTATCAATGCGGCCGTAACAGTACGACGTATGTGGAAGCGACGTTCTGGTATCATACGGGAACGCTGGAGCGTAAGGAAACCTCCCGGCAGGAGTCCATTTATGATGGCCAGGAGTACAAACTCCCCTTGTGGGCAAAGTCTATCACGACCAGACGGCGTTCTTTAGAGAGTAGCCGTGTGTATTAACTTAAAATTCAGGTAAGCAATGTTAGTCAAAGCGACCATCAAAAACGAGATAAAGGATGCCTTCACTTCAGTGATGAATCAAAAAGATGACAAGCGCGAGGACGCGCTGGATGCCGTTGCCGATAAGATCGCCGAGGCGGTTGTGAATGCCATCAAAAGCATGGAAATTACCTACAGCACCGGACTGGTTTCCCCCATGGGGCCGGTAACGGGAATGTTTAATTATACCATCTCATGACCGATATAAAGCAAAGCGGAAACGGAGACATCGACCTCTCTACGAATGATCTTTTTTACAGCGAGAGCACGGAGCAGCACCAGCGTGATATTTTGCTTGCCGGCAAAGGACATTTCAAAGAAACTCCCCTTGTGGGCGTGAGCGCGATCGACTACCTGAACGATGAGAGTCCGGATAACTTCCTGCGCGCCGTGCGCAAGGAGTTCACCCGCGACGGCATGAAAGTAAAGAGCCTCGCCCTGAAGGCAGGCGAGCTAAGCATTAACGCAACCTATCCGGAATGAAAAAGATAGCGGTACTCCCCAGCCAAACCCTTTACGACCTCGCTCTGCAACATTACGGTACAGCCGAGGCAATCGGCGAACTGTTCGCCCTTAATCCCGACCTGCGCAACGAAGGGGATCAGGAAGATTTTTATTTTGACCTGCCCCTTACGCCCGGTGCAGAGATTACGATTGATGAGGAGAGCCGGCTTGTGAAAAAGAACATTGTCAAGGAACTCTCCGATAAACAAATAACCACATGGCAAGAAGTATCATAGAAATTAGAGAAAGCATTATCGAGCGTCTGAACGTAAAGTTCACCCTGTCCGCCTCCGGCGTAGCGGAGTGGCGGCTTTGGGTATATGCCTTTGCGGTGGTGATTCATACCTTTGAACTCATCTTTGACCGCTTCACCGAGGACGTAAACAAGCGGATCATGAAAACGCGCCCCGGCACGGCAGAATGGTACGCGGAGTTGTGCTTCCTTTTTCAGAACGGGCACGAGCTTGTTTTTGATACCGAAAACGCGGTACTGCGTTACGAAAAAGATGATCCCGCCTCGCGCATCGTTGCCGTTGCCGCCGTGCATGAACAGGAGAGAATTATCACTTTGCGCGTGGCAAAGAAGGCGGAGAGCGGCGAACTCGTACCCCTCGATTATTCCGAGCGTTTAAACTTTACAAACTACATTGCCAGGAGCCGACCCCTTGGCAGCAAGGTAACGGTACTCTCCACGACCGCCGACGCGGTGCGTTACAGCGTATCGGTTTATTACAATCCCGCCTATCCGGTAGAAAGCATCAAAGTGCGCACAAAGCAGGCTTTAGAAGCCTTTAAAACCTCGTTGGAGTTTGGCGGGATGCTGTATCCGGGACGGTTTGTTGACTATATTATGAACGTGGAGGGCGTGGTAACGGTCAAACTCGAATCTTTCCGGCGTAAAGGCACTTCCGATGAGGCGTTTGAGGACGTAGAAGTTTCCGCACAGTTGGAAGCCGGTTACTTCAATTACGACAGCGACAACTGTACAGATAGCTATATATCCACATCCGACCTGCTGCTATGAAAAAGTTTAATATAGACATACCAAACCTTATCTGGAACCTGCTGCCCCCGCATAAACGGCAAGAAACGCGCTTTGCCCTGCTGGAGTGCCTTATTAACCTAAGGCCCCTTTACGAGAAATTCGATGCCTGGCGCAGCGAGCAGCACCGTTTAATTAATATGAACTCGCAGGCGATGGTGCTCCGGGAGTACCTGCGCTTGAAGTTCGGCGGTAGTACCGACATCCGCGTACTTCCCTACTCGGAACTGCTGCTGCTTATCTCCCTGAGCAGCGAGGGGCAATACGTTACGGTAGGCTTTGAAGATGAGTACATGGTGCCTGTTCCGCTATTCGGTGAGGCCTCTTACAATTTCGGTGATGCGGACTTTATCGTTATTGTTCCGGGAGGCAGCCTTGACATGGAAGCTCTGCGTATTGAGGTAGAGAAGTTTAAAATGATAGATACCCGCTACCGGATTATTGAGCAGGAGGATTTAACTCCCGGCACCTCCGAGCCTGCCATCCCGATTGCTAATTGCAGTATCGCGGCATTGCTCAGGGACTACCTGCGTACCTGTTTTTACTTTGCCGCTATCCGTGTGACCCCCTTCGGGGAGTACCTGAAATCCGTTTCACTCTTTGCGGAAGGTGAACTCATTGGCGTAGGTACGGATAACCGGGACATGATACTCATTCCTTTTGTGGGTGAGGTCGCCTACAATTTGAACGGCGACCACCTGGCAATCAACATCCCTTTAGACATCAATCCGGATGCGGTTAAAATCGAAACGGAGCGATTTAAAGAGAAGAATTCCAATACATTATCATATCGAATATTACAATGAAAAGAGAAGTACAAATGCAAGGCGTAAGACGCTGGGCTGGCGATGACCTTATCGCCCTGCAAGCCGAAGCCTTTAAGGTTTTGGATGATTTTTTCTCGCAATTCGGCAGCATCATTATTAGCGGTTGCGAGGTGTCGGGTGATGACATTGCTCCCGGTATTGTGGGTCTGTACGGACGCGATCCGGATAACAATATCACCTTTAAGGTCGTTCCCTTTAGCGGTCGTGTGGGCGGGGGAGATGTGTTTCCCGTTTATCTGACGCTGAGCCATACCGTTATCACGCGCGACTACGGTGACAACGAGATCAAGCCCATTGCCTACGATTACGCCGCGTCCCTGTCTAACGAACTGCCGGAAGGCGTGAACTACATCCGCATTGACCGCACGGGCAACCGGCGGTTTATGGATAACAGCCTGCCGGAGATTTACCGCGTCCGACTTGAAAAGCTGGGCGGTATTGAAACCTACACGGAGGAACAGTCCGTAAAGGGGCTTATCGCCTCGCTGATCAGGTACACCCCTACCTACATCGACCATGAACCCGGCGAAAATGACAGTAACTACCCTGTTGGCGCGCTGGTATTAACTATCTCCGAAGAGGGCGAGCGCAGCTTTTGGCGTTGTTACGACAACACCGAGGAAGCGGCAGTATGGTCGCAAGCCGACGGCGGAGGCGTCTCGGATGGTGGTGGCGGCAGTAACGGGGATGCGCTCAAGGAAAAAGCCAACATTACCCTCACCGGTAATCAGAGTTTAGGCGACATCATCGGAGCGAAGTTCGACATAGTTATTGAAGAACAAACCACAGAATACACCTTTGAAGGCACTACCGCCACGATATTGATAGCTCCCGGACAACCTTATCAGATTGTTCCTAAAGCCGTAAGCGGTTACAAAACCCCGGCGGCAAAGAGCTATACAGCCGTCATGAGCAACTCCCGCGACATACAGTTCCTATACCTGGCTGAGAAGCTGACGATCAACGTCTCAGCCAACGATGCCGGCAGCGTGTCCGGGCAAACCCTTAGCGTTACCAATGTGGGTACCAGCGCGGTGCTATATTCCGGAGTGGCTGCCGCCGGGGTGCAGGTATTAATCCCCTACGATGTCAACTACAAAGTATCGGTAAATGCGAAAGCCGGTTACTTGCCCCCGGCCGACTTCACCGCTACGGCTAACATGACCGCCCGCACGGCTACCTTGCAATACGAAAAAATCGTATCGGCGGACATTATCTTCGCTAAAAACGTATCGTCCATTTCCAATATCACAGGGAGCGTCAATCAGGGAATTATTGCCGATATTCTCTCCATGATGCGAAGCTGCCTTTGCAAGAAAACCGGTGAGGGACAGGTCGCTATCCGCTATTTGAAAAACTCCGACAGGAACTATTACGACGACAGTACCGCCGCCGTGCTGACCGGCAGTGAAGGTGACGTGATGGTGTACATCCCGGCGTTCTACTACAAATTCAGCAATGTAGATACCAACAACCGCAAACTCAGCTTTGCCCTTACCCAGCCCGACAGCACGTGGAAACTCTCTCCGGCAGGTCTGTGCGGTGCTTACAAAGCCTACGTTAGCAGTAATAAGGTATATAGCCGTTCGGGCGTAACGCCCACAGCGAGCCTCTCACAAACGAATTTCATCAACTATGCCACGGCTCGCGGAAGCGGTTACAATGTTATTGATTATGAAATGCACTGCGCCATCGCCTTCCTGTTCTATGCGAAGTACGGCAACCGCAGTTCTCAGGACGTTTTGGGCGTGGGCGGACTCTCCTACGGCTCCGGCTCGACAGGTACGACCAACGGTATCGGCAATGCCGACACCGTTAAAACCACGTCGGGCGCAGTGAACTTCCAAGGCATCGAAGCCGTTCACGGCTGGTACTATGAATGGGTATCGGGCGTAACGATTAATAACCGGGTATGGACAATCCAACAAGTGGAAGGCGGGCAACGCACGGTCAATGCCGGCACGTCGGACGGTTGGATCACCGACCTGGCTGCCATGGGCACAAGCGACTTTTTGGATGTCATTCCTACCGCCGTTGGCGGCTCTGAAACGACCTATTTTGCAGACTATTATTATCAATCAAGCTCTACCGGCCTTGCTTTGTTGCGCTCGTCTCACTCGTCGTACACGAATGGCGGTGTGTCGTTAACGAATGCGAGCAACGCACCATCGGATGCGAGTTCGGTTTTTGGCTCGCGGCTTGCTTTCAGGGGCGTAATCGTCGAAGCGGCGAGCGTGGCGGCATTCAAAGCCTTGCCGGTGCTTTAACCGGCGTAGCCGGTCGATTTTTGTAGAAAATAGGCTAACGCATAAAAAAAAGGTTAATTTTGCGTGATAGAATAAACAAAACAGAAAAATGATAAACAGGTAGAGTTTCCCAGCCTTGCTTTGTTTCGCTCGTATAACTCGTCGAACACGAATGGCGGTGTATCGTTAACGAATGCGAACAACGCACCATCGAATACGAGTACGAACATAGGCTCGCGGCTTACATTCAGCGTAAAAAACAATGCGGCTCCTAAGAGGGATGTATCCCTTAACAGTCCGCAGGGAAATGCGCCCTGCCTCTTGGCAAAAAACAGAAAATTCAAAAATGGCGTGTGGTAGGTTTATTCTCGAAGCGCGCGGATTCTGAAAGCAACAGTATGAAAAGACGCGGTTATCTGATAGAGGAGGTCATCTCGGAGGTTAATCTCTTGGATGCCTTTAAGAGCGTGATGCAGGGCAAGAAACGCTCCCGCGTGATTTTATATTACAAGAAGCACAAAGCAGAAATTCTGCAAGAGATTGCGGATGAGATTAAAGATGACAAGTATATCCCTTCCGGATACCGGGAGTTTACTTTAAACGAAAGCGGCAAGGAAAGAGAAATACAATCCCTTCCCTTCAAGGATCGCATTGCCCTTCATGCCATTATGAATGTACTCTACGAAAGGGTTGTCAAAGGCGCGTTAATACGTGACACCTACTCCTCTTTGCCGGGGCGCGGTATTCATGACGGGCTGGAACGAGTTAAAAAAGCCTTGAGGGACGTGGACGGTACAACGTATTGCTTAAAATTCGATCTAAAGAAGTTTTACCACTCCATTGACCGTGCGGTATTGATTGAAATGCTACGCGCCAAGATAAAGGACGCCCGCATGATGAACACCCTCAGCCGGATTGTATGCAGTTATAAAGAAGGTGAGAGGGGCATACCGATTGGCTACCACAGCTCGCAACTGTTTGGTAACTATTACCTCTGTCCGCTGGATTACTATGCCAAGTCAGTGCTAAAAATAGGGTATTACTTCCGGTACTGCGATGACATTGTGATCCTCTCCCATGACAAAGGACATCTCCACGCCCTGCTGGATAGCCTGCGGGAATTTGTCGACAAGGAGCTTCACCTTACCGTCAAGGAAAATTATCAAGTGTTCCCCGTCGAGAGCCGGGGTATTGACTTTTTAGGTTACGTTTTGCGACACGACTATGTGCATGTGCGCAAACGCATCAAGCAGAAAGCCGCCCGCCGGTTGCACGAAATCAAGAGCAGGAAACGCCGCAGGGTTGTAGCTGCCGCTCTTTGGGGCTGGACAAAACATGCAAACGCGATAAATCTATTTTATAAATTAACCGGTATGAAAAGTTTTAAAGAATTAGGCGTTAGTTACAAGCCGTCAGACGGCAAGAAACGATTTGATCACCCGCTCACCCCCTTGGGGAACTTGCAGAACTGTGAGGTCACGGTTTTGGATTTTGAAACGGACATCAAGACTAAAGAAGGCGAGGGACGCTATGTCGTCCTGTATGAGTTAAACGAAATGAAGGGCAAGTTTATTACCAACTCGGAGGAGATGAAAAGCATTCTCGACCAAGTAAGGGACATGAACGAGCTGCCCTTTAAAACCATTATCCGGAGGAAAATCTTCGGGCAAAACAAAAGCAAATACATTTTTGAATGAAAAGAGTACAAGGAACAGAAGGGTTTGCGCCGGTTGAGTGCATCAACCCGCAAACAGGAGAATGGGTGGCACGCTGGGCGGGACAATCCAACGAGGGAACCGGCGAGGACGACAAACCGCTCACCGGGGTGAGCTACATGGAGGATAATTTTGATCACGAACCTACGTGGGAGGAAGTTGCCGATCGCGTAACGGAAACCCGCAAGATTCAGTACGAATTACGCTCGGATGGTATATACATCTCCATGCAGAAATACCTCGCCAGGGAGCAAGAAGAAAAAGCCCAACAAGCAAAAGCAGACTGGCTCTCCGAGTTGCAAGCCATAGAAACAGAATACCCTAAACCCTAAGAGAGAGAACCCCACGGGGGGAGGTTTAAAAATGCCCCCGACCGGTTAAGTACAAGACGCCAATCATATACATAACGAAAACGGTAACACCGCTCGGTCGAGGGCAAAACCCTCTTCCACAGTGTTACCGTTATTTTTATGTATATGATTGGCACTGCAAATATAACGCATTATTTGAATCATGAAGATTTTTGAGATACTTTCTTTTAACCGGGAACTACTCCGCCGCCTCTCCATGACCGGCACAAAAGCGGGAGACTACGTTTATGTAGACCTATACCGCGACTATTTAGAAATGCAGAATGCCGGTGAGAAAATGACCTATATCGTAGCTGTGTTATCCGATAAATATGCAGTCAGCGAAAGGCAGGTTTATTCCGTGATTGACCGCCTCGGAAGGGACTGCAACGCTCTTGCAGTGTAAGGGAGCCGGGATATTCTTCATTCTTGCCGCCGGCTCCCGACATTTGCACCATGTTACATAAAAAAGTAAAAGACATGGGAAATTTTAACTACAAACAGCAGTATGGCATCGTTGTGATATGCCAAAGCGAGGAGGAACAAAAGGCGTTCTATGAACGTCTCCTAAAAGAAGGGTTTACACTTAAAGTCGTAACGGTATGAAGATAGAAATTAGGCACCGTTGTGATGACTTTAACAGCTACCGCGCCGCACGGGTGAAAAGCCTGTTTAATGCCGAGAATGGCTATAATTGGGAAAAGACGGTAGAACTCCCTATTGAGGGCAGGGAGTGGAAAATCGGACTGATTGTCGGCCCCTCCGGAAGTGGAAAGACAAGTATCGGCAGCCGGATATTTCAAGAGCCGATCTATGATCTGTATAAAGACTGGGATAATGACAAGCCTATTGTAGATTGTATCGCGCCCTGGGAAGATTTTAATACCGTAACAGGTACTTTGTCCGCCGTGGGTTTAGGCGATGTTCCGGCATGGTTGCGTCCCTTCCGTGTGCTCTCGAACGGTGAGAAATTCCGCGCCGGGCTTGCCCGTTTGGTATGTGAGCGTCCTTCTCATGCGGTCGTGGATGAGTTTACCTCCGTTATCGACCGTCAGATTGCCAAGGTAGGAGCCGCCGCTTTCGCCAAGACATGGCGCAAAGGTGCGGGACAGGTTGTTTTACTCTCTTGCCACTATGATATTATAGAATGGTTACAACCGGATTGGGTGTACGATATGAACGAGGCGCGGTTTTACGACCGTGACTGTCTTCGGCAACGCCCAGGGCTCACTCTTAAAATATATAAAGTCCACGGAACTGTATTCCCAAGACTCTTTAAGAAGCATTACTATTTAGATTTGCCTATGCCTGTTGCAGGTGAGTATTACGTCGGTTGTATCGACGGCGAGCCGGTTTGCCACTTGGCGGTCTGTGCCCTGTTCACCGCCAAAGCCTACCGGGCAACACGGCTTGTGGTGCTTCCGGAGTGGCAGGGTATCGGCGTGGGCACAAAGTTCCTTAGTGCGGTCTGTCAGTTCTATCTGGAAGGAAACGGACGGTGCGGACATCTATTCCCCACGTTTTTCCATACCTCGCACCCGCAACTATGCGGTGCGCTGCGGCACTCCAAAAAATGGATACAGACCGGAGCAAGCCTGTACGGGGCAAACAAGGTAAAAAGCAGGGAGTCCATTAACCGCTCGCATCAGAAAGCGGGTACAACTGCTTCCATACCCCGTACCGCCGGTTACGGCGGACACTTCCGCGCGATACAAGCCTTTAAATATACCGGGGTATGATTATCAAGATATATTCCGAAAAAAGCCTACCGGCGTGCATCGCTGCCAAGGTGATCGTCGCGGGACTGGGGCATATCCTTACGGAAGAAGCCTCAGGCGCGGACTTGGCAATAGCTCCGCTACTTACTGAAATACTGCCCCTTGAAACGCTCCGCAAGCCTCGTTACGGTACGCTGATATTCCATCCAAGCCCACTGCCCTACGGACGCGGAGCGAGTGCTATCCGGTACGCCTACAAGCGAAACGAACCCATCACGGCAGCTACATGGTTTTGGGCAAACGAGGGGATTGATGCCGGCGATATTTGCGAGCAGGAAATTCTAAAGATTGATTACAATCTCCGACCACGTGAGTTTTACGAAAAGGACGTTATCCCGGCTATGGCGCGCACCTTGGAAAGAGCTTTAACCGCCCTGTCAAAAGGTGTCGTACGCCGGATTCCACAGATAGAGAGTTACGCAACCTACGACAGGAAGATAGTATGAAGCTAAACGAAATATATATCGGGGACGCGCGCTCGGTGCTTTCTACCCTGCCGGATAAGTCTGTTAGCTGTTGTGTTACCTCGCCGCCTTATTACGGATTGCGTGACTATGGAGTTACCGGGCAAATCGGGCAGGAAGATACACCGGAGGAGTACATAAAACGGCTGGTCGACATCTTTCGTGAAATCCGCAGGATATTGACCGATGAGGGGGTATTGTGGTTAAACATCGGCGACTGCTATTGGAGAGGAAAAGGACGTAACGGGGAGCGCACCGGCGAGGATCAGCAGGAACGTTACAGAGAGGGCAAGTCCATTAACCGGGGCTGTTCCAACACCGGTATAAAGAACACCATCACTGCCCAAAACGGGAAGCACGAAGTCATCAAACCTAAAGATTTGATAGGTATTCCGTGGATGCTGGCTTTTGCCCTGCGCGCTGATGGGTGGTATCTCCGGCAAGAAATCATCTGGCACAAGCCCAACCCGATGCCGGAGAGCGTAAAAGACAGGTGCACCAAAAGCCACGAATCAATATTTCTCTTTACTAAATCGCCAAGATATTATTTCGATTATGAAGCGATCATGGAGCCGGCGAAATATGACGGGAGAAAAGATACCCGGGCCAAAGGCAGCCATAAGTATTCACAGCCGGGCGTTACAGGATTAAAGCCTCAAACGTTCGCTGCCCGTGGGCATGAACGCTGGACAGTAAAGGACGGTATTTACCTGCGCAATAAACGGAGTGTGTGGACGGTTGCTACCAAACCGCTCCGAGAGGAGCATTTTGCACCTTATCCGGAAGGGCTAATCACCGATTGCATCAAAGCCGGTTGCCCGCAGGACGGTGTGGTGATTGATCCCTTTTTTGGCTCCGGAACAACCGGTGTCGTGTCCCGCAAACTGAGCCGCAGCTACATCGGTATTGAACTCAATCCGGAATATGTCGGGATTGCAAGGAAGCGGTTAAACGCCGTTTTTAATACCGTTTAAATACCATTTAAATGCCAAGCCCGGGGATAAACATAATCTAATAGTGATTATGTTATTAAAAATGATTTTTTATTTTAATAATATATATCATCATGGTAATAGCTTATATGAGGGTGAGTACGGAGAAACAACATCTTGAAAACCAAAAGGAAGAAATCTTGCGTTATGCAGACAAAAAAGGAATAACGGTTGACAAGTGGTACACTGAAATTATGAGTGGTTGCGTGAGCCCAAAAGATAGGAAATTATCCAAACTTTTGAAGAATGCCCAATCGGGAGACACTCTGATTGTAACGGAGATTTCCCGATTAAGCCGCACTTTACTTGAAATAATGATTTTTTTAAATTCGTGTATTGAAAAAGGTATGGTGCTATGCAGCACAAAAGAAGGATACGTCCTTCAGAACGATATTAATAGCAAAGTGCTGGCATTTGCCTTCGGATTAGTGGCGGAAATTGAGCGGAACTTGATATCCATGCGAACCAAAGAGGCATTAACCCGGCGAAAGCAAGAAGGACAAATCTTAGGCCGCCCATTGGGTAATTCCAAGCAGACAAAGCGATTAAGAGAAAACAAAGATGCAATTATCAGTCAATTAGGGCATGTCTCGCGTGCGAAAATTGCCGCGCAATATGGCACCACGCGTAACACGCTATACAAGTTCTTAAAAAAAGAGACCTAACCTTTCACACCACCGTTAAACAGAAAAAGAGGGACAACAACAAGTCCCTCTTTTTGTTCACGCCCAATAACATTTAACAAAACAAGCGGGAGACATCACTTCCACTATTTTTTCGCCCAACCCTCCCCATCGGTGAGCGATTAATACTACCTTTGCAAATCAAAAAAATAAATTAATGTACAATCCGTTTTGAATTAATGTACAATCCGTTTTGGCGATTATACATCTACAAACAGGTAAAGAGCCTCATCGAAGAGAAACTAGGGAAATCCGTATCGGATGATTATGTATGGGATTTGTTCAAACGGCATAAATGGACAAAGAAAGTTCCTCGTCAAAGCCATCCACAA
>SNRY01000077.1_pt1 | contig 40024 bp, 41 predicted proteins | sample 4693421 | NCBI WGS metagenome assembly SNRY01 (sample SAMN11003215, study PRJNA524138) | termite gut metagenome | isolation source: Bacteroidetes bacterial symbionts from single cell of protist host amplifed... | host: Streblomastix strix ... | reverse complement strand
TCAACGCCAACAGAAGCAACTGTTTCTTGAATGTGTAATATTTTAATCTTTTTCATATAACATCATTAATTGTTTCATGTGACTTTCTAATAAATAGTTTTCTTTTATTGTATTCATTCCGATTTGTCCTATTGCTTCTCGTTTTTTTTTTGGAAGTTCTATTATTTGTACTATTTTATCATACAATTCATCGTCGTTGTCCGGTGGAATTATCCATCCGTTTATCCCATCTTGAATGATTTCTTCAGCCGATCCGACATTAGTGGATAGGGTTGGAGTTCCAGAAATCATTGCTTCTAATAATGAGTTAGAAAAACCCTCTGTAAATGATGTTAATATATACAAATCGGATTTGCTTAAATACAAAAATGGATTGGTTTGAAACCCAACAAAATGAACATACTGTTCAATCTGTAATTCGCGGGTTAAATTTTGCAATACTTCATTCTCACGACCACCTCCCACAATCGTATATAAAATGTTCTTATAGTTATCAGACAATCTTTTTATAACTCTTAAAGCCAATTGAATATTTTTTACAGGTTCTAAACGTGAAATTGAAACAATATGAAAACGATTGTAATCAGTTTCTCTCTTAATATTATTCTTATTGATTATAAAATTAGGAATTTGTTTCACTTTGTCTGTGGAGATATTATAGTTATTTTGAATAAAACAGACTACTTTTTTTGATTCTCCAAGCACATAATCAGATAAGTTGAAAACTATTTTAAAAATAATCTTAGCAATTCGGCTATGTTTGGGTATCCCTATCTCTTCCGATACCTTAACAGGTATCCTCGCCATTATAGCTGCGATAATTCCATAAAAATTAGCTTCTGCACCCGCACAATGAACAACATCCGGTTTTTCCTTTTTGAGAAAAATATACAGTTGATATAATGTCCAAAAGCTTTTAATGCTTAATATTTTATAAGGTAAACCCAGACAATATACTTGCTTCTCATTCTGCATTATTTTTTGCTCTGAACGCCCACCGCCGCCAATAGCAACAAAAATCCATTCATTGTCATCTTTCCAATAAGAAAGATTCTCCATCTTACGTTCTATGCCGCCAAAATCAAGAAGCGTTGTAATTCTGATTATTTTCATTTAATACACATTATTTCCAATATAAAAACAATTTAATAAGTCCTCTAAGAAAGATTATACTAAAATAATTTTTTAATGTTAATGGAAGAAACCGTATTGCTTTTTTCTTATAATTTCTTGAGTAGGCATTAAATGCACTTAATTTATATTCTTCTATTTTTTTATTGTAAAGACTTTGGGGTATCTTATCTTTCCATTGGTCTATTATATTTAATACAGCTGGATACATCTCCACTACATTTCTTGATGCAGAATTATCTGATAATCTTAAAAATCCAAATATATCATTCATATAAGCAATCTTGTATTTATAGGCAATTCTTAACCAAAGGTCAACATCTTCAATATAAGACTCTTCATTAAATCCCCCCAAATTTATTATAATTTCACTTCTTATCATTACTGTTAAAGCAGGAATAATGTTACACATATAAAGAGTTTCAAAATCCAGAAATTCTATTTTCATATCAGGAATAGAAGAAAGAATTAATCCTTTGGAAGAAATATGAGTACATCTTCCAAATACCATCGCGGCCTCAACATTAGCTTCCATATAACTAACCTGTTTTTCAATTTTATCCAAACACCAGTAATCGTCAGAAGCTATATTAGTATAATATTTTCCTTTTACATACTTTTTTATGGCTTTATTCAAGGTTTTAGAAAGTCCTATATTTTTCTGACATTCAAGAATAAAGCCGTATTTTTTTTGAAGTTCTTTCAAAATTTCAGGAGACTTATCTTTCGACCCATCGTCTATTACAATTAATTGAATGTTTTTATATGTTTGGTTGACAACACTTTCAATGCATTCTTCAACGTATTGTGCGTGATTGTAGCACGGAACAACAACAGAAACTAAAGGCAAATTATTAATTATATTCAATATTATCCAATATAATTATTTAATAATTGCACTAATTTTTGTGATTTTGTTTTATCAAATTTTCGGGCAAAGAAGCTATTTGAATTTACTATTTTCTCATAATCTTCTTCGGTTAATGTTTTTAAGACAGGTAACCACTGGATATATCTTAATGAATCATTTATAAGTTTGGATTCTGTTTGATTTAGTAAAATACTGTGAATCATTATTTCTTCTGCAATAGTAGTGAATTTAAATCGTTTTAAATAATCAGGATTATTTGCAATATAGTTAAGAATAATTTCAATTCCTCTATTAGATAAACTCCAATAGGTTTCTCCGCCCCAAATATTACCCTCGAAAAAGTTAAATTTTCTATTTATTCCCAACTTACACTGTAAATATATAAGTATCTTAAGTATTTTCCTCCAGGTTTTTCGTCTGTCAAACCAGTCGGTACAAATCCAATAATATTTAAGACGACTTATCCCTCCATCGTCATTCCAACCAGCATAAGGCATTTTGTGATATTTAAGGAAATTATAATTTCAATATTTTTCAAAAAAAGTTTTAAATTCATTTAAACTTTTTATAGGATAATCACTGCCCGTTATTAAATGATAAAAACCATATCTCTTCTCAAATGCTTTACTCATTAATAAAAATATTGCTTTGCAATGATTTAGTCCTCCCCATTGGATTCTATATTGCTTAAAAACATATACTTGATTATATTTATCAAAAATGGAACTATCTTCTTTACACTTTTTATCTATGTGAATGTAAAAGTCAAAATATTCATCAAAATGTTCAATAATATTGGAAATAAAATCTAAATTTTTATACGCAGTAATTAGTATTGCTTGCTTCATTATATGCAATTTATTAATATTTATTTAAGACTGATCTTCTTTTGATTTTTGATATGATAAATTCTTTTAAACCAATCTTTTCATTTAATTCTTTAATGGAATATATAGAAGAAATAATAATTAAAAACACTCCTATTAAATATTGATATGGGTATCTAATAAATTTTACCGAGCAGAAACAAACAATACCACAAATCAATTGTAAAACAAATGTCTTCACAAAAGTCTTATCAAAATTAAAATTATACTTTCTCTTACAAATAATAAATACTTGTAATAAATAAACTATATATGCTAATAAAAATGCAACCCCCAATCCATTTAAACCCCAATATTTATACCCCAATATATTAAGAACTAAGCAATAAATATTTGCCATGGTTTCATTTATAAAATAGATCTTTGAAGCACCTTTTGCCAAATACAAAAAGGCTATGGACCAACTAACTGCCCTAAAAAACATGCCTAATGCAGCCCATTGCATCATCCCATTCACGGATGTAAATTGATCGGAATAAAGTAATTGTATCATCCAATTGATAAACACAAAGAAAATCATCAAAATAGGAGCCAATATAAGAATAGCTATTTCAGCTTGCTGGTTAATGGTTTCTTTCGCTAATTGATTATCATGAACTACACCTGATAGACGAGGATAATAATCAGTTCCCATAGCCGTAAATACTAATCCGACATAAATACCTATAATTGCAAATCCGGCATTGTACAATCCAACTTGTTCTACACTTCCTTCCTTTCCTATATATATGCGAGTTAAATAGGCTACGACCAAAGTAATCAGTCCACTCAGACTGAGCATAAACCCCATCGTTAACATTCCTTTCCCTGCTTGCTTGATTTCATTGAATGAAAGTGATGTCTTATCAAACTTGATTTTACGAGAAAAATACCACGATAAAAGAAGTGTAATTGCAGATGCAATAATTAATGCAGGTACAATACCTTCTGCTCCGAGAAAATAATACAGAGGTACTGTTATTAATAAGCCTAACAAAGAACCTAATATATTTGCTTTTGCTAAATAGGTTAAGTTCCGTGTTCCTTGTAACAACACATTCTGTCCTCCACTTAATTGTGAAAACAACAAGGTAATAGATAAAAACATAAATGGATAGATATAATCCTTGTTACCGAAAGTAAGTTCACTCAACCAAGGGGCCAATATCAAGGTGACGAATGTGCCTAATAGTCCTGTTATCCATACCAAACGCCGAAGTGTAGTAACTACAATGCTTATTTTTTGTTTATCTTGTTGTAAATATGCCTCAGCTACATTTCGAACAGCGCTGGAACCTAAACCGAAATTGGTTAATCCAGCAATCATTCCAGTTGTTGAGGTTAATAATCCGGCAATCCCCATTCCGGTTGGTCCCAACAATACAGCTATAAATTTGGATCGAATAATACCTATCAATATATTGAAAACCTGCACACCTCCAAAAAGACTTGTGGCTTTAAATATTTGACGATAGGATGATTGTTGTTCCAATTTTAAAACAAATTTAGTGTTTTAAATACTTTTTCTATTCCTTCCTTCTTCATTACCGAACTTATAGGCAAACTCAATACTTCATTGTGTATTTGTTCCGTTATGGGAAAAGATAAATTATTCCATGCTGCATAAGCCTTTTGCTTATGAGGTGGAATCGGATAATGAATCAACGTTTGTATGCCATTCTCAGTTAAATACGATTGTAATTTATCCCGTTGCGTTGTCCTAATCACAAATAAATGTTGTACATGCGAATCTTTATATTCTGTTGGCTCAGGGAGGATGATTTGCTCATTCTTTATATTTTCCATATAATAATCAGCAATTCTTCGCCTTATTTCATTTTCTTCATTCAAATAGTTCAATTTCACAGAAAGAAAAGCGGCTTGTATCTCATCCATCCGACTATTTAATCCCTGATATTGATTGATATATTTTTCTTGTGAACCATAATTAGCCAAGGCACGAACAGTAGCTGCTAATTCATTATTATTGGTTGTGACTGCTCCGCTATCTCCCAAAGCGCCTAAATTTTTACCAGGGTAAAAACTGTTACCGGCAGCATCGCCTAAATTTCCGGTCTTTTTTTGTGTCCCATTACTAAAATACGAATAAGCACCGACCGCCTGAGCATTATCTTCGATAATTTTCAAGTTATGTTTTTTTGCAATTGTTTCCAATTCTTCCGACCAACAGGTTCTGCCATATAAATGCACCACCATGATCGCCTTTGTCTTTGGAGTAATTGCTTGTTCAATCAAGGAAATATCTAAATTGTAAGTTTGAATATCCGGTTCAACTAATAGGGGTTTCAATCGGTTGTCTGTAATGGCAAGAATAGTTGCAATGTAGGTATTTGCCGGAACGATTACTTCATCTCCTTCTTGCATAATGCCTAATTCGATATAAGCTCTCAAAATTAAACGCAAGGCATCTAATCCATTGGCACAAGCTATTGTATTTTTAGTTCCTATATAATTGGAAAATTGTTGTTCAAACGTTTTTACTCGTTCGCCTAATAAAAACCAACCGGAATCAATAACATCATTTGCCGCTTGTTTTAGTTCTGATGTATATTGTGCGTTTATTTTCTGTAAATCAAGAAATTTTATCATTTTATTATTGTCTTATAAATGTTGTAACATCTTTTATTTAAATTATCTTGCATTTTCTTAATTGTTTCTATTCTTAAATTTTTTTTTATATTAGCAAATGAATGAGCATCATAAGCAATTAGTTGTTTCATTTTTCCCAATGCGGTCTGGAATATTTGTGTGTCATCTATAAGTTCATCACATAATTTATATTGCAATGCTTGTTCTGGTTGAATGTATTGACCGGAATATACTAATCGTTGAACATTTCTTGAATTTCCAAATGAATATTCCAATACATTGAGCATAAGAGCATCTAAAGTAGTGTTTAATGCTAATTCTGGTAATCCGATTTTTATTTTTTGATTATCAGACATGATAATATAATCTGCACACAATTGTATAAGTAATCCTCCACCAATAGAGTGACCGGAAGCTGCGACAATCAAAGGTTTAGTTAATGAAAATAAATTCAATAGCAAATTGTCAAAGATTTCAAATAAAATAAATTTAGAATTTGACAGTTCCTGTACTTTTAGTCCCACACAAAAACTTCGATTCAATCCAGTAATAATTAGACCTTTGGTTTGGATGTCGTTTTTTTCTTTGTCAATAATCTCTAATAATTCAGTTATATCATCAACATTCAGCATATTACCCTTTTCTCCATCCAAAAAGATAACCTTTATGTTATTTTCTACTATTTTTTGTTTAATCATCTTTTTTACATATACGACCCACCATTAATGTGTATTGTTTGCCCATTAATATAGTTAGCTTTATCACTTACGAGAAATTCAATAAGATTAGCAACTTCTTCCGGTTCACCGAATCTATGAGCGGGAATATTTTCCAAAATTTTACTTCTGTATTTTTCCGGTATCCTCATCAACATATCCGTTTTTATGGCTCCAGGTGCTATGGCATTTACCGTAATGCCTTTACTTACCAGCTCCAATGCTAATGATTTTGTAAAACCCACAATACCAGCTTTAGCAGCGGCATAATTAGCTTTTCCAAAAGCTCCAGTAAATCCAGCAATTGAGGTTATATTTACAATTCTTCCCCAATTGTTTTCAATCATTTTATTAACAAACAGTTGGGTGAAATAAAATATAGAATATAAATTAACATCTAATACTTTTTTCCACTGCTGCCCGTTCATTTTGGTGAATATAGCATCATCATCATATCCGGCATTATTAATTAAAATATCTATTTTGCTAAATTGTTTCATTATGAAATGGGATAGTTCTATAATTCTTTCTGCATCTTGTAAATCACATTGGATACCAGATGTATTTGACCATTGAGACATTATCTGCTTGGCGCCAGATTCATTCGTATTGTAAGTAAAAATGACATGCTCATATAAAGACGCCATTCTTTCTACTAAGGCTTTTCCGATGCCTTTATCTCCCCCTGTTATTACAATTGTTTTATTTAGTTTCATACCACAATCATTGCCACTTCATAATTGCTGCGCCATAAGTCCAACCACTACCTACGGCTGCAAATAGAATATTATTCCCTCTTTTAATCAAGCCTTTTTGATGTACTTCATCTAGCAAAATAGGGATTGTCCCTCCCGATGTATTCGCATAACGATCCATATTGGTCATTACTTTTTCAAAAGGCAGTCCTATTTGTTCAGCTGTTTTTTGAAGTATTTTTATACTTGGTTGATGAGGAATCATTAAATCAATATCATTGATTGTCAATCCAGTATCTTCTAATACTTGATTGATGGCTTTGGGCAAAACCCGAATTGCAGAATCATATACAGCACGCCCATTCATTTGAAAAAAATGCAACTTGTCATTTATAATATCTTGTGTTATAGGAAATTCTGAACCACCTGCAGGTATTGTAAATCCAAATTTTTCATTGCTGCTGTCCGTATATAACCGATACGCCAAAAAACCTTCGGTAACATTGGCAGAACTTAATATTGCTGCACCTGATCCATCTCCAAAAAAAACAGCATCTCGCCGTGTCCAGTCTGTAATTTTAGAAAACGTATCAGCTCCAATAACCAATATATTATTATAAACGCCACTTGCGATATATTGGGTAGCTACAGACATGGCAAATAAAAATCCACTACAAACTGCCGAAATATCAAAAGCTGCTGAATTATATGCTTTTATTTTATCTTGTACAATCGCAGCAGTAGAAGGGGCTTTTCTGTCTGGTGTGGCGGTTGCAACAATTATTAATTCTATGTCACCAACGGATAATTGAGCATTTTCAATCGCTTTCAAAGCTGCATTCGCGGCTAAATCACTTGTTGTTTGGTTGGTTGCAGCTATATGGCGTTCTTTAATTCCAAGGTTTTTTTGTATCCACTCATCATTTGTTTCAAGAATTGTTTCAAGATATTTATTGGTATAAATTGTGTCAGGAACATAAGATCCTGTTCCTATTATTTTTACATTTCTTATTAATTGTCGCATGGTTTTTCTATTGTATTCTGTATATTTTATTTGTTTTTAACTCCAAATAGTCTAAAACTGCATTAAATACCTGAGCATCATTTTGCAAATCAGGATTGATTCCAGGATGGTATAATAAATCAACGTTACCACTAGGCTGAATAGTTTCTCCTAATATTTGCCATCCAACTTTTTTATTAATATGACAGATCGCTTTATTGGATTGAAGTTGAGACCCGGCAAGAGGTGCATTAGCTTTTTCTATGTAATCGTTAATAATTTCTTGTCCATATTTCTTACCCCATTCTTCCTTTTGTATGGCTACTATGGGTGTATAAAATCCTCCTCTGTCTCTAAGAACTAGGAATGCGACAAACTTACCCGGGCGTTCGATTGGCTCATAAAGAAAGGCTTTCAAATCTTTTTTATTTTCATTCCACCATTCTTGTTGCGCCTCATAAGTACGGTATGGTAGAGGTCTAGTACTTAGCATATCAAGATTGTCATTATAAATATGACGCATTAATTCAACTTGCCACGGTTCTTGTACTGAAAAAGATCGCAACTGTTTCATATTTTTTTCCAATTTATAAATTCATCATAATTTCTAATATAATCCACCTCATCATACTTATGCGAAGCCAACACCAAACAAATAGCTCCCGAAGAAAAATCATTCAATTCCCGCCATATTCCCGGAACAACCAATAAACCATGATAAGGTCGATTTAATGTAATCGTGCGCTTAACATTTCCATCATCCAATACCACATCGAAACTTCCACTTGCTGCCACAATTAATTGTCGTAATTCTTTATGGGCATGTCCGCCACGTTCTTCTCCTCCGGGTATGTCATACAAATAGTATATTCGGTTTACTTCAAAGGGTATCGTTTCTTGACTTTCAATCACCGTGATATTTCCAAGATCGCTGTGGTGTTTATCAATTTCCATTACAGAACAGCCATATACAGTTGTTCGATTCATTTCTTCATTTCTTTTAAAAGAGCTAAATCTCTTATATAATCATTGATATTGTACCTGGTAGATGAAAGAACTACGGCCAACGAATTAGTAGAAAAATTCTCCATCTGCCGCCAAATCATCGCTGGAATATAAAGCCCATAGTAGGAACGATTCAAGTGAATTTTTTTTTCTTCGTTTCCGTCATTAATGATTACATCAAAACTGCCGGATAAAGCAACAATAAACTCTTGATTTTCTTTGTAAGCATGCCCGCCTCGTTTTTCTCCTCCCGGAACATCGTATATCCAATGGCACCGTTCTATTTTAAAAGGGATGTGATTGTCGCTTTCAATAAAAGAAAGATTGCCTCGGCGATCTAAGATTTTGGGAAGATTAATTATTTGTGTTATAGTATTTTGCATATTTTCATTATAAAATTATTTACAATTCATTTTTATCATAATAGAAACTACTCTTTGCTATTATATTGATAAAACTGTTTTTTTGCATCTGCACATGCTTTTGCATCTTCATGAAAATGTGCCTGTAAATATTCACTGAAAATTTTGGCGCCTTTATAATTCAAATGGGCTATATCACCACGACAAGAATCCGGTAGCGAAAAATTGGAGTAATCGAATAAATCAGCTTGTCTCAAATACTTATTTCTATATTCGTATAATTTATCTACATTATCATCATATTTCTTTGACTGATAGACTGGAGTATTCACCAAAATTAATTTAACATTATGCTCGTTACAAAGATTTGCTATTTTTTGCAAGTATCTCTTTTGCAGTGGGGATTCTTCCTCATTTCTTTTTTTATCCTTATTCTTTTCCCATATTTCCATTTCTACTTGTAAACGATCCCGATCCAATCTTAAATAACTGCCAACCCTTAAATCTTTATATGTATAATTGTTGTTTCCTTTACGAAAATATTTTATAACAGCATTCACATTTCGAACCGGAGTTTGAAGTATTGCTTGAAATAAAGCGCCTTTGTCTTTATAAACAGCAAATTCTTCTTTTCCTAATAAAGAAATATAAAATGCTACTTTGGGAAACATAAATTCACTACTCATTATCCATATATCTTCACCACTCTTAGATAATTCCCCATATTGAAATGACACCAAAACCGTATCAATATGTGAATTAATTTCCAACACTTTTTTCAATTTGCAATACGAATAAATATAAGCTGTTCCGGTTTGAGATAAATTGGCGGATCGTTCAAAAATACGATCATCAATAGATATCTCCGTAAAACAACTTCCAAGGATAAGGATATTTTTATTTGTATCTATTTTGAAAGATGCTTGTTTCATAATCGCAATGGTTGTTACAACCATTATTAGTATCACAATGCTTGTGATACTAATAAAAATTCCTACTTGACTAATAAATTTTTTCATCATTTAAAACTGAAAATAAATAAAATCTTCTTGCGAACCTCCCATTTCCACAATAATTACGATGATTAGAATGTAAAATACCCATCGAAAAATTCTATTTTTGATAGATAAATCCAATCCAAATTTTTTCTTCCGGTTTATCCACTCTGTAATTAGAAGGATAACAATACCTATGGTGGCAAACATAATCTTCCATCGGTTGAAACCGCCTAAACTTAGGTGGAGAGTTGAACTTGAAAACATGCATGAAATATAGTTCCATGCATCACTTATGCTCTCTGCCCGAAAAAAGACTAATCCAAAACAAACGATCCCGAAAGTTAAAAACATAGATAAAAACTGATAGACCGTATTATTCTTCAGATTGTGCTTCTTTTCAAAACGTTTACGAGACTTCCCAAGTTTCATCGAAATAACAATAAAGATACCTTGATATAATCCCCACAATACAAAAGTCCAATTGGCTCCATGCCACAAACCACTCAAAAGAAATGTAATAATCATGCAAAGATTCCAATACCATAATTTAGCGCTACTGCCAACTAACGGGTAATACACATAGTCCATAAACCATTGAGTGAGAGAGATATGATTCCTTTTCCAAAAATCAGCAAAGGTGGTTGCAAAATAAGGATAATTAAAATTTTGCGAAAATTTAAATCCGAATAGTTTTCCTATTCCCAAAGCCATATCGGAGTAACCCGAAAAATCGGAATAGAGTTGAAAGGCAAAAAAGACAAGCCCTAATGCCAGCGTATTTCCACTTAGACTCTGATCGTTCTCAAAAACAGTATTTACAATGACAGCGCAGTTATCTGCTATTACCATTTTCTTAAATAACCCCCATAAAATTTGCCGCATCCCGTCGACAGCTAATCCATAATCAAACGTTCGACGTTTGTATATTTGCGGCAATAGATTTCCTGCCCGCTCAATGGGTCCCGCCATTGCCAATGGAAAAATACTTACAAACAGGAAAAAAGAAACGACATCTTTCGTCGGTTCGAATTTCTTTCGATAAACATCAATCGTGTAACTCAATGTATGAAAGGTATAAAAACTAATTCCAATCGGCAATATAAGTTGTAACGTATGAGCATGCAGTTGGATACCAATCAAAGAAAAGGCATCAACAAAAGAAATTACAAAAAAGTCATAGTATTTGAAAACACCTAATACCCCAAGGGAAACCAGACAACAAACCGTTAGAATAATCTTTCGTTGTTTCTTTTCATCGGTTTTCATCATCAACAAGCCAGCAGCATAATTGACAATTGAGCAGAAAAGTACCAGCGACAAATACCGCCAATTCCACCAACCATAGAAAAAATAGCTGGCTGATAGTAAAAACAAATTTTGAACTTTAACGTTTTTTACAAGTCTCCAATAAATCGCAAATACGATGGGGAGAAAAATTGCGAAGTCAATCGAATTAAAAAGCATTGTTTGTGTTAATTATATTTATATTATCATTCATTTATAACTTATTTATAATAAAGTATAACCTCCATCAATGAGCAAATTAGATCCTGTCACCCATTCGGATGCGTCGGATAAGAGATAAACGACTGAGTATGCAACCTCTTCCGGCTTTCCTAAACGTTTCAATGGATAGCGTTTTACGTCCTCTTCCAATTGATCAGATGTAATAGTATCCTCCGAAAAGAGATTCGTTTCAATAACTCCCGGATTCACACTGTTGACCCGGATTCCCCGGTTTGCTAAATCAAGCGCTAATCCTTTCATGTATCCGTTGATAGCCCCTTTAGAAGCAGAATACAGAGACCCGCCAACAGACGAACAAAACACACCGGAAATAGAACTGGTAAAAATGATGGATGCTTTTTTATTGAGTTTCTTCTCTTGTATCAATTTTTGTATTAACACAAAAGGTGCGAATGTATTGATTTCAAAGATATCCAAAATATCTTTTTTTTCTGCGAATTGAGCTAGTAGCGGACGAACAATCCCCGCATTACTTACCACACCGTCCAATTTAGGGACCTCTTTTATCAACGCTTCAATATCTTCTGCTTTAGAGAGGTCTGCCACTATTTGGATATGACCTTCTCCCGACAAGGAAAGAAACGTTTCTTTAAGTCGTGTCTTGTCTCTTCCCGTGACAACGAGTTGTCCTCCCATTTTTGAGCAGACACTGGCAATTGCCCTACCTATTCCTGACGAAACTCCGGTAATCAGGATATACTTGCCCTTTAAAGAAAATGGATTATAGACTTCCATTACTTTTTAGACAAAACTAATCGGTATAAATCCTCAATCGTAGCGGTATCACGAATTTCACTACCTTTTACTTGCACGTTATATTTCATGTGACACATACCCACAATTGCCAATGTTGCCAATGAATCCCATTCGTCCAAGTCTTTAAAAATGGTTGACGATGTAAATTCTTTGGTGTCCGTGTCCTCAAAACAAGCTGCAAAATCTTCTATAAACTGTTCCATATTCATAATTATTAAAATTTATTATTTATTACTTTATGCGAATTGCTTGAAAAATAGGATTTCTTTAATCCGCTGTTACCGGCTTCTAAATAGTTCCCGAATCAACAAAAAAATTCTGCCCTGTGATACTAATCGCTTTATCTGACAATAAAAAAGCAACCGTCTCTGCCACAGAGTGAACATTTGTCGGACATTTCAAAGAAGTCCTTTTGTATATTCTATCTTTTTGTTCCGCACTTAATGTTACACTCATCGCCGTTTCCATGAAACCGGGAACAACTACATTGGAACGAATTCCTAATTCCCCCCATTCTCTTGCTGTATTTTTTGAAAAAGCCTCTAAGGCTCCCTTACCGGATGCATACATCGCCAATCCTTTATAACCTGTATGAGCGCTGATAGAGGATATATGCACAATTACCCCTTTTGTGTGGTGCAATAACATATTACGAATCACATACTTGGTTAAAATCATTGGAGCAAAAACGTTGACAGCATACATCGTCTCTAAACGTTTCTGATTGATATTGGTAATAATATCATCGTAGGCCAAAGCCGCATTATTCACAAACCCGGACAGTTGAATTTTATTATTGACAAATTCACTAAAAACAGCCTGACGAACTTGTTCAGTATCTGCCAAATCAACACTTTTAAAGAAGAATTTGCCGGTGTATTTCTTTTCCAACGTTTTAATTTCTTCAGTATGACTTCGTGCAACTCCATAGACAGAATAGCCTTGTTGTAATAATACAGCAGCTATTTCTAAACCGACACCCCGAGAACACCCTGTAAGCAATATATTCATAATCGTTTTGTTTTTCCTGTCCTTGTTAATGAAAATGAATCAACAAAGTTAATTTTACGGGGAATTTTATAATCCTGTAATTTACCACCTAAATATTGACGAATAGACAGTTCTGATAGTTCAATATTATGTACGACCTTCACATCTGCACACAAAATATTTCCCAAAACAGAATTAGGTTTCCCATAAACCACGACTTGTTCTATGCCTCCCATTTGTAATAAAATATTCTCTACTTCATCGGGATTTACTTTATAGCCTCCTACATTGATGAGTTCATTTTTACGACTTTTGAAACGAAACAAGCCGTTTTCTTTATCTACCCATTCTATCAAATCTCCTGTTTTATAATAATCACCCGAAAATTCAAAATTATTCGAAAAACCTAATAGTGATTTATGTATCAACAGTTCCTCCTCCTCTACTTTAATCTTATCTGTTAATGATTCAGGTATCTGAAAATAGTCATCTTTAGCCACAAATAAATATCCGGCTTCTGTTGACGCATAAATATTGTTTATCCGCGCATTGGGGAATATTTGTAAAATAGAATCATATAATTTTTTATCTGATTTTTCTCCACCTAACGTCACTCTTTCTACTTGATTGTAACTTCGCTCAACAGGAAGTAGCAATCGATAAAAAGTCGGAGTTGCCGAAATATGAGTGATTTGATATTTTTCAATAGAGGTATAGATAGTTGTGCGACTCGCATTAAACACATTCACGAATGTATTTCTGTTTTCAAAAACTTGAAAAAACACTTGCAATCCTGCCATGTGAGTGGGATTATACGCAAATGCCCAAATTTGATTTTTATGATAGTCCGACACTCTTACCGAACGTGTCAATATGGAAACAGAATGAATTACTTCCTTCGGCTGTCCTGTGGTACCAGAAGTAAAGATGGTAATTTTAGAGTTGGATATATTGATTTTTTCAATAATATTTTCAATGGAAAGAAAATATTCTTTTTCTAATGTCACAGCTACCGAAACTTTATCTTCTATTCCGTTTATCACCCTCGAATTCAAATCAGAGTCTAACAATGTTAACGGTTGATCGGATACCAATGCCAAAATTAAATTACTGAAGTAATCAAACAGAGAATTACTTTTCAACAAAGGATAATAAGCATTAGACGTATTAATCTTATGCAATAAATCATCATAAGAATAACGGTTATTTCCATCTATTAAAAATGTATTCATCCTGTGTATATTATCTCAGTTTCTGATAAATCTCTCCAATTGTATTAACTAACCCATCTTCAAAAACATCAATGCCAAATTCATCTTCAATCCGGACAGTTAGCTCAGCCAAATCAAAAGAAGTAAATCCGATATTATTTCGCAGATTATCTTCCGGCTGAATAGATGTTAATGTACTCATATCTTTTGAAATACGAATGGTATTTATTATTTCTAACACTTTATTTTCCATAAATATATTTATTAATCGGTTCATAAAACTTTGTATCACTCATATTACACGCTATACTTCCCCAAGATAATCCCACCCCAAATCCACTCATTATCACTTTTTCCAAATTATAGGAAGTCGTTGTACATAAATCGGAAAATAACAGGGGAATAGATGCCGGTCCCGTATTTCCATAATTAGTGACATTGGTCGGAATTTTTTCCGGAGAAACTTTTATTTTTTTTCGAATATAATTAACCATAAATTCATTGGCCTGATGCAATGCAAATAGATTTACCTCTTCTTTCTGCCACTTCATTCTTTCAATCAGCATATTAATGTCGTGATGGACATTCATTAAAGCAAAATTGAAGATAGCTACCCCATCCATATATAAATTATTTTCGGTACGACCATTACCGTCTTCATCATACCTTAATTCGGAAGTTTTTTCACTGACCGGATTTCTAAATCCACCGGCAGCTACTATCAAGCGATCAAATCCGCTTCCGTCCGAATGAATTGAAATACCCATTGGCTGACTCCCCTTGGTGATTAATGATGCGGTACCACAATCGCCAAAGACCATTCTCAGAGATTTATCCTTAGGATGAATCATCTTTGAAGTAGTATCTCCCGCTAAAACCAATACATTTTTACAAATACCACTATGAATCCAAAGAGCCGCTTGAAAAATGCCATAAATATAACCGGAACAACCATAGTGAATATCAAGGCAAATCGTATCTTTACTTAAACCCAATCGATCTTGCAAACAAATAGAAGTAGCCGGAAGTAAATAATCCGTTGTTTGAGAAACAAGCAGCAAACCATCAATATCCGATTTGTCTATTTCTTCCTGTTCTATCAAATGTTTTGCTGCACGAAAACATATATCAGAAGCAGTATCCTCGCTATCTGCTATTCTTGAACGTTCTACACCCGTAGCCTTAATTATTTTTTCAACTTCTTTCTCTCCATATTCCGATGCAAGAGAAATCATTTCCAAATTATTCTGAGGTAGCCAAGATGCAATCGCTGCTATTTTGATGTTATCAAAACATATTTTCATATATTTTAGTGTATTTATTTCATTTCACCTAATAAACAACCGATCCATTCAATCTCTAATTTTCAAACTTTTCATGTGCCACTGCCTCAAAAAACCTTCCGGCATTCTCCGTCAGCACTTCCAATCCAGATTTCGGTTTCACTTCCTCTGGATTGCCCCTGGAGTATAGATCGTAACATTTGGATCATATCCTTTCAAAACTTTCACCACATCCAATTCCATCCGGACATCTTTGACCGGATTTCCTCATCATCGTAAAGTCGAATTAAAAGTAACTCCTCCTAGCTGCTCTTGGATACGCATCAAAACAGCATCAATAATGTTCTCCAACATAATTGCAAATGTTCAGGACTTTTTCATATCCACTCCAAACACTCCTTCGGTATATACGCCGTCGCCAACGAAACCCAACCACCCAAGCGAACCACTACCCTCTTATGCCCTTTGATCCGGTGCAATTCTCCCTCAATCCCCGCAAATTCTCCCTTGATCACCCGCACTTTCTCGCATCCCTGCAAATTCTTCGGATTCGGCAACACCAGGGTCTTGTCCGCAAAATGATGCAGAAACTTAAAATCAGTGATTTGTTTGTCGGGGATGATTTGAAATCGTTTGCTTACCGTATCGTAAAGATAGGAAATCTTCAGACCGGACTCCGCGGGCAAAGACAAAGCCTGATCGCGATCTGCCCGGATGAAGACGAAACCTGGCAAAACCGGTTCTTCTTCTCTGAACAAAATGCAATGCTCAATGCCTTTCGCTTCCAAATATGCTTGGATCTTTTTTTCCGTCCGGGGCTTGACTCTTGCGACAAACCAATGGACAATGCTTTGCTTCATGACTTTAGTGTTGAAAGCCATTATCATAAAAAAAACTCAACCAAACTTTCTTAAACAGAAAATTCAGTTGAGTTTAAATGCACGAAAAGCCGCCTTAATACTAAGACAGCTTTCTGCGTTTATGTCGGACGCGCATAATGCGCTATTTTTTAAAAATAAATTAGGTGAATTTACATCTCTCTCTCTCTCTCTCTCTCTCTCTCTCTCTCTCTAACATAAATCCGGTAGTTACCAAATCCGTTTGGTTAAACTTCCTTAAAATAACATTGTTTCCTGTGAGAGCGAGGAATATAATTGTCAAAAGAGATGTATTTTTTATAGATAGAGTCATTTCTGTTTTATAAAACACTGCAAAGGTAAAATAATTTTCAGATAATGACAAGAAAAGGTTGTTTTTTTATTGGGGGGGGGAAATTGTGCTACTTCGTATTGCTTATATTTTCCATTGCAGGGGGATATTCAGGCTCAGGTTGAAATTCCTCCCCATATTATAGATTTTCTCCGCTTTGTAGCGGGATAAATGGTCGTAATACACCTCGTTGAAAAGATTGTTTACCGCTACATTGAAATGCAAAGGCAGCATATGTGCTGCGCCAACAGGCAGCTCCATTTCGCACGTCACACCCATGCTGAACAAATCGTATGCCGGGGTAGTGGTTTCGGAAGCGGCAACCTGATGTTGCGCCAAAGAATATTGATTGTGCAGATAAACGGAAATTTTCCGCAGTGCTTTCTTGCCCGCAAAACTGGCAGCTACTGTGGTATTTAACTTTTGAGAAGGCATGAGTGGTAAATCGTGATGCGTTTGGTCTGTGCCAAACGTATTGCTGTATGAAGTTTCTATATGCAGCCAGTCCAGGGGGTGCGGATGGAAATGGAAGCCGGCTTCTCCGCCATACAAATAAGCGTCCGCTTGTGCATAATGATACACCGGAAGGCCTTCGTTTGTTTCAAGCGAAGGTTGCAAATAAATGTAGTTGCGGATATAGTTGACATAAGGAGAAAGAAAACCTTCCAGATGTTGTGTTTTGTAGCTTAATGAAGCGTCTATTTGGTAACTGTTTTCGGTTTTCAGTTTCGGATTGCCTATTTCGTAGCGGTTGGTTCCTTCGTGAACGCCGTTGCTCAGCAGCTCAAACATATTGGGGGCACGATATCCGGAGGACAAATTGGTACGGAGCGACCAATTTTCAGCGATTGGTTGAAACACGCCTGTAGAGAAATTGAAAGCAAAATAGGAGTTGGAAAACGTTTCTCCAGTAACATATCGCCCATCCACCCGCACCCCCGCCTGCCAATACGATTGTTGGGAATAGTAGTAATTTGATACGGCGAACACACCAATATCAGCGGTTGTTGCATCGGGTATCAGTTGTTCTTCGCCATGATTGGTGTTGGTTTGGTACATGCCTTGACTGCCGGTTATCAATGTCCATCGCTCCTGTATTTTCGGTGAATACCATTTGGCGTTGTATGAGATGGTGCCCAAATTCATATCCAGAATGGGAAGGGCTTCCCCCACCCCATCCTCAGGCGTTTCAAACTCTTTGCGATTGTTAAAGAGATACCCCATATCTATCTTCAATTTGGAGTCATTGGCGAAAAAGACGGTGTTTTCCGAGCTGATTAATTGGGTGGTTAAATCCTGATAAGGTGCTTCGGGTTGCCGTTCGCCGGCACTCACAGCCTCTGTTTCCGATTCCGTAAGACCGTATATTTCGTTCAAAAAACCATATTTCAGGGAACTGACAAACCGGTCGCCAGTGTATCCCAAAGCGGTTTTGAAATCGCCGGTATGGAAGCGGCTGTTGGGCACCGGATGATTGTTTCCGTCGCGGTAATCTTCGTGCGTGGTGTATCCGCCAAAAGTATTCCAATGAAAATGGCTTTTGGAGAGTTTGAGCGCGCCCGTGTTCCGCCACCCATCCGTGTTACTGTTGTATGCCGACCCTACTGCGGCTCCCATGCTGTTTTCCTGCGCATAGCGTTCATCGACAAAATTGAGTACGCCGCCCAACGCATCGCTGCCATACAAGAGCGAAGCAGGGCCTTTAATTACTTCCACTTGTTCATAACCGTTTTCGTCCAAACCCAAACCGTGTTCATCGCCCCATTGCTGATTCTCAACACGGATACCTTGCGAAAAAACCGCTATGCGATTCCCGCTCAAGCCGCGAATAACGGGCTTCCCGATGCCTGCGCCCGTGCTGAAATTACTGACTCCCGCTACCGCCGACAATTTCTCCGACAATGAGAGACCTTGCAAAGAGGCGTTGTTGCTTAAATGCAGTTTTTCGACATTCATCACGTTTTCTCCTTGTAATTTTGAACTATTGTCCGAAATAACAATCTCTTGCAATTCGTGAGTGGACGACTCCAACGTGTTGAGTTGTTGCGCAAAACCATTCCATGGCATGAGGCAGAAGAACAGCATCAAACCAAGTGTTTTGATCGGCTGACAATTGGGGCAATAACCCGAAACAAGGCATGCAACGGAAGATATGCTGTATTGATCCGGCAGTTTAGGAACGGCAACCGGTTCATGAATACAGGTTACCGCCCCCTTTTTTACGTGTGACAAAAATCTATTCAAAGCACTACATTCACAATTTTATTCGGTACCACAATGACCTTTTTCGGCGTTTGTCCCTCCAACCATTTTTGTGAATTTTCGTGTGACAGGGTTGTTTTCTCTACTTCTTCTTTGGAGGTATTTACAGGGAAATCCAAGGTGAAACGCACTTTGCCATTGAATGAAATGGTGTATTTCACACTGTTTTCTTTCAAATATTCTTCGTTATAATCGGGAAAATGGGCATCGCAAACGGTGGTGGTGTTGCCTAATTGATGCCACAATTCTTCAGCAATATGCGGTGCAAAAGGTGCAATGACAACGACTAAATCGGTCAATACCGCCCGTTTGTTGCATTTCAAAGCCGTGAGTTCATTGACGCAAATCATAAATGCGGAAACAGAGGTGTTGAATGAGAAATTCTCAATATCTTGACCCACTTTTTTGATGAGTTTGTGTATAGACTTCAATTCTTCGGCAGTCGGTTGTTCGTCCGATACCGTGAACGTGTCGCCTTGGAAATAGAGATTCCACAACTTGCGCAGGAAACGTGAAACGCCATCAATGCCATTGGTGTCCCACGGTTTGGATTGTTCGATAGGTCCTAAAAACATTTCGTATAAACGCAACGTGTCCGCACCGAATTTCTCTACTATCACATCGGGATTGACTACGTTGAACATTGATTTTGACATTTTCTCAACAGCATAGCCACATTTATATTCCCCATTTTCGAGAATAAATTCCGCATTGGCATAATCGGGCATCCACGCTCTGAATGCCTCAACATCCAACACATCATTGGAAACAATATTCACATCCACGTGAATGGGCGTTACGTCGTACTGGTCTTTCAAGCCGTGAGAAACAAAGGTATTCGTGTTTTTGATGCGATACACAAAATTGCTCCGCCCCTGTATCATTCCTTGATTTATCAATTTTTTGAACGGTTCGTCTTCCACCGCAAAACCGTGGTCGAACAAAAATTTGTTCCAGAAACGGCTGTAAATCAGGTGTCCGGTTGCGTGTTCCGTTCCACCGATATACAAATCAACATTGCGCCAATATTCGTTGGCTTCTTTGCCTACCAATCGTTCGCTGTTGTGCGGGTCTTGATAGCGCAAATAATATGCGGACGAGCCGGCAAATCCCGGCATAGTGGCCAATTCCAACGGATATTCTTTTTTATTCGTGTCCATATTTTATTGTTTTATTTTGCAAAGGTAGGATTTTATTAATTATTATTTTTGTCCTTTGTTAATTACCGCCCAGCCGATTTCCGGTTTTAACATAAAATCCGCCCTTTGGGACAAACCGACAAAACCTGCCCAAAATTCCATTTGGTAGGTCTTGACGTGTTGCTCATCTATTCTGTCTTCACACATAAAGGGTACTTTCACAATCTCCGAAGCCAAACTGCTAATATCTGTGATAGATTTTAGATTGGTTCGGATTCCATCTTTATCGTAAGGAAAAAATTTAGTAATCCAACCATTGATGACTTTCGGATTTCCATATTTCTTTTCGGTATGAAATTTTATCATCTCCATCCAAAATTTCTTATTAAATCTTCCTTTTTTAGTATTGATTATTTGTTGTAAAACAGGTTCAAGTTCGTTAGTCCACCATTTTAAATCATATTTTGAAATGTACCGCGTTTTTTCAAGCACTTTTTCCCAATCATCAACCGTTCCTTCGATGGTAATTTTTGGAATACCACAACCTATCATTATCACTTTGTAATCAAAATATTCTTTGAATGTTTCCATAATGGTAATTTGACTGACAATTTGGGTAGTCGGCGTAGTAGTTGAAAAATCGGACGTGAGAATATCGGTTATCTCTTGCCCTGTGTAACCGGAAATCTGCTTTATAAATTGCGGAAAAACGACTTCCCATTTGCTGTCTTTGTTCCCAATCTGAATGGTGCTGCTATCCACCACTACTATCAATTCCTTTTTCCCTTCAAAGTCAACGAATTGGTTCCGCAATGCTTCTGCATTATTTACAACGTGTCGCGCGAAACCTTGATTAATCAACAGCCAAATAATGTCGGGCGAAATTGTTAACGGGCGATGCTCTTGATAAGCCATCAGAAAGCCCTGTAAAACGGGATGCTCTGCAAAGAATACCAAACTATCCGGAAATTCCGATTGCTTTTCAATGGTTTTTTTTCCGTTTGATTGCAAAGCCAAGGTTTTAAAACCCCACGATGCGGGACGTTGAACCAAATAATCTTCCGGAGAAGATAATTTTTCAATCTCAAAAGTTTCTGCATTTTGAGCAAAAGCATTTAACCACAATACCGATAACAGCAATAAAAAAATTGAATTTTTCATAATTGTTTGTTTTTTTTGCAAGTATATCTTTTTTTATTCAATTCCTATCACGTTTAACATTGTTCTGTAAATTGCGGCTTTATTTTCCAACTTCAGCGGATAAGCACGCGAAGTTGAAGGCATACGAAACAACTGTATCAGACGAGTTTCAAACACAAATGCTACGCTCTTGCCCACCGACGGTTCTTCTACCTGCAACTGCTGACGAAGCGTGTCCATCGCTTTTTGTCCGGTAACGGCAATGGATTTACAATCCGGTAGTTGCTGTAATAATTTACGAATATTCGTTGCCTCCACAATTTCGAGAAACTGGTCGGCAGCATTGTCTTTCAGACGGCGCACAACGGTAGCAGTATCAAACAACGCAATTCCTTTTTCGGTCAGAAAATCCACAACCCGCTCCTTGCAAAACGCCTTGCGTGTGGTTTCTACAAAATAATTTTTATCATCGAAAAAAATCAAACCCATCACACGCCACATATCGTTGTTGAGATTCGGATAATAAAAATCCATTGACCATCGCTTTTGCTGTGGCGGAAAACTGCCTAACATCAATAGTTTGGCGTCATTCGGAAGAAATGGCGTAAGTGGGTGGTGTTCAATGGTTGGAGTTTCCATAAACATTTTATTGTTTTATGCCTTATACACCCAATCTTTCGCTCTCCCCAGCGGCGGCTCGCCGGTCTCCGTCGGCAAAAATTTATCCACTTCGGGCAATTCTATCGGCAAATCCTTGATATCCACCGTGTAAGGCATTCCGCCTTTGTAATACACAGGGAAAGGTTCGCCCCAATACCGTTGACGACTGAAAATGGCATCACGCAGGCGATAATTGACTTTTACTTGTCCCAAACCGTTTTCTGTGATGTAGGTTTTTGCTTTAGCAATAGCTTCTTTGACGGTTAATCCGCTCAGAAAGCCTGAATTAATAAGGATGCCTTCTTTGGCATCAAAACTTTCTTCGCTCACGTCTGCCCCCTCAATCAGGGGGATAATCGGCAAGTTGAAATGCTTGGCGAAAGCATAGTCACGACTGTCGTGAGCGGGAACAGCCATAATTGCTCCCGTTCCGTAACCTGCCAATACATAGTCGGAAATCCAGATGGGAATTTCTTTTCCATTTACCGGATTGATGGCATACGAACCGGAAAATACACCGGTTACTTTGCGGTCAGCAATGCGTTCGCGCTCGGTACGCCGTTTCACGGAACCCAAATAGGTGTCCACTTCCGCTTTTTGTTCCGCAGTAACCACTTGCGAAACATATTCCGATTCAGGTGCCAAAACCATAAAGGTTACACCAAAAATCGTATCGGCACGGGTAGTAAATACCGTCAATTCCGGATTTTCATTCGTAATTCGTAATTCGTAATTCGTAATTTTAAAATTAAGTTCTGCCCCTTCTGACCGTCCTATCCAATTTTTCTGTGTTTCTTTCAACGAATCCGTCCAATCCACTGCATCCAATCCGTCTAATAATCGTTGGGCATACGCGGAAACGCGCAAACTCCATTGGCGCATCTTGCGCTGTTCTACGGGATAACCGCCACGTACGGAAACGCCTTCACTCACTTCATCGTTCGCTAAAACGGTTCCCAAAGTCGGGCACCAATTGACCATTGTATCAGCCAGATAGGCGATGCGGTAATTCATCAGAATTTCTTGTTGTCCTTTTTCCGATTGGGTTTTCCATTCTTCGGCGGTAAAAGAACGTTCCCCGGTTTGCGCAATATTTAAATCTTTATTTCCTTGTTGTTCAAATATTGCAATCAATTCCGAAATCGGACGGGCTTGCCGGGCATCGTAACAATAATACGATTCAAACATTTGAATAAAAGCCCATTGCGTCCATTTGTAATATTCAGGGTCACAGGTACGAACTTCCCGCTTCCAATCGAAACTGAAACCAATTTTATCCAACTGTTCGCGGTAACGTTTGATGTTTTTATCTGTTGTAATGGCCGGATGCTGACCTGTTTGAATGGCATATTGTTCGGCGGGAAGGCCATAAGCATCGTAACCCATCGGATGCAGGACGTTAAACCCCTTTAACCGTTTGTAACGCGCAAAAATATCGGAAGCGATATAACCGAGCGGATGACCGACGTGCAAACCTGCTCCTGAAGGGTAAGGGAACATGTCCAGCACATAATATTTCGGTTTGCTTTCATCTTCTTTGACTTGGTAAGTATGATGTTCTTTCCAATAGGCTTGCCATTTTTGTTCGATGGCGTTAAAATTGTATTCCATAATTTTTATATTTCTGTTTTAAAATAAAACTTTTTCCCACCCGCCGTTGCCCGGTGAGTACTTTAATAAACGGTTCTCTCCACTTTTTTACACCGCAATCACTTCATAATCCAACGTCCCCAAACCAATCTCTTCAGCATATTGCAAGCCCGCCAACCAGTTCGTATTCGGATGAATCAGGGTAAATTTGTCCGTATCCTGCAATTCGCCGTATTGATGAACGTTCAAAACCGTGTGGAGATTAGCACCCGATTTTGTCACCATATCGGCGCAAGCCATGTCCAAAGCCACAGGGTCGAACGAAGCTGCCATACCAATGTTCGGAACAATCGCCGCATCGTTGCAATTCCAGCAATCGCAATTCGGGGAAACGTCCATAATAAAATTGATGTGGAAATTCGGCTTGTCTTTCACGACTGCTACACTGTATTCTGCAATTTTGTAGTTCATAATGTCCGTGGCATTGTCCCAAACAGGTTGTGCCGCTTCGAATTGGCAAACCGCAACGCATTGACCACAGCCCACACATTTCTCGTAGTCAATTTCTGCTTTCTTGTTGACATTTAGATGAATAGCTTTTGAGGCGCAATACTTCACACATTGACCACAGGAAGTACACACTTCGGCTTCGACAATCGGTTTCGACGAGGAATGTAATTCCAATTTTCCTGTTCTCGAAGCCGAACCCATGCCCAAGTTTTTCAACGCACCGCCAAAGCCCGCTTGTTCGTGTCCTTTGAAGTGATTCATGGATATAATGATGTCGGCTTCCGCAATGGCAGAACCGATTTTTGCCGTTTTACAATATTTTAAATGAATAGGAATTTCCTGATAATCAATGGCTTTCAACCCATCGGCAATGATGACGGGACAAGGCACTGCCATCGGATTAAAACCGTTTTCAAATGCGCTTTCGATGTGGTCAATGGCATTGGAGCGTTGTCCCAAATACAGCGTATTCGAGTCGGTCAAAAACGGTTTAGCCTGCTTGGTATGCAAAAATTTAACTAATTTTCCTGCATAATTGGCGCGGATGTACGCCAAATTGCCCGGTTCACCGAAATGGATTTTCACGGCAGTAAACTTGTCCTTGAAATCAATTTGTTCGATACCTGCCTTTTTTATCAGGATTTCCAATTTGTCTAACAGACTGCGACCGGGTTTGGTGCGCATATCGGTAAAATACACTTTTGACATAACTTTTTGTTTTTTATAGGGTTGAACTACTTCAAATATTTATTAATAACAATGTACGCGATAAATCCAACAACAATGAACAACCATCCTGTCAGCAACGAAGTGTTGGTTTGCAGATGCATAAAAAAGGGCGCTATCAGGAAAAATGCCCCGATTAATACTAAAATTATTCCCGAATTCTTCAAAAAAGACTTCATGCCTCTAAAAATTTCTACAAATTAACGCAATATTTATGGAAATCTAAAATATTTCCTACTTTTGTGGAATAGTTATAAAAAATCTCATGAAACGAGTTCTTATTCTTGTTTATCAAATTACTGTTTGGCTACCCTTGATGTTAATAGCGACTGTATCAACTGCCCTTATTACCACCATAGGTTGTTTTTGCGGTGGAGAAAAGATTTTCAGTTATTATCCCGGCATGATTTGGTCGAGATTTACTTGCTTTATTACATTCAGTCCTGTAAAAGTGACCGGTAGGGAAAAGCTGGATAAAAAACAGTCCTATATTTTCGTTGCCAACCATCAGGGCGCGTATGATATTTTCTTGATTTACGGTTATTTAGGTATTCCAATTAAATGGATTATGAAGCAAAGTCTGCGTAAAATACCTTTTGTGGGTAAAGCCTGCGAGATGGCGGGATTTATTTTTGTGGATAATTCTTCGCCTGTGGCCGCGGCTAAAACCATCAAGGAAGCGGAAAAGCGGTTGAAAAACGGCGCATCAATTGCCATTTTCCCTGAAGGTTCGCGTTCTCGCAACGGTAAATTGGGGAAATTCAAAAAAGGCGCTTACCAAATGGCGATGGATTTGAAATTGCCGATTGTGCCTGTCACCATTAACGGTTCGTATGAAGTGATGTCGAAAAAATCGTTTTGTATCCGGCCTCACAAAATGGAATTGATCATCCACGAACCGATAACGACTCCCGATTTGGTTCCGGATACGATGCGGGAAGCAGCTGTTGCCATTCGCACCTTGACGGAACAATCCAAATCTTCCATCGAATCCACCCTCTGGAACAAATATCTTTAAACGAATGATAAATCACCCCCATTCCACTTCCGCTCCAACCGAGATGATTGAACGCTTTCATACAATGCGGGTCGAAAATCTAAAATTGTTTGTTATCCGCCGGCTTCATGCTACACATTCTGCGAAAGAAAATTTCATGCCTCCGGTGCGCTCGGCTATTCACTGTTTTTTCTTTGTCACTCACGGCGAAACGCTGATTATGATTGGCGATGAATCGTATTTGTTCAAGGCAAATGAATGTGCGGTTATTCCCGCGGGGCAAATGTTTTCAGTACGTTATTACAACGATTGCATCGGGTTTATGGGCGGTTTTCATACCCATTTTCTCACTGCCGATAATGAGGGGAAAAGTCTGCTGCACACGTTTGCTTTTTTGCGTAAATGGGGAACACACAAGGTTTTATTCGATGGGCAAAGCGGACAATACGTTGCCAATCTGTTTGAACGCCTGTATCAAGAAAATGAATCCGACAAAAACGAATCCATTCTCAAAGCTTACCTTACCACCTTGCTGGTAGAAATTGATACCGCCGAAAGAAAAATGCTCACGCAGACGAGCGATTTGAGTGCAGCCAACACTTTATGCAATCAATTTTTAGAAGCCGTTTTCGACCAACCGAATTTGAATCTCTCTATCGGGCATTATGCCGAAAAATTCAATGTAACACAAGCGCATTTACAAAAAACAGTCAAATCTTGTACCGGTAAAACGCCTTTGACGTGGATGAATGAGGCGGTAATCTTAGAAGCCAAATCCTTACTTTCACACACGGAAATACCTGTGAATGAAATTGCCGGCAGAGTCGGCGTGTTAGACCCTTCTTATTTTGCCCGAATCTTTAAAAAACAAGTGGGCGTGACGCCGCTTGCTTTCCGAAACGAGGTTCCAAGCTATTAAAATTCCGCGTTTTTAGGCGTGCGGGGGAAAGGAATCACATCCCGAATGTTTTGCATTCCGGTGATGAATAATACCAACCGCTCAAATCCCAATCCGAAGCCTGCATGAGGCGCCGTTCCGAATTTACGCGTATCCAAATACCACCACAGACTGTCGAGTGACATGTTCAGTTCGTTGACCCGATTCATCAGTTTATCGTAATCGGCTTCGCGTTCCGATCCGCCAATGATTTCGCCGATTTTCGGGAACAATACATCCATGCCGCGAACGGTTTTTCCGTCCTCGTTCTGCTTCATATAGAATGACTTAATCTCTTTTGGATAATCCGTCAGGATGACCGGACATTTGAAATGTTCTTCCACCAAATACCGTTCATGTTCCGATTGTAAATCGGCTCCCCAATAAACAGGGAACTCAAATTTCTTGCCGCTTTTTTCCAGTATGCCAACGCCTTCCGTATAGGTCAAACGGACAAATTGGTTGTTCAAAACGAAGTTTAGACGGTCTATCAACTCGTTGTCGTACATCTTGTTTAGAAATTCGATGTCGTCTTTGCAATGTTTCAAAGCGTAGGAAATCACGTATTTCAAAAAATCTTCCGCCAAATCCATATTGTCTTTGATGTCGTTGAAAGCAATTTCCGGCTCAATCATCCAAAACTCGGCCAAGTGTCGCGGGGTATTGGAATTTTCGGCACGGAATGTTGGCCCGAAAGTGTAGATTCCGCCCAAAGCCATCGCACCCAATTCCCCTTCCAATTGCCCCGAAACCGTTAAATTGGTGGGACAACCGAAGAAATCCTGCGAATAATCAATCTTCCCGTCTTCCGTTTTCGGCGGATTGGTCGTGTCCAAAGTCGTAACCTGAAACATCGAACCGGCGCCTTCGGCATCCGAACCCGTGATTAAAGGCGTATGGAAATAATAAAATCCTTGTTTGTTGAAATAGTCGTGAATAGCAAATGCCAAATGGTGGCGAATACGGAAAATCGCGCTGAAAGTATTTGTGCGGGGACGCAGATAAGCGATTTCCCGCAAAAATTCCAATGAGTGTCCTTTCTTTTGCAAAGGATAGGTCGCAGGGTCGGCCGTTCCGTAAATTTCAATCTCTTTGGCTTGAATTTCAGCCGTTTGGCCTTGGCCTTGCGATTCCACCAATAAACCGTTTACCCGAATACAAGCGCCGGTGGTAATGGGTTTTAAAAACTCTTCACCGAATTGGGCAATATCCACCACTACTTGAATGGTGTGAATGGTCGAACCATCGTTCAAAGCGATGAACGCCACGTTTTTATTGCCGCGGCGTGTTCGTACCCAAGCTTTCACGCATACCTCTCTACTCAATTCGGTTGCGTTTATCAAATCCGCTATTTTTGTTCTTTTCAGTTCCATGATTTATCAATTACTCAAACGAGCCCATACGAAGCATATTCACTTCTTGTTCCGACAGAAAGCGCCAATGCCCTTTTTTCAAATTCTTCTTGGTCAGTCCGGCAAAATAGACACGGTCTAATTTCATCACATGATAACCTAAACGTTCAAACATACGACGAACGATGCGGTTTTTACCCGAATGAATTTCAATACCCACCTGGTCTTTTTCTTCATCGTTGACATAGCTGATGGCATCGGCGTGGATTTCTCCATCTTCCAAATCAATTCCATCGGCTAATTTTTGCATATCTTCTTCCGCCACGTTTTTATCCAACCAAACGTGGTAAATTTTCTTTTTCAGAAATTTGGGATGAGTCAGTTTGGAGGACAAATCGCCATCGTTGGTCAGCAATAAAACACCGGTGGTATTGCGGTCTAACCGTCCTACCGGAAAAATGCGTTCTTGACAAGCAGTTTTTACCAAATCCATAACCGTCAATCGTTCCTGCGGGTCATCGGCGGTAGTCACACAATTGCGCGGTTTATTCAGTAAAAGATAAATTTTGTGTTCCAATTTAATGGGTTCATCGTGGAACATGATCAAATCGGCGCGTTTTACTTTCGTGCCTACTTCGGCAACCACTTCGCCATTGACTTTTACCAATCCCGCCTTGATAAATTCATCGGCTTCACGGCGTGAACAAACGCCGGCATTCGCCAAATATTTATTCAAACGAATCGGTTCGTTGGGATCAAAATGTTCTTCGCGGTATTTCAATTGCTTTTGCAAGCCGTATTTCGCATTCGGATTGTAACCGCCGCCGTCTCTGTCGTTGTTTCTCTGATAATTGTTGTAGCCTCCACCTTGCGGGCGCTGCTGATACCTGTCACCTTGCGAACGTGGCTGATACGGACGGTCGCCGTAGTTTGAACTTCTTGCCGGAGTAGCGATTTCGCCTACTCTCAACCGTCTTTTTTTCTCTCCTCCGTTTTGATAATCCGAAGAATTATCATAACTGCGTTGTGGACGATCGCCGCCATCGTTTGGACGATTGTAGCTGTTGGAGCGATTGTAACTTCCTGAACGGTCGTAGTTTCCGGTATTGGAACGACTGTTATAGTCGCCTTCCCTGTTGTAGCTTGGTTTGGGACGATAACCGCCATCGTCTCTGCGGTCGTAACCTCCCGTGCCGGTTGGCCGGTTGTAACTGCTTCGGTTGTCTGTTCTCCCGTAGCTTGTTCCTTGATTTCCGTAGTTAGAACGGTTTAAATTGTATGGCCTTCTCTCACGATTTTGACCATCACCATTTTGCCCGTCATTGTAGCGGGGCTTCCAATCTTCTGTAATCATTGCGTTTTTTTAATTTGATTATATACCTGTGTAATTTTTAGGCGAAATATCTTTTAATTCTTTTTTGATTGTGTCGTTTATATCTAATGTGTCAATAAATGCCTTAATGGATTGCTCCGTAATGGGTTCATTGGTTCGAGTCAAGGCTTTCAAAGCTTCGTATGGCTTCGGATAACCTTCTCTTCGCAAAATGGTTTGAATGCCTTCGGCGACTACGGCCCAAGCTTTATCCAAATCTCTTTCAATAGCTTCTTTATTCAACAATAATTTACCCAAGCCTTTTTGTAAGCTGTGCAAAGATATAAAAATATGTGCAAAAGGCATGCCAACATTTCGTAAAACAGTTGAATCAGTCAAATCGCGTTGCAAACGGGAGATGGGCAGCTTAGCGGATAAATGTTCCAAAAGGGCGTTGGCGATGCCTAAATTACCTTCTGCGTTTTCAAAATCAATCGGATTAACTTTGTGAGGCATGGCCGAAGAGCCGATTTCGCCGTCTTTGATTTTTTGCTTGAAATATTCCATGGAAATATATTGCCAGAAATCTTTCGACAAATCCAGGAGAATCGTGTTGATGCGCTTCATGGCGTCGAATAAAGCGGCCAAATTATCATAATTGGAAATTTGGGTGGTATATTCCTCGCGAATCAGGCCTAATTTTTCGCAGACAAATGTATTGCCGAATTGCTTCCAATCAATGTTGGGATATGCCAAAGCATGTGCGTTGAAATTGCCGGTCGCTCCACCGAATTTTGCGGATACAGGTGTGATTTTCAACAATTTGACTTGTTGTTCCAAACGGCTGACAAACACCTGAACTTCTTTTCCCAACCGGGTTGGGGAGGCCGGTTGTCCATGCGTTTTGGCCAACATGGGAATGTCCGCCCACTCGCCGGCATATTGTTTCAGCGTATTGATAATCTGCGATAACAGAGGCAGATATTCATGTTCTAATGCTTCCAGTATGGATAAGGGAACGGAAGTATTGTTGATGTCTTGGGAAGTTAAACCGAAATGGATAAACTCTTTATACTTGTCCAAATTCAACGCATCGAATTTTTTCTTGATGAAATATTCAACGGCTTTCACATCGTGATTGGTGGTAGATTCAATTTCTTTGATGCTTTCGGCATCTTCCAAGGTAAAGAAGCGGTAAATATCCCGCAACGATTCCAAGGTTTCCGGAGGATTCAATGCCTGCAATTGCGGGACTGGGAGTTCACACAACGAAATAAAATATTCAATTTCGACCAATACCCGATAACGAATCAGGGCATATTCGGAGAAATAGCTTGCAAGGTTTGCCGTTTTGTTGCGATACCTGCCATCAACGGGGGAAATCGCCGTAAGTACGTTTAATTTCATACCATGAAAATATATCTAAATGTATCATGCACAAGAAAACAACATCGTTTTTGCAGTGATTTGTTTAATGTCCGATAAATCAGGGAGCAAAAGTAGAGAGAATTATTGGGATTTGCAAATTATGATTTTATATTTCATGAATTGTTTTTTATCCATCTGCATGGAATATCATTTTTATCCTGTATCTTTGTTGCTGAAATTCTAACACTCATAACACAATGTCAATCTTTCAAAGAAAACCCTTGCATCTCCTCCTGTCAGAATCGACAGAAGAGGGCAATCAAACATTAAAAAAAACTTTAGGGCCTTATAAATTGATAGCCTTAGGTTTGGGCGCAATCATAGGCGCCGGATTATTTTCGATTACGGGCATAGCGGCGGGCAATTTCGCCGGCCCGGCGATTACTATTTCATTTTTGGTGGCGGCGGCCGGTTGCTGTTTCGCGGGACTCTGCTACGCCGAATTTGCTTCGATGTTGCCGGTCGCTGGAAGCGCCTATACCTATTCGTATGCCACTTTGGGCGAATTTATCGCTTGGGTCATCGGTTGGGATTTGGTGTTGGAGTATTCGGTGGCGTCCTCAATGGTCAGCATCAGTTGGAGCCGGTATGCGGTTAAGTTATTGGAAAGTTTTCAGATTCATCTACCGGTCGAACTTACACTTTGTCCGTGGGAAGGCGGAATTGCGAATTTGCCCGCCGCCTTTATTGTCATCTGCATGAGCTTGTTGTTAATCAGAGGAACGGAAGGCAGTTCTTTGTTCAATGCTGTTATCGTTGCATTAAAAGTATTAATCGTGCTGATTTTCATCTTTTTAGGATGGAGATTCATTCAATCCGATAATTATATTCCTTATATTCCGGAAAATACGGGCGATTGGGGACACTTTGGCTTCAGTGGCATTATCCGGGCGGCGGCGGTGGTCTTTTTTGCGTATATTGGGTTCGATGCGGTCAGTACGGCGGCTCAGGAAACGAAAAATCCCCAACGGGATATGCCGATTGGCATTCTGGGTTCGTTGATTATTTGTGTTGTTTTGTACGTGTTGTTTGCACATGTGATGACGGGTGTGGCGCATTATACCGCTTTTCAAGGGAAAGACGGTATTGCGCCGGTCGCCACCGCTATCGACCACATGGGAACGGTTTTGCCCGACGGGACGATACAACCCGCTTATCCGTGGTTGAATAAAGCGATTATTCTGGCTATTCTGGCCGGATATTCATCCGTTATTCTGGTGATGTTGATGGGTCAAAGCCGAATTTTTTATTCGGTAAGCCGTGACGGATTGTTGCCGAAACTGTTTTCCGATGTGCATGGAAAATACCGCACTCCCTACAAAAGCAATTTGTTGTTTCTGCTGATGATTAGCTTGTTGGCGATGTTTGTGCCCGCAACTGTGACGGGAGAATTGACGAGTATCGGCACATTGCTGGCTTTCAGTATCGTTTGCATCGGTATTTTAGTCATGCGGAAAAAGATGCCCGATGCTCCTCGCGCCTTCAAAACGCCTTGGTTGCCTTATATACCGATATTGGGAGTGGTTACCTGTTTGTTTATGATGGTTTTTTTACCTTTCGATACCTGGATTCGTTTGATTCTTTGGATGATGCTCGGGCACAATATTTATGTTTTCTACGGCTCAAAGCACAGTAAATTAGGCGCCTCGAAAGACCCCAAATTTTTATCTGCCATCGGATTAGGCGCTGCCATTGTTCTTTTGGTGTTTACCTGCATTCATCAGGCATCTATCGGTTGGGAAAATTGGAGTCTATTTACAAATCTTTTAGTACTTTTGTCACTGTTTCATATTGTGTTGTATGGTTTACGATGGTTTAAAGCGAAATAAACGCTTCTTTTGGATTCTTTTGGTGGTGTCTTTCTGTTTATTCACCGTTTGTAAAAAGACAGACCGCTTATCGGAAAGAGATTTTCCTGAAATAAAGGAGCAGGGTGAATTGCGCGTGCTGACTTTGTCCGGTTCGATGACCTATTTCATGTACAAGGGCGAACCCAAAGGCTATGAATACGAATTGCTGCGCGATTTTGCCGACAGTCATCAATTGAAATTGCAGATTAAATTAGCGGAAAACGAAACCAAACTGACCCAAATGCTGCTTAACGGCGAAGGCGATGTCATTGCCTGCAACATCCCGATAACCAATGAAGGAAAGGAAAACCTGCTGTATTGCGGGAGCAAAAGCATCAACCGGCAAGTGTTGATTCAATGTGCCCATCGGGGCAATACGCTCCTGCGTGATGTTACCGATTTGATTGGAAAAGAAATTTTTGTGATTCATGACAGCAAATACTACCATCGTTTAAACCATTTGAATAACGAGTTGGGCGGTGGAATCCACATTCGTACGATTGATAAAGATACGATATCGGTCGAAGATTTGATTGAAATGGTGTCCAAGGGAGAAATTACTTATACGGTCAGCGATTGGGATATGGCCAAGTTGAACAAGACGTATTTTCATAATCTCAATATAAACTTAACCATCAGTCATCCGCAACCTTCGTCATGGGCGGTCAAGCAATCGACTCCCGCATTGGCGGAGGCGATTGATACATGGTTTGAGGAAACTCAAAATACGCCTCGTTATAAAGGCATTATCAAACGATACTTCGAGATGAGCAAAATGCCGGGAGATGAACCGGCGCCGCTTATGAGTCCCACTCAAATATCGCCTTACGATGTTTTTTTCAAAAAACAGGCATCCATCATTCACTGGGATTGGCGGTTGCTGGCTTCAATCGCTTTTCAGGAATCCAAGTTTTACACCGACCGTGTATCGTGGGCAGGCGCAACGGGATTGATGGGATTGATGCCGAGGACGGCAGAAATATTCGGCTTGTCGTCCGATAGTCTGATTTATCCGGAATCAAGTATCCGGACTGCCGTGCTGTTAATCAAGCGGCTGAATCGTTCTTTTTCTTCCGTGCAAGACGAAAATGAACGGATTAAGTTTATTTTGGCGGCCTATAATGCGGGGTCGGGACATATTTACGATGCACAGGCATTGGCAAAGACTCACGGCAAGAATCCGGCGGCTTGGAGCGATAACGTGGAAGAATATCTCAAACTGAAAAGCCTGCCGGAATATTATAACGACCCGGTTTGCAAACAGGGATATTTCAGGGCGGCGGAAACTGTCAATTATGTGCAGGCTGTGTTGGAGCGGTGGGAGTATTATAAAATGAAGGTAATGAAGTAATGAAAGAAATGAAGGTAATAAAAAAAATGAAAAGAATGAAGGAAATACATTATTATCAATCTCCGGTTGGTTGTTTGGCGATTGGTGTAGAAGAGGGGGCTTTGACTTCCTTGCAGTTCAGTAATGAAAAAGCTTCTGCTGAAAGGCCTGTCCACCCGCTTCTTCAGGAAACGTGTAAACAGTTGGACGAATATTTTGCGGGAAAGCGCAGTGTTTTTGAACTTCCCCTTGCTTTCGAAGGGACGGCTTTTCAACAAAAAGTGTGGAAGGAATTGCAACTCATTCCTTTCGGGCAGACGATTAGTTATGCGCAATTGGCTCAGGCGGTCGGTAATCCGAAGGCTTGCCGGGCGGTGGGTTCAGCCAACGGCAGAAATCCGATTGCGATTATTGTGCCTTGTCATCGGGTAATTAATGCTAATGGTGGTTTGGGCGGGTATGCTTATGGTTTGGAAGTAAAAAGCAGATTGTTGAAGTTGGAGCGGGAGGGTGTCTAACAAGTAGATTCGAACACGGATAAAACAGAAAGCACAGCTTCTTTTTCCCCTTGCTGTATCGGACAATCTGTCGGAAGTTCCGGCAGTAACAAATTCCAAAAATTCATGCTGTTGGAAGTTCCGACGGTAATAAATTTCGAAATTTTACGCTGGCGGAAATTCCGACGGTAGCAAATTCTAAAATTTTATGCTGGCGGAAGTTCCGGCAATGTGATTCCATTGACAATTTTAGGCTAAATCTTATTTTGAAAAACATAAAACTTTACCTAACTTTGCAACAAATTCTACAATAATAATGAATGTGCAAGTAAAATATAATCAAGTATTAGATATGGTGTATCAACTTTCACCATCGGAGATAAATAGCCTTTTGCAAACTTTGCAAACCAATGTACAACAGACACAGATCAAAAAAGATAGTAGCAAATTAACTAAAATGCAAAAGATATTGTTGCAGGCTCCTACGTGGTCTGATGAAGAATATAATCAGTTTTTGGAAGCGAGAAAACATCATGGAACAAAATAAAAAAAGAAGAATAGAATTTATTGACGCCTTAAAAGGCCTTGCTATTTTTTTTGTAGTGTGGGCACATTCAGTACAGTATTTGCCCGATAATACGGATATTGGTCATACAGCGGTCTTTACATTTATCTATTCCTTTCACATGCCATTGTTTTTTATGTTAAGCGGTATGTTTTTCAAATCATCGTTGAAATTGTCTTTTAGACAATTCCTGTATAAAAAAGCGATTCAACTCGTATTGCCTTGTTGCATTTGGTGTGCTGTTTTTATCCTTTGTAACTTATTTTATGCCATTTTTCAGAGAAATGTAGATTATCTTTTGGTGATAAAAACAGGATTACAGTGGCCATTTTGGTTTTTAAAAGAGCTTTTTCTCACCTATTTCATTGTATATGTTTTTTTCAAACTGTTCAAAAAAGAATGGATAGTCTTTGTCGGCAGTCTGTGTTTTGTATTAATAGCGCCTGCTTGCGGTTTACAAAGAGTGTTCTTGCCGTTTTTTCTGATTGGAATTTTGATAAAAGATAATTTTCAATTCGTACTGAAACACATCAATACATTTTTGCTCGTTTCGGCTATTGTATTCGGTATTTGTCTGTGTTTTTGGAATACCAACTATACAATATTGGGGACAATCTTTGAACCTGTATTTAATTTTAAAACATTGAATTTTAATTTTTCAAAGATAGATATTGTTCTGTTTCGCTTTGTAACGGGATTGGCCGGCAGTATATTTTTCTATTCTTTGTTGCAGAAATTTTATTGTAAAAAAGGGTTCTACACGTATTTAGAGAAAGCTGGAACCAACACCTTGGGTATCTATATTCTCCATAGTATCCTATTAGAGAGGATATTTTTCTATCTTATTCATTTTCCGACTGCCTATATTGGAATTTACAATTTTATTTTCACGCCTGTTATTGCCGTATTGTTACTTATCGTTTGCATCGGACTGATAAAGTTAATCAATAAAAACAAATATGTTGGGCTTTTTTTGTTGGGAAGTTCATTTCAAAAAGCACCTCTTCCTTTTTAGAATTTTAAAATGGAGATAGTGAATTACTCCAACTCCACCACCGTAATCCCTACACCGCCAAATTGAACATGTTCATCCTGAAAGTGTTTGATTCCCGGCACGGTTTTCAGATAATCGCGAACCATTTGACGTAAAGCGCCGGTACCGGTGCCGTGCAGTATTCGAACTCGACCTGCGTTGCATTGGATGGCATCGTCAATGTAGTAGGTAACCGCCTGCAACGCTTCATCAACCCGCATGCCACGCAGGTCAATTTCCGGCTTGAAAAGTTGTTTCTTCTCTAAAAGCGTATCGGAATAATGGACCGGATGCAGTCCAACCTTCTTCATTTGATTGCGGCTCACTTTTTCCAACTGGTCAAGTTTAACCACGGTTTTGATGGCGCCGAAGGACGCAATCGCGGTTTTGCCGGTCATTTCCAAGACTTCACCCGCCGTTTGCTGCCCTATGATGCGGACAATGTCGCCGATATTGATTCCCGTTCGCTCATTCGCCGGTTGATGAAGGGGCTTGCTGTCATCGCGAATAGCCGTCCGAAGGGTTTCCAACGTCTTGCGCGCCTCCTTTGTTTTTTCCTTGTCCGCCTGCGCTTCTTTGATTTTTCGAATGGTATTTTCTATTTTCGCATTGGCATCAGCGAGCAACTGTTCGGCCTCCGCTTTCGCTTTAGCAACCAGCTCTTTCCGTTGCTTGTCCATTTGTTCCAAGCCGGTTTGATATTGTGCGGTCAGTTCTTCCAACTGCTTTTCCTGTTGGCGGATGTTTTGCCGTTTCGATTCCCAGTAGCGTTTATCGCGGACAATATCCTGCAAATATTTATCCATGTCAATATAATTTTTGCCTACCTTTTCGGATGCTTCGGCAATCACATCTTCGGGCAAACCGATTTTTCGGGCAATCTCAATCGCGAACGACGAGCCGGGATTGCCGATGGATAAACGAAACAAAGGGCGCATCTCGTGACGGTCGTACAGCATTGCACCGTTCACTACGCCATCGTGGTCTTCGGCAAAGGTTTTTAGATTTTGATAATGGGTGGTGATGATGCCAAAAGTCTGTTTGTCGTTGAAGCGATGCAGGAGAGCTTCGGCAATGGCGCCGCCGATTTGCGGTTCAGTGCCTCCACCAAATTCGTCAATCAAAATCAGCGATTGCGCATGGACATTCTTGACCATGAATTTCATGTTCGTCAGATGGGAGCTGTAGGTGCTCAAATCGTTTTCGATGGATTGTTCATCGCCAATATCCAAGAAAATATCCTGAAAGAATCCCGTATGGGAGCGTTCGCCAATCGGAATCAACATTCCCGATTGCAGCATGTATTGCAACAGACCAACCGTCTTGAGAAGAACAGATTTCCCGCCCGCATTAGGCCCGGACACAATGAGTAACCGTTCCCCCGCAAAAGCTTCCCCCCTTTCCTTGGGAGAGGGGCCGGGGGAGAGGCCAGAGAGACCAGAGGGGCCAAAAAGACCTATATCCAAAGGAATCACCTCTTTATTCTGCTTTTTATGAGAAAGATACAGCAACGGATGTATGGCGCGAATCCAATCTATTTGCTGTTTGTTTTCCATGACGGGCGAAATGGCTTCGATGGTCAAAGCAAACAAAGCTTTGGCGCGGATAAAATCAATGGCCGCCAGAAACCGATAGGAATGGATGATGTCCGGTATTTCAGGCCGCATGCGGTCGGTAATAGCCGTGAGGATGCGGACAATTTCGCGTTTTTCCTCGCTTTCCAGTTCGCGGATTTTGTTGTTGGCTTCCACCACTTCGGCCGGTTCGATGAAAACGGTTTTGCCCGTCGCCGATTCATCGTGCACAATCCCTTTCAATTTCCGTTTGAAAGCGGGGGAAATAGGGATGACTAAACGGCCGTCGCGCATCGTGGGCGACACGTCTTTGTCCACCAAACCCTCGGATTGGGCGGCACGCAAAATACTGTTCAGTGTTTTTGAAATGCCTGACACCGTTTGCGTTAATTGCCTCCGGATAGCGCTCAGTTCCGGAGAAGCATTGTCTTTTACCTGACCAAACCTGTCTAAAATTGTGTCAATTTGTTTGGTTAGTTGGGGAAAAGAGGACACATCGGCGGCTAATTCTTGTAAGTGGGGATAATGGCCCTCCCCTTCGGGGGATGAAGAGGAGCTTGGACGGAAAAAAGCGACAATCTCGTTAATCGTTTCCAACGAGCGGCGGATATCGAATAATTCTTTTTCAATCAGAAAGGTCCCTTCAATGCGGATTTTCTTCAACGAATGGCGCACATCAAAAAAGTTATCGGAGGGAAAATTATCTTCTTCCTGAATAATCCGCGTAAACTCGTGCGTTTGATATAATTGCTTTTGGACAACCTCAAATTGCGAAGAAAAAGCCATCTCGGCAACTTTTTCCTCACCCAAAGGCGACAAGCAACGGTCGGAAACCAGTTGGCGGATTTTGTCAAAGCCTATCTTTTGTTCGAAGTTCTGCGGGTAAATCATAGTGTAATTCAGGCTCGTTTTGCTCTTCCGGCTTGCAATGCTTTCAAATTCACCGCCACCATTTCTTCGCCTTTTTTCTCAAAAATCTGTCGAATGCCATTCTCTAATTTCGCAAAGTCAATGCCGATAGATGGCGATGCAGCACCCAACAGCACCACATTACTTGAGCGGGGCGACCCCAATTCTTTCGCAATTTCTTCCACATCCAAAATCACTTTGTTGGGAATGGCTTCATACGCCTGCATAATGCTTTCTATCGCGGGATAATTCGGAATATTTTCAAACGTATTGACATTCGTAACCACCCATCCGTCTTTTTTGAGATAGGGGAGATAGCGCAACGCCTCCATCGGTTCCAACGAGATGATGATATCCGCATTGCCCAAAGGAATCAAATCTGAGGCAATGGGACGGTCGCTGATACGCAAATGTGACTGCACATCCCCTCCCCGCTGACTCATTCCGTGGACTTCCGATTGTTTCATAAATAATCCGTCTTCCAAGGCGGCTTTCCCAATTACGGTGGCGATGGAAAGGATTCCTTGCCCGCCAACGCCGGCTAATATAATGTCTGTTTTCATGGTCTTATTTCTTTAATTTTGCTTTTCTTGCATACGTTTGAATACATTCCCGGCAAGGAACAATGACCGAAACGCCTGGATATTCAATTTCTTTCCGTATCAACTCTTTCATTTCCTCGTAATTCTTTTTGAGCGGAACAATGCCGTGCAAATGGTCGGAGTGAACGCCGATACCTTGACAGATTGCATGAATGCGCCCCGTGGCAGCCGAATCTTGTCCGCCTGTCATGCCGGTTGTTTCGTTGTCCGAAATAATAATCAGTACGTTGGCATCGGCATTGACACAATCCAGCAATCCCGTCATGCCCGAATGGGTAAATGTAGAATCGCCAATGACGGCTATCGAAGGGTAAATACCTGCATCCGCAGCTCCTTTCGCCATCGTGATGGACGCACCCATGTCGATACAGGAATGAA